>Ga0105240_10002946_pt1 | contig 26847 bp, 20 predicted proteins | sample KBSC54metaG_FD_80426 | JGI IMG/M metagenome (GOLD analysis project Ga0105240, IMG submission 80426) | Corn rhizosphere microbial communities from Kellogg Biological Station, Michigan, USA - KBS C5-4 metaG | ecosystem: Host-associated > Plants > Roots > Rhizosphere > Soil | place: Michigan, USA...
GTCGCTTCGATCTCAACCTTCGCCTCCGCTTCCATCAAACCCACGACCTGTACAACACTCATGGCGGGAAAGTGCTTCCCCATGACCGCCCGATATGCCCCACCGATCTCGCGCAGCTGCGCGTGATACTCCTCGCGGCTCGTGACATACCAGGTCAACCGTACAATATGCTCCGGCTTCGCTTCGACCTCGCTCAACACCGCCATGATGTTGAGCAGTGCCTGCTTCACTTGTCCTGCCAGATCCGCGCTCACTAAGCGTCCCTGGGCGTCCCACCCGATTTGTCCGGAAACGAACACCTGGCGCCCCGTTGCGGCAATACCATTGCTGTAACCCTTGGGACGCGGCCATCCCGCGGGCTGAAGGATTGCAAACGCCTTGGAGCTCATGGATTCTGCTTCGCCAGGTCGAGAAGCTCGCGTGCGATGATCAGTTTCTGCACCTCGGTAGCCCCTTCGTAGATGCGCAACGCGCGAATGTCGCGATACAACTCTTCGACTCGTTCGCCGTGCATGACTCCACGGCCTCCAAACATCTGCACCGCCCGATCGATCACCCGCTGCGCCGTTTCGGTGGCCAGCATCTTCGCCATGGCCACCTCCTTTGCGCAGGGTCGGCCGGTGTCATGGAGCCATGCGGCTCGGTAAGTCAACAGCCGCGCCGCATCCAGCTCCGTAGCCATATCCGCGACCGCGGCCTGCGTGAGCTGAAAGTCGGCGAGCGTTTTTCCGAACATCGGGCGGTTGATTGCATGCTTCAACGCCTCGTCCAAGGCGCGCTGTCCAAATCCCAGCGCCGCTGCGGCTACAGAAGTGCGGAACACATTCAACGTACGCAGCGCCAGTTTGAAACCCTCGCCCTCGATCCCCAGCAGCTGGCTGGCGGGAATCCGGCAGCCCTCGAACGCAAGAGTCGCCAGGGGATGTGGTGAGATGACGTCGATCCGACGCGCTATGGAAAATCCAGGCGCACCGGCATCGACGACGAATGCGCTGATCCCCCTTGCCGCTACAGTGCCATCCGGCCGTACCTCCGCATCGCTCGTTCGCGCGAACACACAATAGAACTCGGCGATGCCACCGTTGGAGATCCAGGTCTTCTCACCATCGAGCACATAGAAGTCGCCGTCTCGCCGAGCGCGGCACCGGATCGCGGCAACATCCGATCCGGCCTGGGACTCGGAAAGGGCAAACGCTGCGATCGCTTCGCCCGAGGCCACCCGGGGCAAATAGCGCTCTTTGAGCGGCGCTGAGCCTGCGAGCGAAATCGCTCCGCTGCCCAGCCCTTGCATCGCGAACGAGAAGTCAGCCAGCGCATCGTGTCGAGCGAGGGTTTCGCGAATGACCGCCAGCGAGCGAACGTCGAATCTTGCGGGCCCGTCGTCGCCCGGGTGCTGCAGGGCCGGTACCGAATAACGTGTGAAGCCCGCACGTCCGAGCTCATTCACCAGATGGCGGCAGGTGTCGTCCAGGCCGCCGCGGTCCGCGCTGATTGTCCTGTTTGCCAAATGTGCCGTCGCCCAGGTATCCACCCGCCGCGCGAGCTCGCCATGCTCCGGCGCAAAGAACGGCCATTCGAGGTAATTTCCGCTGTCCACGAAGAGATCAATCCCCCTGGAATTCCGGCTTCTGTTTCGCGACGAAGGCGTGATATGCGCGGTGGAAGTCCTGCGTCTCCATGCACACCGCCTGGGCCTCCGCTTCCGCGTCGATCGCAGCGTCGACCGGCATGGCCCACTCTGCGTGAAGCATCTTCTTTGTCATGGCATGCGCGAAGGTTGGCCCTTGGGCAATCGCAGTAGCCAAAGAGACCGATTCGCCCAACACGGTTTCGGGGGCGAGCAAGCGGTTGAAGAAGCCCCAGGCGAGCCCCTCGTCGGCTGACATCGCGCGGCCCGTAAAGAGAAGCTCCGAGGCGCGGCCTTGCCCGATGATTCGCGGCAGGATTGCGCAGGCCCCCATGTCGCAACCCGCCAGACCAACACGCGTAAAGAGGAAGGCGGTCTTGGCGCGCGGGGTTCCGAGGCGAAAATCCGCAGCCATTGCAATGATTGCTCCGGCGCCCGCGCACACCCCGTCGACCGCGGCCACAATGGGTTGCGGGCAGGCGCGCATGGCTTTCACCAGATCGCCGGTCATCCGGGTGAAATTCCGCAGACCCGCGCCATCCAACTTGGTCAACGGCCCGATGATTTCATGGACATCTCCGCCGGAGCAGAAGTTACCGCCCGCGCCGGTTAGCACTACGGCACGGATCGCCCGGGTTCCCGCCAGCGCGCGAAACAGATCGCGGAGCTCCGCGTACGAGGCGAAGGTGAGCGGATTCTTCCGCTCCGGGCGATTCAGGGTGATCACCCCGACCCGTCCTTCCTGACTCCATTGGAAGTGCTGCGGCCGTGGGTCGAACGTTGCTGTCATGCGCGCGCCCCTCAACCGGCCGACGCGCCGGAAAGGTGGGACTTGAGCTCACCCAACAGATCGAAGAGTTGCTTTTTCTCCTTCTGGCTCAGGCCGCCGAAGAGATGTACCACCCATTGCTCATGCTCTGCGGCCATGCGTTCGAACTGCCGCTGACCCTCCTGGGTGAGCTTGACTCTAAACACACGCCGGTCGGCCGAATCCACTTCCCGCACGACCAGGCCCTCTTTTTCCAGCCCATCCGTGATGCCCGTGACATTGCCCCCGGTGACCATCATCCGCTGCGAGAGCTCGCTCATCTTCAGGCCCTCGGGGGCGCGCTCCAGTTGCGCCATCAGGTCGAATCGAGGCAGCGTCGTATCGAAGCGCGCTTGCAGATTCTGACGCACGCGGCTCTCGATCTGGTTTGTGCACGAAAGAATACGCAGCCACAGCCGGAGCGATACGTGGTGGTCGTCATGGACGCGCGTTTCGGCATCCACGGGAGCCGCGACGACTTTGAGTACGGCTCTTTCTTTGGACGCATCCTTACCCATCAGGTTACCTCTCCAGCGGGAGCGTGTTGCGCCGCACGCTGCAGATTCCGCTCGAGCTGACTCTTGCCGGAGAGATACTGTTTCGGCCACCACTGCTCGCGGTAGCCCTGCCGGGCAGCCGCCTCCAGAGTCCAAGCCGGGTTGGCCAGGTGCGGACGCGCGATGGCACACAGGTCCGCGCGTCCCGCGGCGATGATGGAGTTGACATGATCGGGGTCATAGATGTTGCCAACGGCGAGAGTGGCAATGCCGATCTCGTTGCGGACCTTGTCCGCGAAGGGTGTTTGCCACATGCGGCCATAGACCGGCTGTTGCCAGGGGACTGTTTGTCCGGTTGATACATCGATCAGATCGACGCCCGCCGCCTTGAGTGCCCGGGCCAACAGGAGCAGGTCCGACTCGGCGAGTCCCTGGTCAGCCCAGTCGGTGGCGGAAATACGGACGGAGAGGGGCTTCGCAGCGGGCCATTCGGCCCGAACCGCCGTCAAGACCTCCAATGGAAAACGCATGCGGCGGTGCATGTCGCCACCGTAGTCATCCTTGCGCTGGTTGGTCAACGGGGACAGGAAAGATGCCAGAAGATAACCGTGGGCCATGTGCAACTCGAGCATGTCGAATCCGGCCTCGTTGCCGAAGCGCGCGGCGCGCACGAAGTCTGCCCGCACCTCGTCCATGTCAGCGCGGGTCAGCGGACGCGGGATTTGGCTGATCCCGGCAAAGTAGGGCAGGGGTGAGGCGGAGACCACGGGCCAGTTATCGGCCGGGAGCGGATAGTCCATTTCTTCCCAGCCGAGCTGCGTGGATCCCTTGCGTCCCGAATGTCCGAGCTGAAGACAAAATTTCGTCGGGGTCCGCTCGTGGACGAATTTCACGATGGAGCGCCAGGCAGCGCATTGAGTTTCGTTCCAGATGCCGGTGCAGCCCGGTGTAATGCGCCCGTGCGGGGAAACACAGGTCATCTCCGTGTAGAGGAGACCTGCCCCGCCCATCGCACGGTGGCCGTAGTGCACGAGGTGCCACTCATCGGGCACGCCCTCTTTGGCGCAGTATTGCGCCATGGGCGAGACCACCACCCGGTTCTGCAACTCGAGGCCGCGTAACTTGAACGGCAGAAACATCGGCGGGCGCGCCTTTTCTACGCCGCTGCGCTCCGCGAGCCAGCTCTCATAAGTGGCTACAAAATCCGGATCGCGCAGCTTCAGATTATCGTGACCGATACGTTGGCTGCCGGTGAGGAGGCTGTAAGCGAATTGCTCCGGAGGCAGGTGGGCGTACCGGGCAACGTTCTCGAACCACTCCATGCGATTGCGGGCGGCACTCTGCAGCTTCAAAACCTCGAGCTGCCGCTCCTGGTGATATGCGGTCAGGGCGCTCTCCAGGCCGCTTTGCGTGACGAGGTGGTGCGTGAGTGAAATCGCGTCTTCCATGGCCAGTTTGGTACCCGAGCCGATGGAGAAGTGCGCGGTGTGAGCTGCATCGCCGATCAGCACCCGTTTTTCATGGTGCCAACGCTTACAAACGACGCGCGGGAAATTCAGCCACGCCGAGCCTCGGAGGTGGGCGGCGTTGCTCTGCAGCCCGTGGCCACCCAGATAGCGCGCAAAGAGCTGCTCACAAAAGGCGATCGACTGCCCGGTGTCGTACTGATCCAGGCCATGCGCCCGCCACGTCTCTTCCCGGGTCTCAACAATGACCGTCGAGAGGTCCTTGCTGAACTGGTAGGCGTGGATCTGAAACCAGCCGTGCTCGGTGCGCTCGAAGGCGAAGGTAAAGGCCGAGAAAGATTGGGTGGTGCCCAGCCAGATGAAGCGGCATTTACGCTTATCGATGTTCGGCTGGAAAATCTCCGCGTGCCGGCTACGGGTGCGGCTATTGATGCCATCGGCGGCGATGATCAGATCCGCGTCCCCGAACGCGTCCTCGTCCTCGACCTCATGCTGGAAGCTCTGATGGACGCCCAGGTGGTGGGCACGCTCCTGCAGGATGTGGAGCAGCTTCTTGCGGCCAATACCGCAGAAGCCGTGGCCGCCGCTCACCAGTCTGTGGCCGCCGAAATGAATGGCAATATCGTCCCAGTGATGGAAACTCGCCAGGATCGCACTATGGGTCTCCGGGTCGGCGGCGCGAAAGTTCCCCATTGTCTGGTCGGAGAACACCACGCCCCAGCCGAAGGTATCGTCAGGCCGGTTACGCTCGTAAACCTCGATCCGTGCCGCCGGCAACGCCTTGCGCAGCAGGATGGCGGAGTACAGCCCCGCGGGACCGCCGCCCAGGCAGACGATTCGCTTCATAGCGGGGCACCCTTGGGTAAACCGTATCGCGAGATGGTGAGCCGTATGTTATATTGCTGAATACTTGAAGTGTCAATTATCTTCCGAACGGATGGTCACACTATGACACCTGAAGTCTCCGCACTTGCCCAGCTCGCTGACGGCATCATCGGCGGTCGTATCCGGGTCGTCGATCTGACCATACCGCTGGAGCCCGCGACACAAACGATCCAGCTACCGCCGCAGTTCGCGCCCTCCAAGCCGTTCTCGCTCGAGGAGATCTCGCGTTACGACGAGCGTGGCCCGGCCTGGTACTGGAATAACATTGCCTGCGGTGAGCACACCGGTACGCACTTCGATGCGCCGGTGCACTGGGTAACTGGCAAGGATTACCCTGACAATGCCACCCACAACATCCCGGTCGATCGCTTCATCGGTCCGGCGTGTGTCATCGACGTCACCAGGCAGGCGGCTGCGAACCCGGACTTTTTGCTGACCCGATCCGTGGTGGAGGATTGGGAGGCACGGCATGGGCGCATTCCGGCCCACTCGTGGGTGCTCATCCGTACCGATTGGTCGAAGCATGGTGGCAGCAGCAAGTTTCTCAACGCGGGAGCCGACGGCGCGCACACTCCTGGCTTCGATCCCGCGTGCGTTCCATTCCTCGCGCACGAGCGCGACATCCTGGGTGTTGGTGTGGAGACCGTAGGGACGGACGCGGGACAGGCGCACGGCTTCGATCCCATGTTTCCGTGTCACACCATCATGCACGGTTCCAACAAGTTCGGGCTGGCGAGCCTGACCAACCTGGACAAGCTGCCACCAACCGGGGCTGTCGTGATCGCACCGCCATTGAAGATCGTCAACGGCTCGGGCAGTCCGTTGCGGGTATTGGCCTTGGTTCCCGCCTGAGGGCGGGAGGAGATCGGCCGTGGCCGAGCGCTCGTTCGCGCAAGAAGTCGAATCGCTACGTCTCGGGGCGGGCGCAGAGTTCCGCGGTGAAGGGATCCTGGCGGTCACCAAGGCGCTGCTGCAGTCGGGAGTAGCGTATGTAGGGGGCTACCAGGGCGCGCCCATCTCGCACCTCATGGATGTGCTCGCCGATGCGGAAGATATCCTCAACGAGCTGGGCGTGCACTTCGAGGCGAGCGCCTCCGAAGCCACTGCAGCCGCCATGCTCGCGGCATCGATCAACTATCCCTTGCGGGGCGCCGTAACCTGGAAGTCTACTGTTGGTACGAACGTCGCCTCCGACGCGCTGGCCAATCTTGCCTCGGCTGGCGTGCGTGGTGGTGCGCTGATAGTGCTGGGCGAGGATTATGGTGAAGGCGCCAGCATCATGCAGGAGCGTACGCACGCCTTTGCGATGAAGTCGCAGATGTGGCTGCTCGATCCGAAGCCGCATCTTCCGGACATCGTGCGCGCCGTGGAGCAGGGCTTCGAGTTGTCCGAGGCCAGTAACACGCCGGTGATGTTGATGTTGCGCATACGGGCGTGCCACATGTACGGGCGCTTCACGGCAAAAGACAACAAGAGACCGCCGTTCGCGCCCGCGGATGCCGTGGCGGCCCCGTCGCGCGACTACGGGAGAATCATTCTGCCTCCCTCTACCTACGCGCAGGAGAAGGAGAAGATCGAGAAGCGCTTCCCGGCCGCGATACGGTTCGTGGCGGAGCAGAAGATGAATGACTTCCTGCCCGGCGATACCGACGAGATCGGCATCGTGCTGCAAGGTGGTCTATACAACAGTACGCTGCGTGCTCTGGAGCTGTTGGGGTGCGCGGATGCTCTTGGCAACAGCAGGATCCCGCTTTACTGCTTGAATGTGACTTATCCGCTCGTGCCGGACGAGTGGGTGCGGTTCTGTGCCGGCAAGAAGGCCGTGTTGGTGGTGGAGGAGGGACAACCTGAGTTCATCGAGCAGGCGGCCGCGCAGATATTGCGCAAGCACGACAGCCAGGTCCGTTTGATGGGGAAGGATGTGCTGCCGCTGGCCGGCGAGTATTCGGTGGATGTGTTGCGGAAGGGGCTGGGAGAGTTCATCGGCCGCTGGGCGCCGCAGCTGTGCCCGGCGCCACGGAGGAGCGAGGTCACTCCGGGTGCCGGCGCCGGTGTGGCGACCGGCGGGAATCGCACGGGCGTGGCCGCGCGGGCCGCTGGGGCTGATGTTGGTGCCACCGGTGGCGGCGCTGGGGCGGAGAGTAGCGGCGGCCGGGTGGTACGCGAGGCGCCTTTGATGCCGGCGGCGCGGCTGGCTGCGCTCGTGCCGCCACGGCCTTCGGGACTGTGCACAGGCTGTCCCGAGCGGCCGTTTTTCACGGCCATGAAGTTGCTTCAGCGGGAGATCGGGCCGCTGCACATCAGTGCTGACATCGGCTGCCATTCGTTCGCGACGCTGCCACCTTTCAATATGGGCAACAGCATCATGGGGTACGGCCTCGGCGCTGCAGGGGCTGCCGCGCTCGGTACGGATGGCGGTAAGCGCGCGTTCGCCATCATGGGAGATGGAGGCTTCTGGCACAACGGTCTGACGAGCGGTATCGGCAACGCTGTTTTCAACAAGCACGATGATGTGACTATCATCATCGACAACGGCTACTCCGCCGCCACCGGCGGGCAGGACATCCTGTCGTCGCGAGCCGCGAACATACATCGTGAGGGAAACCACACGATTGAGAGCGCTGTGAAGGGGATTGGTGTGAAGTGGGTGCGGCGTACTCACACCTACGACATACAGGGAACGCTGAAGGTGCTTCGCGAAGCGATAAACACCCCGTTCCGCGGGCCCAAGGTGATCCTGGCCGAGGGCGAATGTCAATTGAACCGCCAGCGGCGTGTAAGGCCTCTCATGAAGAAGGCCATCAACAACGGCCAGCGCGTGGTGCGGGAGCGCTTTGGCGTCGACCCGGATACTTGCACCGGAGATCACTCCTGCATCCGCCTTTCCGGATGTCCATCACTCACGGTGAAGAAAAATCCTGATCCTTTACGGACAGACCCGGTCGCCCATGTCGACAACAGCTGTGTGGGATGCGGCGTGTGCGGCGAGGTGGCGCATGCGGCGGTGCTCTGCCCCTCTTTCTATCGGGCGGAGCTCGTTTACAACCCATCTTTCCGGGATCGTTTCCTGGCAATGATACGCGGTGCGATGATCGGGTTCTTCCAGCGGCGCCGTGAGCGCAAGCGGATGCAATATGCCCTCTGAGCGCCCCATCAAGCTGACCATTGCCGCCCTGGGCGGTCAGGGTGGTGGCGTGCTGGCGAGCTGGTTGATGGGAATTGCGGAATCTGAAGGTTATCTTGCACAGACGACATCGGTGCCGGGCGTGGCGCAGCGCACGGGCGCGACCATCTATTACCTCGAGTTCTTTCCGCGCGCCGTCGCGTCCCGGGTCGGGCGGGATCCCATCCTGGCGCTGATGCCGGCGGCCGGCGACGTTGATTGTGTGTTGGCTTCCGAGCTTGCCGAGGCGGCTCGGGCCATCCAGCGCGGGTTGGTTACGCGGGATCGGACGACACTCATTGCCTCGTCGCACCGTTCTTATGCGATCAGCGAAAAGAGCGCGATGGGGGATGGAACGGCTGACGAGAAGCAGCTCCTGGAGCTGGTGCGAAGCCAAGCGAAGCGCACGGTATTGTTTGATATGGACGCCGTCGCTGAGCAGCATCACAGCGTGATCAGCTCGGTAATGTTGGGCGCATTGGGAGGTAGTGGGGTGCTGCCTTTCCGGCAGGCTGCGTTCGAGGCGGCTATCAAGAAGGGCGGCATTGCGGTCAGTACCAACCTCGCTGCATTTGAGGAGGCGTACCAGCGCGCGCAGAGGGGTGGGGATGATGCTGGTGCTGGTGCGCTTGGGGATGAGAGGGTTAGCGCGGCCGCAGGAACGGATGGGGTTGGCGCCGCTGCTGGCGCCGGCTCGAGCGTCGAGGTTGGCAGGCAGCGCGAGGTGCCTGAAAAAGCGCGCTCGCCGAAGTTGCAGCCGCTGTTGGATCGGGTCTGGCGGCTACCGGAGGCAGTGCAGCGGGTTGTGCTCGAGGGTGTACGGCGCGCGATCGATTATCAGGATCCCGCCTATGCGGAACTTTATCTCGATCGCGTGGAGCGCATAGCCTCACTCGATGGCGGCGGCACTACGGTGTCACCGCGTTCCTGGGACCTCACGGAAGCTACGGCGCGCAGTCTGGCGCTATGGATGACGTTTGAGGACGCCATTCGAGTTGCAGATCTCAAAACACGGCCGGCGCGTTTCACGCGAGTGCGCGACGAAATCCGGGCGGAGCCGGGACAACTCTTTGGAATCACCGAGTTCATGAAGCCGCGGGTCCAGGAAATTGCCGGAACGCTGCCGGTTGGACTCGGTAGATGGGTGTTGCGCTCACCGCGCATGTCTGGCTGGCTGGCTGGTTGGACGGGAGGTAGGCAGATTCGCACCGGCACTGTCAGCGGGTTTCTCTTGCTACACACGCTTGGCGGTTTGAAGCGGTGGCGTCGGAGGACGCTGCGCTATCAGGAAGAAAATGAGCGGATCGAGCAATGGCTCGGGCGTATCGAGCGGCTGGCGCAGATCAACTGCGGGTTGGCGGTGGAGTTGGCGCGGGCGCAGCGGCTCGTAAAGGGTTACGGCGAAACCCACGAGCGCGGCTGGCGCAGCTTTTCAGCACTCGTCGCAAGACTTGATGAGCTCGCGCCGCGACCTGACGGCGCCGCGTTATTTGCACGTCTGCATGCGGCGGCGCTGGCGGATGAGGAGGGGAAGGCGCTCGAGCGCGAGCTGGCCGAGATCAGCAGCATCGCAATGTGAACGCGGCCCTGAAGCGCGCGGGGACCTGAAGTCGCTCGCGTGCGTTCCGGGCACGGCCAGCGAGGTTCTGACAGCGGCCGCACACTCTTGTCAGAACGCGCTCAGACCCGTCAGCGCCCGGCCGATTGTGAGCTGATGGATTGTTTCCGTGCCTTCGTAAGTGATCACACTTTCGAGGTTCAGCGCGTGTCGGATCGGGACGTATTCGGCGCTGATGCCGGCGCCGCCGAGCAGGTCACGGCAGTCGCGGGCGACATCGAGCGCCATGCGGCAGTTGTTCCATTTCGCCAGCGAGACTTGTGCGGGCTGCAGGACCCCTGCGTCTTTGAGCCGGCCGAGTTGCAACGCCAACACCTGCGCCGTGGTGATGCCGCGCGCCATCTCGGCGAGTCGGATCTGTGTGGCTTGATTTTGCGCCAGGGGGCGGCCGAAAAGAACGCGGTCCTTGGTGTAATCCAGAAGCTGTGCCAAACAAGCTTGGGCAGCGCCGATCACTCCCCAGGAGATGCCATAGCGGGCCTGTGTCAGACAGGAGAGGGGGCCTTTCAGACCAACAACGCCGGGCAGAACGTTTTCTTCCGGGACCACGACGTTGTCGAAGAACAACGCGGCCGTTACCGACGCGCGCAGCGAGAACTTGCGCTCTATCTCGGATGCTGCGAATCCAGGGGTGCCTTTCTCTACCAGAAAACCGCGAATGCCTTCTTCAGTCATGGCCCAGACGACGGCGAGATCCGCGATTGCGCCGTTGGTAATCCACATCTTCGAGCCGTTGATGACCCAATCTTTGCCGCGCTTTTTCGCGTGGGTCTTCATGTTCGCGGGATCCGAGCCGCCGTGGGGCTCGGTGAGTCCGAAACAGCCTATGACTTCTCCGCGCGCCATGGGCGGCAGGTACTTTTGTTTCTGCGCTTCGGAACCGAAGGCATAGATGGGATACATGCACAGCGAGGATTGTACGGAGACGAAACTGCGGATTCCCGAGTCACCCCGCTCGAGCTCCTGACAGATGAGGCCATAGCTGATCCCGTTGAGGCCGGCGCAGTCGTATCCTTTGATGGACGAGCCTAGCAGGCCGAGCGCGGCGAGCTCCGGAATGAGGTCCTTGGGGAAGTGGTGCTCCTCGAAGCACTTCTGAATGATGGGCAGCACCTTCTCGTCGACCAGGCGGGCGACCGAGTCCTGCACCATGCGCTCTTCTTCAGTCAGGGCGCTGGCAATGTCATAAAGGTCTAGGGGATTCATTCCGGGACTATAGAGTTTATTGCTTTAAGCCTCAAATTTCTGGAGCGCGGTGCCAGGCGGTCTCAGCTAGGACCCGCCGGGCATCCGAGTCGCGGAAGTCTGATCGATAATGGAATTTTGAGCCACGGTATTGAACGAGGAGATCTCTCTATGTCGCGCCCACCTTGTCCGCCCTTCACCGCTGAAACCGCCGCCCAGAAGGTCCGGATGGCTGAGGATGGCTGGAACAGCCGCAACCCCAACACGGTATCGCTCGCCTATACGGAAGACAGCCGCTGGCGCAACCGCGCGGAATTCATCCATGGCCGAGCGGAGATCGTGGCGTTTCTCACGCGCAAATGGAACCGGGAAATCGATTACCGCCTCATCAAGGAGCTCTGGGCGTTCACCGGCAACCGGATCGCGGTTCGCTTCGCCTACGAGTGGCACGACGACAGTGGGCAGTGGTTCCGGTCGTACGGCAACGAGAACTGGGAGTTCGACGATCAGGGCCTCATGCAGTTGCGCATCGCCAGCATCAACGATCTCCCGATCGCCGCGGCCGAGCGCAAATATCACTGGCCGCTGGGGCGGCGCCCGGATGACCAGCCGGGATTGAGTGCGCTGGGTCTCTAATTAACATAGATGCTAACAAAGGATGCATTTTGATCAATTCTTTGTTACCACCACGGAGGTGGCGGCTTTAGTAATATAGAATTGACCAAAATCTGAATTTTGATAAACTCTTTGTTATACGGAGCCGATGGAGCCGGTATGCCAAAGAGTCCCATTGCCCTGGTCACCATGCCGCCCGCAGCGGAGCAGGCTCTGCGTACCTTGGGCGAGAACCTGGCAATTGCGCGCATCCGGCGGCGCGAGTCGCAGCGGGCCTGGGCCAAGCGCCTGGGTTGCTCGGTGCCTACGTTGATCCGCATGGAGCGCGGCGATCCGGGGGTGGGGATGGGAATTTATGCCACTGCACTGTGGTTGATCGGGCGCGCTACAGCGCTCGCTGAGCTGGCCGCACCCGGCAGCGACCGAGGAGCTCTGGAGAACGACGTACGGGACGCGCTCAAGCGGCGCGCCGTGCGTGCAACGGCCTCGGCTGAGGCTCGGCTGGCACGTGGTAAGTAGCGTGAGCAGCAAAGCGTCGTCCTACCTGGCCACGGAGCGCCTCTATCTTTGGCTGCTGACCCGCCCCGAGGACCCGGTTCTGGTGGGCGAGCTGGATCTGGTGCGCTCTGTGCAGGGGGTGTCGCTCCGCTATGCGGCATCCTGGCTGGAGCGCGGTTTTCCGCTCAGCGAGGATCTCCCGCTCATAGACGAGGACTTTCTGCCCGCGGAGAAAGGGACGGCCGTGGGTGCGGTGGATGACGCGCGTCCGGATCGGTGGGGAGAGCGGGTCATCCGGTTCATCGATAAGCCGCCCCGCCTGTCCTTGCTCGAATATCTTTATTTCGCGGGAGATGACCGTTTCGGCGCCCTGGGCGTTTCCACCTCGGGCGAGCAATACCTGCCGAGGCGGCTGGGGCCGCTGCCTACCCTGGACGAAGCCGACCAGATCCACGAGCTGATCCGTAAAGTTCAGGAGAACGAGCCCGTCCCGCCCGAGCAGAAACGCCTCATCTCACCGGGAGTGACCATGGGTGGCGCGCGCCCGAAAGCGCTCCTCAATGTGGGTGGTGATCAATGGGTCATCAAGTTCTCGGACGGCGAGCCGACGGACACCCCGCTGGTCGAGCATGCGACCATGACCCTCGCGCAGAAAGCCGAGATCCGTGTGGCTGCAACCATGGCAGTCGCCCTGACCCATGGTCACGCGGTGGCGATAAAGCGCTTTGACCGGAACCGCGGAGCACGTGTGCATTCCCTTTCGGCATGCGTGGCACTGCGCGCCGCCGCCGAGCGCTTTGGCTACCCTGAGCTGGCGCAATTGCTCCGCCGCCGCGGTGTTACGGACGCAGACGCCTACGTCGGTCACATGCGCGAGTTGTTCCGCCGCATGGTGTTCAACATCCTGATCGACAACACGGACGATCACGAGAAGAACCACGCGCTGTTGGTTACGGATGCGCAGCAATACGAGCTCTCTCCGGCCTATGACATCCTCCCTTCCGGGCAGGCGCTCGGCTTCCAGCAAATGCGGGTCGGCGAGCAGGAGGCTGACTCGACGCTCGCGAACGCATTGACCATGTGTCAGATGTTTGCGCTTCGCAAGGATGACGCGGTCAGGGAAGTCCGCGCCGTGACCCGGGTGGTCGAGGGTTGGAAGGAGCACTTCAAGGCCTGCGGGGTCACCCCGGGGGACATCGATCTGTATGCCGAACAGATCGATCGGCCGTTTCTGCGCGAGCAGCGCAATGAGATCAAGGCTGGGCGCCGCCGGCAGGCGCCTGGCTGAAGCCAAATACCCGCCCATAGAATGCCAACTCGGATTCGAGCGAGCGCACGATGTTTTCCGCGCGCCGGAAGCCGTGCTGCTCTCCTTCGAACTCAATATAGGCTACGGGTACGCCCTTGGACTGGAGAGCGGTCACGATGGCGCGCGACTGCTCCGGGGGCACGACCTTGTCATCCGCGCCCTGGAACGTGATGAGAGCGGCCTTGAAGCCCTCCAGGTGGCGAATGGGCGCACGCGCCTCGTAGATCGCGCGCCCTTGGGGTAGCGGCGCCACGAGCCGATCCAGATAGCGGGATTCGAACTTGTGGGTGTCGCGCGCGAGCGCTTCGAGATCGCTCACCCCATAGTAGTTCGCTCCTGCTGTGAAGACATCATGGAAAGCCAAAGCGGCCAACACGGTAAACCCACCCGCGCTGCCGCCGCGAATAGCTGCGCGGCGCCCATCTACGCGGCCCGCGGCGACCAGGTATTTCACGGCCGCGACGACATCACCAACATCGACGATCCCCCAGTTGCCATTGAGACGCTCGCGATAAGCCCGCCCAAAGCCGCTGCTGCCGCCGTGATTGACGTCCAGGAGGGCAAAACCGCGGGTCGTCCAGAATTGGGTACCCAGTGAAAACTCGGGCTTCGAATGGCTCGTGGGACCGCCGTGCACCTTGACGATCAGCGGCGGCTTCTCGTTGGGCGGGGGGACGAAGTCCGGGTTGGCCGGCGGGTAATAGAACGCATGCGCCGTCTTTCCGCCGGCGGTCGGAAACTCCAACGACTCGGCCACCGAGATGAACTTCTTATCGAGCTCTACAGCGGCGGGCGCGCGTAGCACACGGTGCTGTCCCGTACCGATGTCAATGCTCACGAGCGCGGACTCTTGCGTCGTCGAGGCGGCGATCGCGAGAGCGGTGTCAGGGGATATGAGCTGAATGTTGGACAAACCGACACAAGGCAGGTCGACGGGTGTGAGCCTCTTTGACCCCAGGTCCACCATCCCGAGCTTGTCGCGAGCATTTACGGTGTACCGAATCACGGCGCGGCCGTCGCCTGTGAGAGCGTAGCTGGATTGCCCTAGCGTCCAGAGCGGGCTCGCGATATCCGCTTCGGTCACCAGCGCGGGACTCACGTGGTTATCCTTATATCGATACAGGTTCCACCAGTTCGAGCGGTCGGACACGAAGTACAGCGAGCCATCGCTGTCCCAGCGCGGCTCCAGAACGGACTCGCGCGAGCCGCTCGTCAGCGCGGTAATGCCGGAAATGCCTCGGCTGGTCAGATTCGCCACATAGAGCGTGGTCGCGTCCCACGGCAGGTCCGGATGGTTCCAGGCGATCCATGCGATACGCCGCCCATCCGGGCTCACGCGCGGATACGCAACGAAATCGCTCTTTCCGAACAGCACAGCCCCCGCGCCGCCTGCGCTGATATCCAGGGCGACGATGGCATTCTTTGGCTCACCGCTGCCGGTGTGGTCCTCGCGGACGCAGTAGAGTCTCGAGCCAGTACTGTCGATCTCGTAGTCGGCGTACCGATAGCCTTCGGGCGTGAGAGGCACTGGCGCCTGGTTCGGCCGGTGCAGATAGATACGCTGATTGGTGAAGTTGCTGAAGTAGGTTGCCCCCCGATGCACGATGTACGGAGTGCCTCCGTATTCGTGGACGCGCGTACGGGCGTTGCAGCCGGCCGGCGTCAGCTCCTGCACCGTTCCGGTGGCCCCCATCGTCACCAGCACGTTGCGGCCGCCCTCAGCAGGACGACTCTCGATCCAATAGGGATGACCCTCGGCAACCCGCAGATAGTTGAGTGAGATGGCGGAGCGGGCCAGGTCGGCCGCCGCAAGAGGTGAGTGCCATGTGCCGTAAGATGCCTGTTGCATATAATCCACCGCATGACCACACACAGGCTCTTTCCCACGCTCGTCTACTCGGAGCGGCTCGATCGCACAGGCTGGCGTGAGCTCAACGACCGCTTGCTGCGCGAATGTCTGCAGCTGCGTCACGACGACGAGGCCGGCCGGCGCTGGTCCAAAAAGAACTACCCGGGCGGGTTCACTTCTTATAACTCCGCCAGCCGTATGCAGCAAATGTCGCCGACGTTCGCCACTTTGCAGCGCAAGCTGGATCGGCACGTCGCCCGCTTTGCCCGTGCCTTGGAGCTCGATCTGCGGGAACGCACCCTGACCATGACGGATTGCTGGGTAAACATCATGCCACGGCAGGTGGTGCACGGCTTGCACCTGCACCCGCTCGCGACGATCAGTGGAACCTATTACGTCAGAACGCCGCAGGGATCGTCCGGGCTGAAGTTTGAAGATCCGCGCCTGGAGCGGTTCATGGCTGCGCCACCGCGCCTGCCGCGCGCCCGTGCGGAGAGCCGGCCGTGGTTCGTCATACCGGCGGCAGCCGGGAATGTGGTGCTGTTCGAGAGTTGGCTGCGCCACGAGGTACCGCCGAATCCCGTGGCGGCCGAGCGAGTCAGTATCAGTTTCAACTACAACTGGTTTTAGCTGCCCAAAGAGAAAGGCCCCGCCCGTGCGATGACGGGCGGGGCCTTGCTGGCGCGCTCGGGTCGAACCCTGCTTTGTTAGAAGTTACGGCGCAGCGTGACCAACCACTCGCGCGGGGCTCCGGGCTGACCCTGCGTGAAGGAAGGATTCTGCGACAACGCCTTGTTGATGTAGTAGAAGTGACCCGTCAGGTTGGTCACTGCCGCGGTGGTCTGCCAGTCGCCTTTCGGTGACTTCCAGGTCAGACGCAGATCCGCCAGGGTGCGGCCGCCCACCCGACCGATCGGGTTGTTGGACAGCTCAGTGAAGAACGACGACTGGTACTGTCCGTCCAAACGCGGCGTCAGCGTGCTGCTGTTGGGTAGCGTCAAGGTGTATTGCGCACCGAGATTGGCCATGCGCCGCGGCACGTACGGGTCCTGGGTTTCCAGGCTCACACCCGGAATGGTCGCCGCTGCCGTGTTGATCGAGGTGAAGTTAAAGTTCAGATAGCTGACCGAGCCGTCGATCTGGAACGCGGCGATCGGCTTGATCACGAACTCCGCTTCGGCTCCCTTGATGTCGGCGGCACCGACGTTCACCGGCGTCGAATTCTGCGTGCTCTGCCCGTTGATGAAGATCGGCGCGGTATTGACCAGCAGAATGTCCCGGTACTTGTTATAGAACCCGGAGACGTTCAAGCGCAGGTGATTGTCGAACAGATCGGTTTTCATGCCGATCTCATACGCGCTCAGCTTCTCGGTTCCGAACGGAACTTCCTCCTGGGCAACGAACGGACGCGGGTTCACGCCACCACCGCGGAAGCCGGTGGACCACTCCGCGTAAGTCATCAGAGTCTCGGTCCACTGATATTCGACACCGAGGCGGTAGTCGACATGGCTGCCGCTGTAGGTACCGGTCGTGCCATTGAGGATACCGACGGCGTTGTAGCTCGGTACTGCCTGGTTGTAGGGGTCGAGACGGGAGAACGTGTAGTCCTTGTTCTCCTTCGTGTAGCGAATGCCGGTAATCACGCTGAGCGCGTCCGTTACCCGCCAGACATCGTGCACGAACGCCGATTTGTTCGTCGATTTGATCGGATCGTTACCCGTGAACAGCGTCTCGTTCGCCAGGCCCGGGTTCAACAGCTTGAGGCCGCCGAACTGTGCGTACTCCTTGTAGTAGTACGCGCCGACGGTCCAGTCGAACTGGCCCATCGTGGTGCCGTTGAGGCGGAGCTCCTCGCTGAACTGATTGTCCGCCCACGTGTCGTCCAGCAGTCCGGTTGGGTACGGCGAATCGCCGGTCTCGATCGAATAGGCGCCGGTGTACCGCAGATAACCGGTGATGGCAGTAAACGTGTATTTGTCGTTGATCTTCCAGGTCAGGTTATCCGTGAGCCCGTAGTAGTTGATGGGATCGGTGGTCGGCAAGGAAATCGCACCGTGCTGACCGGCACCGGGCGCTCCTGTATACCTTGCCGGGTCGGTGAACCCGAGATTCATGTAGGTGGCGTAGGCCGTATACGAATGCGCCGGGGTTATGAACTGGGCGCCGGTAGCCGGTCCGGCGGCGGCCGGGATGTAGCCTGCCGGAAGATTCGATTGAGTCAGCTTCAGCGCGGGCACCTCGGAGCGGTCCTGGGTGTCCGTGGCGGTGAAGTTGTTCTCGAGATTTTCATTGATGATCCAGCGCAACGCGACCCGGAGGGAGTGCAGGTCCGTGCCGCCCTCCGTGCCCAGCTGGCACCCGTGCACCGGAACCTGCGTCGAAAAGACGTTCTGGCCGGTCACACAGAAGTAGTCGAGCCGCTTCAAGTAGCCGTCCTGCTGCTCGGAAATTCCCGAAACACGCGCATACAGAGTTTCGGGAACGAGCGTGAAGTTACCGGCAGCCCGGATCTTCACCAGGTTGAAGTCGCCGTACGTGGCATCGACGTAGCCGTCGCTATCATCGGTCGGCTTTTTCGTGAAGAGCTTGATCGAGCCGCCGATGGAGTTCTTACCGGCCAGCGTACCCTGCGGACCGCGTAACACCTCGACCCGATCCAGGTCGGTGAGGTCCAGGTCCGAGCCCAGGAGCAGTCCGTGGTACACGTCATCGACATACAAGCCGACGCCGGGCTCCAGGCCCGGGTGCCCGTCGCTCTGGCCGATGCCGCGGATGAACGCCTGCGCCGATGGGCCGTTGGTGTTCGTACCCTTCGTCAACGTAACGTTCGGCGCGAGCCCATTGAGGTCCGTGAGGCTCAGGGCGTTGTGCTCGTCGATCTGTTGGGCGGTGATCGCGGTAAGGGCGACGGGGGTCGTTTGCAGGTTCTGTTGGCGGAACTGCGCCGTGACGACAATCTCCTCGAGGAGCTGCACGTCGTTGGCCGAAGGCGCGGCTGCGTCGTCGGCGAGGGCGGTGCCTGCGGCGCCAACGCTCAATGCCAACCCAACCGCGAGGGCGCCTCTGCCGAAGCGCGTGCGGCTGCGGGTCGCGCGGAGCGACTGGCGGATGAATTGGTCGACGGTGGAGGAGGGTCGGTTAGACCGGGCGATAATCTTCATGAACGAGTCCTAGTGCCTTTCCATTGACGCTGTAAAGCGCAGCTTAGACTACGTGTTTGGATGGGCGCGGTGTTTGGCGAGAGCGCCAACTAGTTTGGTGAGCGTGCCAACACTGTTAAATCGAGAAGCGGTCGACACGCCGTGTCTGCCGCTACAGACATTTTTGTTGTTTGTTCTCAACAAGTATGGGGTGGCGCGACCTTCGGCCATCTCCCTTTGGGGGGAGGAGACCGCCGCTGGCGCGGCAGCGGTGATCAGGAGGGAGGCTGCTAGCTTGCGCTGACGAGGGCTGCGCGGCGAGCCTCGCGTGCCGACATGCCGAAGCGAGTGCGAAACGCACGACTGAAGTGCGTGGAGTTCTTGAAGCCCCAGGATTGTGCAATATTCGCGATCGATTCGTGCGATTTGGCCGGATCGCTCAGCGCTTCGCGACAGCGCTCGAGGCGCGCATGCCAGATGAGATTGTGAATCGACCCGTCGAGCTCGCTCACCGCACGATGCAAGCTGCGTTTGGAAGCGTTCAGATCTCGCGCAATGCTGTCGAGAGAGAGATCCGGATCGTGCAGATGCTGTTCCACGTACTCCCGGATACGGTCCGCGAGCGTACGTTGTGGGGTCTCCAACGGTTGCTGCCGCGTGCGCTCGTAGATGGCGAGATTGATCAGTCTCGAGAGACTCTGCGCCAGATCTTCGGCGCGCACCGCAGTCAGTGAGTTGAGCTCCTCGATGAGCCAGCTGGCCGCGCCAAAGGCAAGACGGCTGACGCCAGACGTTCCCGTGAATGCGCGAGCGGTGGTCAGACGCAGATCGATGCCTCGCTCCATGCGGCTGCTGGGAATGAGGATGACCAGGCGCTGTGAGGCGGTCGGACTACTGAGCACATACGGCTCCGCGGAGCTGCAGACAGTCCAGCTTCCCGCGATCAAGCGCGCCGTGCGGCCGTGCTGCTCGAGGAAGCCGCTGCCGGTTACCTGTAGAGCGATTGCGACGGACGGAAACGCTGTGGGTGAGGGATTGTGAATGACATGATGCCGGCCGGCTGTAATACGGCTGACCTGCAGCCAGGCGACCTCGGCTGTCTCGAGTTGTGTAGCGACAGTCGGGTCCGCGTACGCATGGGTTTTCAAAAGTCCGCTCGCCACCGAGGAGGTCGGTCCCGCGGTCCGCCAGCGATTCATTCCTGGAATATCCAGGGTCGACAGTGTGGGGATCCAGGGCGAGGATCCTGCCATGCTCATTAGAAACCCTCCGTAGACGATCCGTTTGGTGTCAGTCCCGGTGCTATCGGCTCAGCAATGGGATGTCCTTGGCTTCCTTCCCCTTGGGAATGCTCTGGAGGTAAGCGACGATGTCCGCGATCTCCGCGTCCTTCAGCACCGCCGGCGAATACACCGGCATCCGGCCGGAGGCCGTGCGCACCTTGGCTTTCACGCCTTCCAACGGGAGAGGGTTGGGTGCGAGCCGCGGACCGGCGATACCACCGCCCGCGCCGGTCGTCCCATGACAATAGAAGCAACCATCGGCGAAAAAGACGCGCTTGCCGTTGGCGGGATCGCCGCCTGCCCCCGCTGTCGGGTCGGCGGCAGCCGCCGCGACGGCAAAGCAAACGAGACTTGCGAGCAGTGCGGGTGCGCAAATCGGTCTCATGTCAACGTCCTTGAGAAATAACGTCTACCAACGCCGGCTCGCCACGCTTCACCACGGCAACCGCGCGTTGCAATGCCGGCCCCAGATCCTTCGGATCCGTGATCGGGCCCTCGGCGTAGACGCCCATGCTCGCGGCGAGCTTCGCGAAGTCAACGTTCGGATCAGTGATCGTATTGCCGATATGCGCACGCGTGATACCACGTTGCCGCTTGGCGGCCATCATCTGCACGAACATCACTTCCTGATGGTAGGCGCGGTTGTTATGGACGACGTAAAGCAATGGGATGCGATGGTGAGCAGCGGTCCAGAGCGCGCCTGGCGTGAACATCAGATCGCCATCACCGCCGATCGCCACAGCCAGCCGGCCGTGCTTGCGGTGGGCGAGAGCGGCTCCGACGCTGGCGCCCGGGAGATAACCCAGGCCGTAGGCGCCCGCGTCGCCGATGTATTGGTAATGGTGGTTGGCCGTCCACAGCTGCTGCGGCCAGTTGTTTTGAAAGATTGTGCCGTTGCAGAGCGCCCAGTCCTCGTTGCGGATCTGCTCGTAGATCTCGGCGCACAGGCGTGCGGTGGTGATCGGTTGTAGATCCCACCCGACGGCGGCGGCGGCGCGCGACTGCTCGAGGGCTTCCTGGTGATCTTTTGCAAGCTGCGCACCGCGGGCTTTGAGCGCCGTCCGCCGTCGTGGGCTGATGAGCTTGCGCACGGCTTCGATGAGAGCCGGCAGAGTCGCTTCGGCATCGGCGGCAATCGCGATTTCCACAGGCGTGAAGCGGTCGAAATCCTGGTAGTTGGATTTCATGTAGAGATCGCCGGCGCTGATGCTGATGCGCTTGGCGCCTTGGGCCGCTTTGGTCACGCCCCAGAAATCGGTCAGCTCCAGGCCCAGAATGACGTCCGCATTGCTTACCAACAGCGCCTGTCTGCGCGTTTGATTCAGGGGATGCCGCCAGGGGAAGTTCATTCGCCCATAGATGTCGACGACAGCGGCCTGCAGCTCTTCGGCGAGGGCAACCATCAGCCGCAAACCCTCCGGGGTGCGTGCGGCCCGGTCGGCGATGATGAGCGGATTCTCCGCCGCCACCAGCAGCCGCGCGGTTTCGTTCACCGCGCCATCTTCGCCCCGGGGCGGAGCGATCTGCGGCTCGCGCGGAATGACGAGAGTCTCGCCGCCCTTGATGTCATCCTCCTGCAGCTCCTGGTCCACCGCGAGTACGGTAGGTCCATAGGGCGGTGTCATGGAGAATTTGTGCGCGCGGGTCGCGGACTCGGCGAAATGGCGCAGCGAGATCGGCGTGTCGTCCCACTTCGTGAAATCGCGTACGAGCCCGGGGCCATCGAACACCGAGTGGGCCCAATCAACGTAGCCGCCGCGCTTGGAGGCGTCCAACTGTGCGCCAACAATGGCGAAAACCGGTACCCTGTCGGCCCACGCGTTATAGAGCGCCATGGCGCCGTGTTGCAGCCCCACGGTCGAATGCATCATGCACGCCATCGGCTTGCCCGCGATTTTCGCGTAGCCATGCGAGATCGCGACCGAGATCTCCTCGTGCATACAGGAGATGAGCTCCAGCGCAGGCGCGCTGGTCATGCCGTAGTTGATGACGGACTCGTGCAGTCCCTTGAAGGTATTACCAGGAATGGCGGCGACGTACTCGATGCCGAGCCCACGCATCACGTCGACCATGAAGTCACTGCCGCAGCTCGTCTGCGTCGTCCCGTCATGGTGGGGCGTGCCCTGCTCAGATTCACGCGAAGTGATCTGGACAGTGTGCCGCGCCGGTGACTGCGTGGTGGAGCCCTCGGCAGCGCCAACTTCCGCGCCCACTACGGTCTGTGCTACTGCACCGGTCCCGGCGAGCGTCGCCGCCTTGAGAAATCCTCTTCGGTCGAGTGAATTTCCCTCATCCTTCGTCTGCTTCGTGCGCCCAGACATCAAATCTCCCAGTTCCTGATCGTCGCTTACCTGGCGCGGCGCCGTTGGCTGCCCGCAACCAGCAGGGCAGGCAATATACACAGAGACGTGACGGGTTGTTGCGAGTTCACTTCGACTTTGGAACGCTGTTCCTGCTGGACGTACCGTGGTGGGTACCCGAGACTAAAGGCTTGGTCAGAGGCTTGCTCGCGGACAGTGGAGTCTTCACTCTGACGGAGTAATTTTCATGCAGAACCCCGCAAAAGCCGGGAGTGCGCCGGGCGTCGGCGCCAGTCCCCAATCCTTGGTGACGGTGCGCGAGGCCGTGTTACAGCTGCTGCGCGCCTTTCGTATGACGACGATTTTTGGCAACCCGGGCTCAACCGAGCTGCCGATGTTCCGGGACTTCCCCGCTGAATTCCGTTATGTGCTCGGCCTGCAGGAGTCGCTGGTGGTGGGCATGGCGGACGGCTATGCCCAGGCCACGCGCAACGCTGCTCTGGTGAACCTCCATTCCGCCGCTGGTGTGGGGCACGCCATGGGCAACATCTTCACCGCTTTCAAGAACCAGACGCCGCTGGTGATCACGGCCGGGCAACAGGCGCGCTCCATTCTGCCCTTTGAGCCCTTTCTCTTTTCGGCTCGTGCCAGCGAGTTGCCCCAGCCTTACGTCAAATGGAGTTGCGAGCCCGCCCGCGCTGAGGATGTGCCCGCGGCCCTCGCACGCGCTTACTACGTGGCGATGCAGCCACCTCGCGGCCCTACATTTGTTTCGGTTCCCGTGGATGATTGGGATCGCTTGTGTGAGCCGGTGGAGCCGCGGCAGGTGAGCGAGCTCCTGCGTGGTGACCCAGCATTACTCGAGACTGTCGCTCGCGAGCTGGCGGCCGCGGAGCGACCCGCCTTCGTGGTGGGTGCCGGAGTAGCGCGGGACGACGCGTGGGACGAAGTCATCGCACTCGCAGAGCGCCACCAGGCGAAAGTCTGGGTGGCTCCCTTGGCCGCACGCAACGCATTCCCGGAGGACCATCGTCTGTTCGCGGGCTTCCTGGTTGCCGATCGCGCCAAGGTGGTCGCCAGTCTGACGGGTCACGACCTCGTGCTCGTATTGGGAGCGCCCGCCTTCACCTATCACGTCGAAGGCGTTGGTCCGCACGTCCCGCCGGGGACGAAGTTGTTCCAACTCGTCGATGATCCGGGTGTGGCCGCCTGGACGCCTGTTGGAATGTCCGTGGTGACGAGCTTGCGTCCCGCGATTCGCGAGTTGCTCGCCGGACCGGCGCCGCGGCCACGGGCCGCGCCCGGGAAAATGGCGCGTCCGCCGCGAGTGTCGGGGGCAGCTCTCGATGGCAGCTACTTGTGTCAACAACTCGCGGCGTTGCGCCCGCGTGACAGCATCATCGTCGAGGAGGCTCCGACTACCCGCGGACCGATGCACGACTATCTGCCGATCCTGGCGCGCGACACTTTCTACACGTGCGCGAGCGGTGGTCTGGGATATGGGCTGCCCGCCGCGATCGGTGTCGCGCTCGCCCGGCGCAACGAAAAGGTCATCGCGCTGCTCGGGGACGGCGCCAGCATGTATGCGATCCAAGGGCTGTGGACCGCGGCACAACTCAAACTCCCCATCACCTTCATCATTGTCAACAACCGGCGCTACGAGGCCCTGGTGCAGTTCGCGCAGCATTTCGGGCTGCCGCGCACCGTGGGCACGACCCTGGCCGATATCGATTTCTGCGGGCTGGCGCTCAGTCAGGGATGCAAGGCGGTCAGGGTGGATCGTGCGGAGGGTTTGGACGCTGCATTGCGCGGTGCGCTGGCCGCCGCGGAGCCGACGTTGGTTGAGGCTGTTGTTGAAAGTTAGATTTCACGGAGCCCGCGAGAGTCCCTGAACCTGACATGAATGACGAGGTGCAGGCCTCAATATCGTGGGTCAACGGACACAGTCGGCCCGCGTTGCGTTAAGCTGAGGGAGCTCGTAACGAGCTTCATTCCCTGAGCGGTGTTCAGCGGCCATTCAGGAACGATTTCTGGAGAGGGATTCAGCATGCGTAAACAGTGGCTCAAAACTCTCGTACCGGCGCTCGCGCTCGGTGCGCTCCCCATAGTTCCTGCTGTCTCGCATGCCGGCGTCGCGATCGGCGTTTCGATCACGGTGGCGCCTCCGGCGCTGCCGGTGTACGTGCAGCCGGAGCTCCCCGGTCCGGGGTATATCTGGTCCCCGGGGTACTGGGCCTATGGAGACGACGGCTACTACTGGGTGCCTGGCACCTGGGTGCTGCCCCCGCAGCCGGGCTTGCTCTGGACCCCCGGATACTGGGGGTGGAACGAAGGCCTCTACATCTGGCACGGCGGTTACTGGGGTCCTCATGTTGGCTTCTACGGCGGTATCAATTACGGCTGCGGCTACACCGGTGTTGGCTTCCAGGGTGGCTACTGGCGCGGTGGTGCTTTCTTCTATAACCGCGCCGTGATGAACGTGGGCTCGGTTCACGTGACCAACGTCTATAACAGGACGGTCATCAACAACGTTACGGTCAACCGAGTCAGCTTCAACGGTGGTTCAGGTGGAATCCATGTGCGTCCAAGCGCGCATGAGCTGGCTGCCGAGCGTGAGCACCACTTTCAACCGACATCGCTGCAGGCTCATCATGAGCATGCGGCTTTCTCCGACCGCTCGTTGCATGCTGCCTTCAACCACGGTGCCCCTCCGGTAGCGGCCACCGCGCGGCCTGCTGTGTTCTCGGGTCGTGGAGTAGTGGCGGCGCGTGGAAGCGGCCCCCAGGGCGGACCGGCTCATGAAATGACACGCACGGACAGACCGGGAGGGCATGGCCCGGAGGGCCATGGTGGGCCGGAGCAGATGACGCACAATGCGGGTCCGGGCGCACGCGGCGCTGAGGGGCATGGCGGTCCTGGGGCACCGGGTGGACACGATACGTTTGCCGGAGCCCACGGGCCTGCGGGTACCGCGGGGCATGCAGCCCCGATGATGCGTAACGATCGGCCGCCGGGTGCGGGAACCGGACATCCGGAAGTGCAGCAGCATTCAGTCGCCCGGAATGACCTCCGCTCAGGCGGCGGTTTCCAGGGCGGTAGTGCAGAACGGTCGGCGCCGGGTCGTTCGGGGCCCAACATGAGCGGTGCTGGCCATCCATCGCCGAACGGTGGTGGCTTCCCCGGCGGGGCCCATCCGGCGCCCAACATGAGTGGTGGCGGCCATTCGGCGTCCAGCGGTGGCGGCTTTCCTGGCGGGGCTCATCCAGCGCCTAACATGAACGGCGGCGGACCTCAGCCCGGCCATCCCGCGATGAACATGCGATCTGATCGCCCAGCGCCGAGCGGCGGCGGCTTTCAGGGTGGCAGTCGCCCGGCCCCGAGCGGCGGTGGGTTCCAGGGCGGCGGCCATCCGGCCCCCAGCGGCGGTGGGTTCCAGGGCGGTGGGCGTCCGGCTCCGAGCGGCGGTGGGTTCCAGGGCGGTGGGCATCCGGCTCCGAGCGGTGGTGGGTTCCAGGCCCGCCCGGCTCCCAACATGAGCGCGCCCCGTCCTGCTCCGAGCGGCGGTGGCTTTCAGGGCGGCGGTCGCCCAGCGCCTAACATGAATGGCGGTGGATTCCAGGGTGGGGGACATCCGGGTGGCGCACCTGCCGGCGGCCGACCTGAGAGCCGGGGTGGTGGTGGCGGCGGACAGCCGCAAGGTCATCGGCCGGAGGGCCGTCGCTAAGTTGGAAGGGTGGAGCGCAAGCTCCACCCTTTTGCGTTTCAGAGCACCCGCCGCAACCAGGCGGCGATATCCAGAACTTCCTGCGGGCACACCGAGTGCGGCATCGGATAAGTGTGCCACTCGACCGAGTAGCCTTCCTTTTCCAACAGGAGGCGTGTTCCCTCGCCCAGCATCGGGCTGACCACCGGATCCTGCGTGCCGTGAGCAAGGAAGATACGCGTCGCATGATTCACGGCGGCGCGCTCGGCGCTGAATTTCGTTTCGAGCAGCATGTAGCACGATAACGCGAGAATGCCCGCGAGCTTCTCGGGGTAGCGCGTGCCCGCATACAGCGCCATCGCCCCACCTTGGGAAAATCCGGCGAGCACGATTCGATCAGTGGCGATCCCGCGCTCATTCTCACGACGGATGAGCTTTTCGACCGTGGCGTATGAGCCGCGAATGCCGACCTCGTCCTGCGGGGCACGCCGGTCGATACCGACGATGTCGTACCACGCCCGCATTGGATATCCGCCGTTCAACGTTACCGGCCGCACGGGCGCATGCGGAAACACAAACCGCAATGCTCGGTCCTCCTCCCCGCTGGGGATTCCCTCACTGACCGCTCGGTCACGCACCAATTCCGGGACGATGGGCTCGAAATCATGACCGTCCGCGCCCAGCCCGTGCATCCAGATGACGGCAGCGGTGGGATCTTTGCCTGTTTCGATTTCGACGGCATCTTGCGACATGGCGCAGGAGCGTATCATATCGATCTGATGGTCTCCCGCTCCGCCGCGGTCCGCGGCTCAGTCAATAAGCCTCGCAAGAAGCGCAAGAAACGCTCGAAGCTGGCCAAGCTGTGGCCGAACGCTACGACGCGAAGGCGTTGGATGCGGCA
>Ga0105240_10002947_pt1 | contig 26841 bp, 25 predicted proteins | sample KBSC54metaG_FD_80426 | JGI IMG/M metagenome (GOLD analysis project Ga0105240, IMG submission 80426) | Corn rhizosphere microbial communities from Kellogg Biological Station, Michigan, USA - KBS C5-4 metaG | ecosystem: Host-associated > Plants > Roots > Rhizosphere > Soil | place: Michigan, USA...
AGCGCGGTCCGCTGCGCTGGCAACCGGTACCGATTATCGAGGAGCTGAAACCAAGAGCACGGTCTGCCGGGCTTTGGAACCTCTTCCTGCCGGCCAGCGACCGGGGGGCCGGTTTAACTAACCTCGAATACGCTCCGCTCTGCGAAATTATGGGCGCGTCGCCCATGGGGCCGGAGGTCTTCAACTGCTCCGCCCCGGACACCGGCAATATGGAAGTGTTCGAACGCTACGCCTCCCCGGAGTTGAAAAGACAATGGCTTGAGCCTCTTCTGGCCGGCGAGATTCGTTCCTGCTTTGCGATGACGGAGCCCGCGGTGGCTTCTTCAGACGCCACCAATATCGAAGCGGCAATCGTTCGGCAAGGTAATGAATATGTCCTCAATGGCCGTAAGTGGTGGATCTCAGGAGCCGGCGATTCGCGCTGTAAAGTCGCCATTTTCATGGGGAAGACCGACGCGAATGCTCCGAAACACCAACAACAATCGATGATCGTGGTTCCGATGGATGCGCCAGGCGTGCGGATTCTGCGAATGCTGCCGGTCTTCGGTTATGACGATGCGCCGCACGGGCACGGCGAGTTACTGTTCGAAAACGTTCGGGTTCCGGCTACGAATCTGCTGCTCGGCGAAGGGCGCGGTTTCGAGATCGCGCAGGGTCGGCTGGGACCCGGTCGTATTCACCACTGTATGCGGCTTCTTGGAGTTGCGGAACGGGCGCTCGCGGATATGTGCCGGCGCGTAAAATCCAGAGTCGCGTTTGGAAAGCCGCTGGCGGAACAAGGCACGCTGCGCGCCGATATTGCCACCTCAAGAATAGAGATCGAGCAGGCAAGATTACTGGTGCTTAAGGCCGCCTGGATGATGGATACGGCGGGAAACAAGTCCGCAAAAGCCGAGATCGCCATGATCAAAGCAGTAGTACCCAATGTGGCCCTGAAAGTACTGGACAGGGCGATTCAGGCTCATGGAGGGGCCGGCGTATCGGATGACTTCGGACTGGCGGCCGCCTGGGCCAATTCACGAACTCTTCGACTTGCTGACGGACCGGATGAAGTTCATCTGGAGTCATTGGCAAAAATGGAGCTGAAGAAGAACTGATTTTTGCTGTCCCAATCCGGAACACAATCCATTTCGTATAATTAACCACTAAGTACTGGTAATGGCGGCATTGACAAAGTTGGCCTCGCTGCGCGTCTCCGCGGCTGCGATTGCGGCGCTCGTCGTTACGACTGCGCTCGGCTGGTTGTTTATTGCCAAAACGGCTCCACTGGACCACCTGAAGGTTGGGGTGGACCATTCCCCTCCGTTCTATATAATTCACGCCGACGGCTCAATTGAGGGCTTAGCGGTTGACGTACTGAACGAGGCCGCCCGCCGAAGAAAGATACGCCTCGAGTGGGTCCCCCTGCACGACATTCCACTCGACTCCGCCCTCGAGCATCGAATTGTTCAGCTTTGGCCCCTTGTCGGGTCCACGGCCGATCGTCGCAGCCGTTTCTACATGAGCGAACCGTGGCTCGAAAGCGAGTACATCCTGGTCTCGCTGCGCAGCCTGCCCATTCGGACCGCTGACGATGCCGCGGGCAAGTTAATAAGTCATGCGCGGCTGAGGTTCACGAAAGCCATCATGGACCGGTACCTTTCGCGCAGTCAGGAATTGGTGCGCTTGTACCGTGCGGAAGCAATTCAGTCCGTGTGCAGGCTAGAGGCGGCGGCGGCTTTGGTGGAAAGCCGTGTTCTGGATGCTATTTTGCTGAGTCGTCCGGAGGGCTGCGAGACTGCGCAATTCCAGATCTCTTCTTTACCTGGCGCATCGTCTCCCTTAGCCATTGCGGCGGTGCCGGAGGTGCGCGCAACGGCGGCCGCGCTGCGCGATGAAATCCGCAAACTTGCTCAGGACGGATTTCTAAGCAGCAAGCTCGATCAGTGGTCGCCTGTGTCGGCGGAAGGAATGCGCTCGGTTTGGGCTGAGGAAGAGGCTGTGAGGCGCGGCAACATCTATCGGGCCAGTCTGATGGTGATTCTTCTGCTGGCTTCGGGCCTCGGGTGGCTGGCCTGGAGAGCGCGGCACCTACGATTGAAAGCCGAATCGGCGGACGCGGGCAAGCGCGAGGCGCAACGTCGTTTTTCCGCATTTATGGAGACCAGCCCGGCAATCGCCTTTATGAAAGATTCAATGGGCAAGATGCTCTACGTCAACAGAGCCCTGTCGCAGCTAATCGGAAAAACGCAGGAGCAATGCATTGGCCTGGACGATTATGAGCTTTGGCCCGGCAATGTTGCCGAGGAACTGCGAAATGCCGATCTTCGGATGCTTTCCGAAGACAAACCAGTTCAGCGGATTGAACAAATCCCGGTGTCACCGCACGAGGTGCGGCACATGCTGGTGGTGAAATTTCCGTTCGCAAGTGAATTCGGTGAAAAGTTTATCGGTGGGACCGCAATCGATATTACGGAACGGGAGGTAGCCATCAGGGCATTGGCCGCCAGCGAGATTCGGTACAGAGAACTGTTCGAGCAAAACCCCGTGCCCGCCTGGGTCTGCGATCGCGATACGCTCGCGTTTCTGAATGTAAACGTGGCGGCAATTCGGCGCTACGGCTGGACGCGGGAAGATTTTCTGAGCGGTATGAGGCTTCCGGATGTCCTCTCGTCAGACGGCGACGGCAAACACCACGTCACGAAAGATGGCCTGCGGCTAACCGTTGATGCCACCAGCTATGAACTGGAATACGAGGGCCGTCATGGCTGCCTGATGATCGTGCGGGATTTGACGGAACTGGAAAGCACGCTTCACCAGCTAAGGCTGAGCGAGGAGCGCTGGAAATTGGCCCTGCACGGCGCGGGCGACGGTCTTTGGGACTGGGACCTGACAACGAATCATGTTTTCCGGTCACCGAGGTGGCGCGGGATGCTGGGCTACGAAGAGTGGGAAATCGGCGATTCCCATTCCGATTTCATCGCGTTACTGCATCCGGACGACATAACAAATACTCTTAGCGCCCTCGCCGACTACCTTGAAAAACGAACCACCGTTTTCTGCATTGAATACCGGCTGCGGCACAAGGACGGGACGTGGCGATGGATTATGGACCGGGGCCAGGGGATTTGGGATGAGCGCGGGCGCCCGGTGCGGATGGCGGGGTCTCACTCCGATATCTCAGACCGTAAGATGCTTGAAGAAATTCTTTCGGCGCAGGCGCGAACAGACGCGCTTACGGGCCTTCCCAACCGATGGGAATTCGACAGGCTTTTCGAAAACCTGCTGGGGACCGCGCGCCGCGAGGGCTCGCCGCTTACGGTCTGTGTTTGCGATCTCGACCGGTTTAAAACGGTGAATGACACGTATGGCCACGCCGCGGGCGATCAGGTGCTGGTCGTATTCGGCGAAATCCTTCGGCAGCATCTTAGAAAAGACGATCTGCTTGCGCGCATTGGGGGCGACGAATTTATAATCGCGATGCCCGGCACAACGCCGGCAACAGCAGGCGAAGCCATGGAACGGATGCGCCGCCAGTTCGGCGCTCATATTTTCGAAGCACGGGACGTTGCCTTCAACGTAAGCAGTTCGTTCGGAGTGGCTCCGATGAGGCCTTCGCACAACTCGGGTGAAGACCTGATCGCGGAAGCGGATCGCTGCCTTTACGGCGCCAAGGAAACAGGCCGCGACCGAACGCTTGTGGCCGCTTGACAGCGTCGGCTCGCATCGCGGGCAGAAGCGCGACATCCCACAAAATGCATTGCGTTACAATGCTGGGTGCCCCGTCCAAAACTCTTCACTCCGCGACGGGCAATGGAATCTCAGATGGACAAGCCGGCGCAAAACATACAAGATAGCTTTCTCAATAATGCGCGCAAAGAAAAGGGCGTAATCACCATTTACCTCCTCAGTGGCGTCAAGTTGTCGGGCCGTATCAAGAGCTTCGATAAGTACGCCATGGTGCTCGAAACCAACAATCAGGAACAGTTGATTTTTAAACATGCGATATCGACTGTCGTAACAACGCGGCCTATGCATCACGCCCCGGCGCACACAACTCATCAAAGCGCGCCGCCACCCCCTCCGCCCATAATGGCGAGCGCGCCTTCGGAATAGGAACTGCAAGGGCATTCATCAGTCGCGAGGGCAAACACAAACGATTTCTCTTCAGCAATCCGCCGAGAAGGCGATTCTCGCGGGCTTTGAACGCCGTCGCGGAACCATGTCCGCTTCGGCCTCGGAATCGTTCCGTGAATTGGCTGAATTAGCGGCAAGCGCGGGCGCGGAGATAGCCGGGGAATCGTTTCAGGTTCGCCCCACAGCGGATGCGGCAACCTTGCTGGGCTCCGGCAAAGTCGGCGAACTGAAAGAACTGGCAGCCGCGACAGATGCCGATGTGCTGATTGTAGATAACGATTTAAGCCCTACGCAGCAGCGCAACCTGGAGAATGCCGTGGGCATTCGGGTGATCGACCGAACCCAGCTGATCCTCGATATTTTCGCTCGCCGCGCGCGAACCGCCGAAGGCCGATTGCAGGTGGAACTCGCGCAGCTGAAATACCTGTTGCCGAGACTTTCTGGCCAGGGCATCAAGCTTTCCCGGCAAGGCGGAGGTATCGGCACACTCGGCCCCGGCGAAACCAAGCTCGAGACAGACCGCAGACGCATTGCCACCAGAATCAAGAAGCTTGAAAACGATCTCGAAAAGGTGCGCACCGGGCGTGCTTTGCATCGCCAAAAACGGGATTCCGTGCCCGTGCCCACGGTCTCGCTCGCCGGGTACACGAACGCCGGAAAATCGACCTTGTTCAACCGGCTCACAGCCGCGGGCGTGCTGGCTGACGCGCGTATGTTCGCAACGCTCGATCCAACAGTCAGGGCCATTACGCTGCCGTCACGCCGGAGGATTCTGCTGAGCGACACGGTGGGTTTCGTGCGCAACTTGCCGACTACTTTGATTGAGGCGTTCCGCGCCACGCTGGAAGAAGTAGCGGACGCGGTCCTGATCCTCCACATCATCGATATTTCGGCGGAGAACGCGGGCAATCACGCGGCGGAAGTGTTCCGGATTCTGAATGAAATAGGAGCGTCGGAAACCCCGCGGATTCTGGTTCTGAACAAGTGCGACCGGCTGGAGGTGACGCCCTCGGATTCTGAACACGAAGCAGCGCTGTTGGGCGCCAGAATACTGGCCGAGGCGAAACAGGCCATGTCGGCCCCGGCTGTTCTGGTAAGCGGACTCACCGGAGAAGGCCTGACACGGCTCTTCGACTTGATTGACTCGGTTCTTCCCTTCGATGCCGTGGAGAGTGCGCGGTTCCGAATTCCACTGAAAGACGGCGCTTCAATCGCTCTGTTGCATGATCGCGGCAAAGTCCGGGAGGAGGCTTATCATGGAAACGTATGCGAGATCGAGGTAGAGGCACCGGAATCGCTTCGGCGGCGACTGAAGCGCTACCTCGTTCGCCCCTCCGAGAGAATCAACAATTCCACCGAGCCTGTGGAAAATTCTGTGCAGAAGTAGCTAAGCGGGCTCGTAAGGCGTTGTCTCAGCAGCGTTTTTTCGGGTTTGACCTCGAACGCAGCAATCCGCGTAAAGCCGCGAAAGAGAATGACTTACCACAGGGAACAGGTAATGGCAACCCGAATCTAAACCCCGGGCGTTTCCAACTTGATTTTCTGTTGATTTCCACAGGCGGGCAGTACCGATGAACCTTCCAAACAGCCTTACCATCGTGCGGATTTTCTTCGTACCGCTACTGGTTGCAGTATTGGTTCAGGAAGGAATCATACTAGTTTTTCACGGTATTGTCATCTCGAACGATGTGGTGGCGCTGATTATTTTTTGGCTTGCCGCCGCCACCGATCTTCTGGATGGTTACCTTGCCCGCCGCTGGAAGCAGGTCACCACTATTGGGACGCTGCTCGATCCTATTGCCGACAAACTCCTGGTATCCGCTGCTCTGATCGCGCTTGTCCAGATGCATGTGGTTCCGGGATGGCTGGTCGTGCTTTTGGTGGGTCGCGAATTTGTTGTTTCGGGGCTGCGCAGTATCGCGGCGGCTGAAGGCTACACCATCAGGGCCAGCGAACTGGGAAAGACGAAGACATTTTTTCAGGTTGTGGCGATTTCCCTGCTTGTGATCGGGCTGCACCATCCCTGGGTAATGCGTTGGGCATACGCCTCGCTTTACCTCGTGGTCCTGTTTTCCGTTTGGTCGGCAATTGCCTATTTCGCGAAATTCTGGCGGAAGATCGACGTCGGTATCAAGCATCGCCGCCGGGCGGAACTTTTGAATGCGGAACGCCAGCGGCGACGAGCCCTGTTGGCGCAGCGTCGCAGTGCTCGGGCGCGGGCGGCGGCAAACGCGGTTTCCGCCGATTAACTATTTCAACCCTGCCAGGGTTAGCATTTCGAGGAACTGACCATGCGTCCGCATATCGATTGCCGTCGCCACAAGTTTGCCCTCCCGATCGTAAACGAAGCTTTTCGGAATGCCGTCGATCGCAAATTCCTTGTTCACTTTACCGCCCGGATCGAGCAGGATCGGATACGAAACCGGCCTTTCCGTAAGAAATGGTTTCACCTTCGCCGCATCTTCATCTGAAATCGCGAGGATGAGGAGCCCCTGGCTTCGGAATCTTCTGTAAAGCACGTCCAGGTCGGGCATTTCCTTACGGCAGGGCGGGCACCATGTAGCCCAGAAATTCACCAGCACCACTTTGCCGCGAAGCTGCTTCAGAGTCCACTGGTGGCCAGCCATGTCGGTCAAGATGAAATCGGCCTTTTGGCGCTGCCGGTCTTCTGCCTGAAGGCGGGCCATTGCCGCGTTCAGCAGCATTGAGTGGAGCGCCGGATTGTTCGCGGGCAGTTCGACATGCTCGTACCGAATCAGAGTCGCGAGTTCCACGTACGGATCTTCCGGCATACCTTGTTTCGCAGTCGCGGCCTGTTCGCTCAGGGCGTCAGCCAATGCGATTCCGACGGCTTGCAGGGAATCGTGCCCGAAATCGCCTTCCGTAGAGAGATTGGCCAAGCTGTTGGCGAGCATTAGTTTGTTTGGAGATGGCGGCATTTGGCTGATCAGGGCGGCCAATTCTTTGTTGACCGCGCCCCGTTTTTCATCTGGAACCTGGCGCAGGGTTTTGATCCGGTCGGCGATGGCCTTCTCCGGGTCGTTGAGGACCAAAGGTTTGTTCTGAGCGAATGCGCCCCCCAACAGAACCACTATAAAAAACGAAAGGCTTCGAATCATTTCTTCTCCTTGTAGATACGGAATCGACTCTCGCGTGGATTCGCGCAGCTACCAGCGCGGCATTTCGAAAAATGATTATGCGAAATTTGTAATCACTTTGCCTTCCCCGCCGGTTTTGGAGCGGGCAGCGGCGCCTTCGCCACCGGATCCGCCGGTATCTGCGGAGACGAGGGCTCCAAGAACGAAGCGATCTCTCTGGTCTCGCGTACTTTCAGCATCACAGTCACACGCGGCGACTTTCTGTCGTATCCCATCGCTCCCGCTTCGAGCAGGCCCTGGCCCAGAGGAAAGGAATGCGTAACGCCGCCATCGGCGACCGTGAGTACTCCGCCATCCAAACCCCTGACCGCCTCCGCATTCCAGCGGATGCTCAGGTGACCCTTGGCGTCTGTAGCCGTGAGGGCAAGCGGCGGGCGCGGAATCCACGAGTAGCGAGTAAACCAGGCGATTGCAACTGATGCGAGCAACGCCACCGCCAAAGCCCATTTCAACCCCGGTTTCAACCATGGATAGGCAACCGGTGGCGGGGTCTCCGCAAATATGGGCGCCGCAGCCTGCTGAAGCCCGGGTGGGAGCGCCTCGGCCGGCGATTTCCGTTCGGGTGGAGGAGCGGTCAATATGGCTGGAGGGGCAGATTCAGCAGATTCGGCCACAGGTTCGTGCTCAATTGCGCCTGCTGCCGCCAGCGCCGCCAACGCGGTCTTGGGCGGATCCAGGATTCTGTCACCAACTGAAACGATTTCCCCGGCGCCATCTCTCCCAAACAAAACCGCGCGCGAAGGCTCAACGGTGCTGGGGCGCAACAGCAGCATTACTTGCCACGCCGAGGGGCAAAACATTTCATACAGACCCTGGTCCCGGTCGTTGAGCGTGTCTGAGCCCCTGGTGCGCGAGAAATAAACGCCTACAAGCTGGCCCTTGTCGAAAGCGGCGGCGAGTTCGCGTGCTGTCTCGATTTCTGTTTCGCTGAGTCTGAAAGAGGGTCCGCTGGAGTGCGCGCACGGGATTTCAATAGCGTCGCTGATAATGATTTCGCTATCCGCAAAAGACCCGAACAGCAATCCTCCGATTCCGATGCCGACCCGCGGCAAGGCCAGCAGCCCGTCCAGCGATGCGAGTCGGAGCTTTTCCGCGACCTCCGCGGAGCATTCGACAGACGCGGAAAGCCGGGCGTCTCTCCATGGCGTATTTATAAGCATTTCCGGCACTTAGCCCAGACTATAATGAAACCGTGTCGAAGGCAAAAGACCTGGAGGCCCGCTTCGAGAGGATAGAGCAGCAACTCCGACTTTTTCAGAAGGTCAGCCGCTTCATGGTGCGGGATATGAGCCTTCAGGAAGTTCTGCAGGGAATCGTCGCGCTTGTGGTGGAATTCACACAGTGCGATTCGTGCCTGGTGTATCTTTGCGATCGGGACGAGCTTGTTCTTTGCGCTTCAAACTCCCACCATGAGGCGGAGTTCGGGCGGATCCGCCTGAAGCTGAATGAAGGTTTGACGGGCTGGGTTGCGAGGGAACGGCGTTTGCTGGCAATCTCAAGAGAGGCCTATCGCGATCCGCGGTTCAAGTATTTCGGGGAACTGCCGGAAGACACGTTCGAGTCGTTTCTCTCGGCGCCCGTAATCGCGCGTAACAGGGTTGTGGGTGTGATCAATGTGCAGCATCGGCAGGCCCATCAGCACACCGGGGGCGAAATGGAAGTGCTGACCACCCTGGGGGAACAAGTGGGCTGCGCGCTGGCGCTGGCCCGGATCGCTCCGCAAATGATTGAATCCATCAACCACGCGGAACTCGTCTTAGGTTCTTCCGGCGTTCGAGACCGGCTATAAGTTTATGCACCGATTCTGTTCCTGTTTTTTAACGCTTGGCGCGCTGCTGGCTGTCGCGCAGTTCGCAGTGGCCGAGCCGCACTGGGATATCCAATACCGGTACCGGCAGCCCGACAGCACGCTCACCATTTCGGATCTCGTGTTTCCTTCCGCCACGCGGGGCATCGCGTGCGGCGTCACAACTGACCGCAAGGATAAAGACAAGCCCCTGGTGATGGTGACGAGCGATGCGGGTGAGCACTGGACCGAAACGCCGGTCAAAGAAGCCGGCATTTCGCTGTTTTTCCTGGACGATTCGACGGGTTGGATGGTCACTGAGAAAGGTATCTGGAGCACCGCCGAATCCGGCAGAAGCTGGACGAAGATGAAGCTCGCGCCCTCCGGAATCCTGCGCGTTTGGTTCCTCGACCGCCAGCACGGGTTCGCCGCGGGTTTGCAAAAGCGGGTGTTCGAGACTTTGAACGGCGGCGAGACGTGGAGCCCTCTCGAGATCCTGAAAGAAGTTCAGGGAGACCCGGTTTATACGACCTTCGGCGAAATCTCATTTTCCGACGGCCGAGGTATTATCTCGGGCTGGAACATTCCCCCGCGCCGCGGCGGCCCCGACTGGATGGAACCCGAGCGCGCGCAGGCCCGCAGACAGGTACCGCATTATGGAGTGTTCCTGCAGACACTCGATGCGGGCAAGCATTGGTTCAAAAGCGAGTCTTCGGTGTTCGGTCAGGTCACCCGGATCAGCATGACGCCTCAGGGCACCGGGCTCGGACTGGTTCAGTTCAAGGACATGTTCGAATACCCCAGCGAGGTGATGAGCATCAACATCCACACCGGGAAGAGCGTGAGGTCTTTTCGCGAGAAAAACCGCGCAATTACCGATGTGCGGCTGTTTCCCGGTTCCACCACGGCGATCATCGCGGGCTTCGAGCCGTCGGGTCCGGTTTATAACAGCCCGATCCCCGGGAAACTGAAAGTTTTGACGAGTAACGATTTGGAGAAGTGGTCGGAAATGACCGTCGATTACAGGGCTGTGGCGCATTCTGCCGTGATTGCGGGTCCTGACGAGCAGCATCTTTGGATCGGTACCGATACCGGGATGATTTTGAAATTGAACCCGTAGGACATTGCTGCGCAGACTTCAGCGCAGGCGCATCAGCGGATCGCCCACCACAACATTCATCCAGCTAACCGCCGGAATCCCCATATAGAAGCTCTCGGCCAGATTGCGGCCTGAGTTATAGGCCGGCAAAATGAAATCCGGGCGGGGGCAGTATTGCAGAAACGGTTCTTCCACCTGGCCGGAAACGGCGCTGGCGCCTTCCCGGATGTAATCGGCAGCCATCGATTGCGGCGAACCGGCCCATGAGGTTTTCGGATCGCCCCACGTGCCGCGCAGTTCCCAGGTGTCCGGCGGGGACCGGAAAGTTCGCGCGTTGGTGGATACGAATTCGGTCGCGATCGCCCCCGGCAGCCACTGGAAGTGCAGAAACCGGTGTTGACGGCTGGTGTCGTTTGAGCCCCACGATGCGTACCCGATAACTCCCTTGATATTCGAGAGCACCTTGTCCGTTTCATCCAGGATCAGCCGCTCTTTGGGCAGCAGCAGCGCGGCGTTCCGCAGCCATGTGTTGCCTTCATTGGTCTCGCGCTGCTTCAGATCCACCACCCAGGAGCCAGTATTTCGCGCAAGCATCGCCCGGTCCACCAGCCCCTTCATATCCGCCGTCGTGTAACCATCGAGACGCGTCACGAGATACATCGGAAACAGCGGATGACGAAATGGCGTATCCCGCTGACGAAAAAAGGGATTCGGCACAGGACCTGCCACCGGAATCGCCACCCCTCGCATCCGCTGGTAGAGCAGGGTCAATTCGGAATCCACCGAAGCCGCTTCATTAAGAAGGCCCTGCCCGCCGCCCTTTACCCTGAGCGGCACTCCGGAGGTGAGCACGATGTAGAGAACCTTCTCGGTGAGCCCGCGCGCTTTCAGAAACTGGCCCACCGGAGCCTCTATCCGAGAGGTATAGGTTGCCCTCTCCACGGTTTCAACCGGCGCTGTATCGATCGTGCAGAGGTTCGTCCGCGGGATGGCCCGCTTGCTCCGGTAATACTCGCCGATCTCACGCGACACAGCCGATTTCGCGTTAACTACGACCAACACCTGGTCCGGCGTCTGGGCGACAAGCGCGGGGGCGGTTAAAGCCAGGAGAACCGATGCGAATCGCAGATGGATCGCCACTTATCGACTACTGTAGTGTTTTGAGGAAGGCGACAACCGCTTCCGCATCCTCGCGTTTCAGATTGTAGGTGGGCATGGGGGCAGCCGCTTTCCCGCCGCGCGGGCTCTTGCCGGTCTCGAGAAAGGCCGCCATGCCCTCATCGCCCCAGCGCTTCCAAATGGCCCCGTTCGGCGTGATGTCGGGCGCGGCGGAGCGCCAGCCGGGAATCGGGTTCGCGGGGACCAAACTGATGGTCGCGCCCTTCATCCACTGGGACTTGATATAGCTTCCGTTATCCATCTTCGGAGTATGGCAATCCTGACATTTGGCTACTTCTTCCACCAGGTACTTGCCGCGCGCAGTCTTTTGATCCTGCCCGAACAGCGCGTGCCCGGAAAGCGAAAGCATGGCGAAACCGGCCATTACCGCCGCGGATGCCTTTATCGCTCTCAACGTTGACGGGACGAAGCCGAACCTCTTCATGGCTCTCATGCTACCTGTTATTTGGACTGAGGCGCAATTCACAGATTTGCTAAAATCGAGTGAAATTGAGCAGGCCACTAAAAACGGCAGCCGGGCCGCTTGATTCGAGCAGCCGAAAACAATGGATTTCGACCAGATCCACACATTCCTCGAAATCGTCCGACTGAAAAGCTTCTCAAAGGCCGCTCAGACCTGTTATCGGACGCAGCCTGCCATCAGCGCGCAAATCCGCCAGCTGGAACACGAACTGAAGGTGGAATTGTTTGAGCGCTTCGGCAGCCGCATCTCTCTCACTACCGCCGGAAAACTCTTCGCCCAGTACGCGGAACAGATACTCGACGTTCGCAAGCAGGCGCAAAACGCGCTGAATGAGCTGGAATCCTCACCCCGCGGTGAACTGGTTATCGCTGCCAATGAAGCCACTTGTATTTATGTGCTGCCGTCCGTCTTCGCGGAGTATAAGGGGCAGTTCCCTGGCGTTCAGCTTCAGGTAAACCGGTCGTACGGATCTCGCGTGGTGGAAGCCGTTATGGAAAACGTGGCCGACTTTGGGCTTACCCAACTACCGGTCGCGGAAAAACGCGTACAAATCGTGGATATCTACAAAGACGAGATCCACTGCGTGATGCCGACCGGCCATCCGCTCTCCTCGCACGAACGAGTCAACTGCGAAGATTTGCTGCCCTATCTGCTGCTGCTGCCGCAATCCGGCATGACCCGCAGCCGTCTCAATACCTGGTTTGAAAAGGTGGAAGATGAAATTCAGGTCTCAATGGAACTCGATTCCAGCGAAACCATGAAGCGGTTCGTGGAAGCCGGTTTGGGCATCAGTTTTCTGGCCGCTTCAAACTGCCGGGAAGAAGTGGCGGCGGGTACCCTGAGATCCATCCCGCTTGGCCCCGAGCCCATGCAGAGAAAGTTGGGCCTTATCTATCGTAAGGACAAGGCGCTTTCCAAGGCCGCGCTGGGCTTCATCCAAGTGATTTTACAGCATTTCGGATCTCAAAACATTGCGCTTCAGGGCACCCTTCGTGTACCCGCGGCTGGTTCCAGCCAGACAGCCTGAAATGCGCCGGGAATGCGGTAGCTTGTCAGATATGGTCTGCATTCAATGACCTGCCCCCGCTGCTACACGGAATTGGACTCTGGCGCAACCGCCTGTCCAAAATGCGGTCTGCGCGTGATCCACAATGTTTCAGGCGTAATGAAAACGTCGACTGTGATGATTGCGGCGGGCGACGAACAGACCTTCTACCGCTCCGTTCAGGAGGTGCCGGAACCCTTGCGGACCAAACTGCTGGCGACCACCCAGAGCGAGAATTCCGGTACCATCGTCATCGCTGACCGCGCCGGCAAAGAGCAATTGACCCAGGTAGTGGCGCGTCGGGAAAGCGCTAAAGACCGACCGGCGGGAACCGAAAGCGAATCTCCGGCTGAGCCGGTTCCGGACTGGCGCGGGCGCCTTGAGGAACATAAGTTCCTCGGCTATTCATGGGTAGTTTGGGTTGGAATTCTGCTGTTCATTGCCGCCTCCGGCTTAATAGCCGTAGTGTTTAGTACTCACGCCTGAAGCATCGCGCTATAGTGATATAGAGCCCAGAAGTCACTCCTGGTCGAAATAGATGGCTGGATAACAAGAGTGCAAATCTGCCGAAGCGCAAGGGCTAAGGAGGAAGTTTGAGTACTTTCGGTAATTTAGCGACTGCTGCAACCCTCGCCGCATTTTCAGTAGTTTCCGCACACGCCATCGTAGTAACGGGCCCTATCGCGAATTCAGCGGATGTGACCTACGGCACTCCGGTTGGGAACGTCAATTTAAGCGGAGTCGTGGCCGTACAGAGTTCTATCGGCGGTTGCTCGGGAACACTCCTGTCCGATGGATTATCTATTCTGACCGCGGGACACTGTGTAACCCCTGCGTATGGGACCGCACCGGTTACCGATGCCACCGTCTATTTTACGGGTCCATCGGGGTTGGTATCGAGAGCCGTTTCCTCTGTCACGGTGAATCCCGGTTGGTCTGGCGATGCCAGTCAGGGCGGAGATCTTGCTGTTTTGCTGCTCAGTACACCCGCTCCCGCATTTGCGTCCGGCTATGACCTTTACACGGGGGATCCTGCTTTTAACTCACCCCTGATCCTCGCTGGTTATGGCCTGAACGGCACCGGTGACACCGGGGCAAGCGTCCCGAACAGTTATGGCAAATTGAGGGCCGGAGAGAACGAATATGCGGGCACGGGCGCCTCTATATTTAACTGGTCAGCATCCCTTCTGATTGGACAGTTTTACGACAGTTCCAACTCGGACACGAACGCTCTCGGCCTTTTGAACCCTTTCGCCGCCGTTGATGAAGTTGACATTGCACACGGCGACTCCGGAGGTCCGTCGTTCTATAACGGTCAGATCATCGGCGTTCACGACGTGATTATTTGCAAGGATGATAGTGACCACTCAGCGTGCGCAACACCGCCGTCAGTGAGTGCCTCTAATAATTCCTACTTTGGGCAACTCTTTGGCGATACGAGTGTGTCGGCCTACACGACCTGGATATCCGCACAGGAAGTCGTGTTCACTCCGGAACCAGCGACGCTTTGGATTCTCGCCGGGGGACTCTGCCTGATTGCCCTGGATTTTCGCAGGCGCAAGTCGCAATCGAGCGCTAAGGCTATCCCGCAAAAGTTGTGAAAAACCAATCACGAAAACGATAAAGGCTGCCGTGGTCTTGATATCATCGTAGAAATGGTTCAGCCGCTTTTCGGCCTTTCAAGACACTGGGCGATTCTCGCCCTGGCAGCCGCCCCCCTCTGCGCTCAGCCCCCTTCAGCGGAGTTTTTCGAGAAGGAAATCCGCCCGGTTCTGGCGGATAAATGCTATGGATGCCACTCATCCAAGCTGAAATCCCCTATGGGCGGCCTGGTGCTCGATACCAAGGCGGGCGTCAGACGCGGCGGTAACGGCGGACCAATCCTGCTTGACGGCGACGCGAAGAACAGCCGGCTGCTGAAGGCCCTCACGTACAACGAGACCGACCTGCGGATGCCGCCGACAGGCAAGCTTCCCGACGAGAAAATAGCAGCCTTCGAGAAATGGATCGCGGCCGGCGCGCCTGATCCCCGCGAGGATGCACCCGCGGGCACAGCGGTCTCGACTGCGAAGAAGGGCATGGATATTGAAACCGGTCGCAAATGGTGGGCGTTCCAGCCGGTCAGTGCGATGCCGCAGCCGAAAATCAGGAACACGGTTTTCGCAAAGCAGTGGACAAAAGAAAAGATCGATTGGTTCATCCTCGCAAAGCTGGAGCAGAATAAGCTCAAGCCCTCGCCGCCAGCCGACCGCGCCACGTTAATCGAAAGAGCTTCGCTCGATCTTACCGGGCTTAAGCCGACTTACGAGGAGGTCCAGGCCTTCGTCGCGGATAAGGCGCCCGACGCTTACGAGAAGCTGGTCGACCGTCTGTTGGCGTCACCGCATTACGGCGAACGCTGGGGCCGTTACTGGCTTGATGTGGCGCGCTTCGCGGAAGACAATCCAACGTCAGAAGCAACCAATCCTCCGTATCCCTTTGCGTGGCGCTATCGCGACTGGGTGATCGAAGCCGTCAACAAGGATGTGCCTTATGACCGGTTCGTCAAATTGCAGCTGGCGGCGGATTTGATGCCCGGCACTTCACGGAGCGATCTTCGGGCTCTGGGATATCTTGGCGCCGCGCCAATTTATCACACGGACCTTCGGCTCTCGAAGGACGTTATTGAAACTCTGTACACCGACAATTGGGATGAACGCGTGGATGCGGTCGGACGCGGCATAATGGGCTTAACGGTGGGCTGCGCGCGTTGCCATGACCACAAATTCGATCCGATTCTAAGCAAGGATTACTATGCTCTGGCGGGCGTGTTCGCATCCACCGTCGCCGCGCCGCGTCCGACCTTCGACGTGGACAAAGAAACCGAGCAGAAGTTCATGTTCGCAACGCAGCGGATCTTTTTCCTGAGCTACGTCGCCAACCTCATGAACAATGAGCCCGGCAGCAAGCCGGAAGATGCGGCGAAAGAAGTCGTCAAATTCACGAAGGAACTGGAAGAGGCGCGCGACTCGATGGCCTTTCTGAAAGAGAGCCATCCGGAGATGTGGACCTATCTCAACAATCTGGCGAGGATTCCGCAGGTCAAAAAGCCAACTCCGAAAGTGGCTGTTGTCGTGCCTCCGGGGGCTGCCAAGGCCGCGCCGATGCCTCGTCCCGCTTTTCCCGCGGGTGGACGTCGCCGCCCTGGCGGGGCATCCGATCTGCCCTTCATGCAGTCGGTGTTCGATGCGGGCGTTTGGATCAATGGTTCCGACCCCGATCTAACGCTGGTGGACATCAGGCCCGGCGTTGCGCGCGATATGAACATCCTGCCGCACGCGAATGTGGCCTCGCCCGGTCCGGTGGTGCCGCGTCAGTTCCTTTCGGTGCTTTCCAAAGGCGATTCGACGTTCAAGCAAGGTTCCGGCCGCCTGGAGCTCGCCGACAGAATCTTCACCGATGGCGCAGCCCTGACCGCGCGCGTGTTCGTGAATCGCGCCTGGGCATGGCACTTCGGCAAACCCTTAGTAGCGACGCCAAGCGATTTCGGCGTGCAGGGCGAGAAGCCCACCCACCCGGAATTGCTGGATGACCTGGCCGCTCGCTTCATCGCGAACGGCTGGTCTCTCAAGTGGCTGCACCGCGAGATCATGCTGTCGGCCGCTTACCGTCAGGCCAGCCATCCGCGCCCGGAAGGCATGGCGGCGGACCCCACCAATCACTTGCTGTGGCGCATGAATCCGAGACGCCTTGATGTGGAGGCTTTCCGGGACAGCTTGCTCGAAGTCTCAGGCGCGCTCGATGCGAAACCGGCGCCGCTCTCTGAAGATCTGGATGCGGAGGAAAGTCACCATCGCACCGTGTATGGACGGGTTAGCCGCGGACGCCTGAATACTGTCCTGCAGCTATACGACTTCCCAGACCCGATGATGAGCGCACCGCAGCGCGACCTCACGACTTCACCGCTGCAGCAGTTGTTCGTCATGAACAGCGGCTTCATGAAAGATCGCGCTACGGAACTGGTGAAGCTGGTGGATTCCGAAGCTGAGAATACGGCAAAGGTGAAAGCGTTGTACCGCCGGACGCTGGATCGCGACCCCAGCCCGAAGGAACTCGATCTCGGCCTGAGCTACCTGCAAAAAGGCACGCTCACCGAATACGCGCAGGCATTACTATCCACGAACGAGGTAATTTTCTGGCCATGATTTCCAATCAAAAACGACTCTCGCGGCGCGACTGGATTGCGTCCCTCACCGGCGGCATGGGTGCCGTTGGCTTGGCCGGAATGTTCGGCGAAGATATGGCGCGCGCGGCAGCTACCGCGACCGGCAAAACCGTCGCGGCGCCGCCGCCCATGAAGTTTCCGAACTTCCCGCCCAAAGCGAAAGCCAACATCGTGCTCTTTCTGCGCGGCGGTCCATCGCAACTCGACATGTTCGACCCGAAGCCTTCGCTGCTGAAGTATCAGGGCCAGCGCCCTTCTTCGGTCGACCTGAGAACGGAACGCACCACCGGAGGGCTGCTCCCTTCGCCCTTCGAATTTAAGCAGCACGGGCGCGGCGGCGTGCATGTGTCGAGCCTGCTGCCGAATATCGCATCGGTCATCGACGACATCTGCGTGATCAAGTCGATGTACACGTTTAATCCGACCCATACGCCCGCCTGCAGCCTGTTCCATACAGGCAATATCGCGGCGACGCGGCCATCCATGGGTTCGTGGATCTCCTACGGTCTCGGCAGCGAGAACAAGAATCTTCCAGGCTTTGTCGTTCTTAGCCCCGGTCCGGTCAGCGGCGGTCTCGGGCGTTCGGGCTTTCTCCCGGCGAAACACCAGGGCACTTACTTCGAAGAATCGGCGATCGAGCCGGAGAAGATGATCAAGTACCTGCAGAACAAAGACCTCGACAAAGATACGCAGCGGAAGCAGTTGGATCTCATTCAGTCGCTCAACCGCGAGCATGAGAGTTCTTTCGGTCAGGATGAATTTCTGGAAGGCCGCATCCAGTCGATGGAGACGGCGTACAGTATGCAGTTCGAAGCGATGGATATCTTCGATACCCGCAAAGAGCCGGACTCTGTTCGCACCATGTACGGCGATAGCCCGTTCGCCCACGGATGCCTGCTCGCGCGCCGCCTCGTGGAGCGCGGAGTTCGTACGGTCCACGTTTATTACGGACCCGGCCAGCCTTGGGACGACCACTCGAAGATCGAAAAAAATCTGCGCGAGCGCTGCCCCGATATGGACAAAGCCTGCGCGGCTTTGGTAAGCGATTTGAAGCAGCGCGGCTTGCTGAACGAGACACTTGTGACGTGGGGTGGCGAGTTCGGACGCACGCCCGTTTCCGAAAGCGGCGACGGTCGCGATCACAACCCCTACGGCTTCACAATGTGGATGGCCGGTGGCGGCGTGAAGGGCGGCATGGCATACGGCGAAACCGACGAGTTCGGCTTTAAAGCCGTGGAGAAGAGCGTGTCGATTCACGATCTGCACGCGACGATGCTGAACCAGATGGGCGTGGATCACACGAAGCTGACGTATCGGTATGCAGGCCGCGACTTCCGTTTGACGGATGTTTACGGGGAAGTTGTAAGAGACATCCTCACGTAGACATCAGGCGAAACCATACGCCGATGCGATGGACATTTTCCGGCTACAACGAGTCTCCCCCGCAAAGATGTGGGGCGGGTTGGTAACCGGGTTGATAACCCGCCGGCCGATTGGTAATCGACCGCGCGGCTTTCAAGCGCGTCCGCCGACCGCGGTCCGCTCACACTTCCAACACCCCTCAAACCCGCGCGCACATCAAGTGTGCCAGGTTGCCGCGAACCTTAAGCCTTCCGTGTGAACCGGCGAAGTACCTCGCGTTAATCTCATCGCGCCCTAAATCTTCGATCTGGCGAAATCCCGCGCCCTGAAGCCGAGCGGCCATCTCGCCGGGATCAAAAAACAATCGGAACGGCTCGCCCACTCTCGCGACTCTCGCCGAAAGCGCATCGAGCGCGATCCTTTCAACCAGGTTCAGTGACGACCTGGGGATCGCATAATCCATCGCAACCCCGCTGGTTGCCGGCAACCCGGCAATAAACTGTATCGTGCCTTCGAAGGCGCCATCGGTCAGATAAGGCACCACTCCCAGCCATGAAAAGAACGCCGGCTCATCCCGACGGAAATCGACCGCGCTCAGAGCCTCGTCCACTGTTTGATGCTCGAAATCAACCGGGGCAAAAACAACGCTCGGCGGAATCTCAATGCCGCCTTTCGCAAGACAATTCCGCTTCCACGCCTGAGTAGCGGGATAGTCCACCTCAAAAACTCTTAACCCGTCCGGCGCGAATGGATTTCTGTACGCGAACGTATCGAGGCCGGCCCCTAACAAAACGTACTGACGGACCCCCTGGTTCACCGAGCGCGTCAGTTCATCTTCCGCATATCTGCTTCGAACCGCCATAAATGCGCGGAACGAAGGGGACAGCCGTTGCTGCCGTGTAACCTTGCCCGACCTGATCCTGTCGGCCATTTCGGCGTCGATGATGCGCAGGGATAACGGGTCGTCAAATACTCTGTGGCTGTCGAGAATCTGGTGTTCCGCGCGCCGAACTGCAACGCGGTACGCTGTGCGGCTGGGCCGGGCTTCCTGCACTTGATCTTAGAGAGTAAGTGATTTCAGATATTCACGAAAGGGGCCACCCAAATCGTGACGCTGCAGGGCCAACTCGACAGTCGCCTTCAAAAACCCGAGTTTGTCGCCGGCATCGTAGCGCTTCCCGTCGAATTTGAAGGCATAAATCGGCCTGCTGCGCAGCAGGTGGCGCAATGCATCGGTCAACTGGATTTCCCCGCCCGCGCCCGGCTCCACTCGCGAAATAGATGTGAAGATATCCGGCGTCAAAACGTAGCGGCCTATGATCGCCAAATTCGATGGCGCGTCGCTCGGTTTCGGCTTCTCCACCAGATCGCGAATTCGAAAAACTTTGTCTTTGCAGCCGTTGTGTGAGACGGGTTCCGCATCGATACAACCGTATGACGAGATCGATTCGTGCGGAACTTCCATGACGGCGAGCACAGGCGCGCCAAAGAATTCGTAAATGTCGAGTAACTGCCGAATGCAGGGGGTTTCCGCTTCGATCACATCGTCGGCCAGCACCACGGCGAATGGTTCAGGCCCTACCAAATCCTGAGCGCGCATCACCGCATGGCCCAGACCAAGAGCTTCCTTCTGCCGAATGTAGGAAACATCGATCATGTCCGACACCTGGCGCACAATACCGAGAAGGTCTTTCTTGTTCCGCGATTCGAGTAAATGTTCCAGTTCGAAGCTGACATCGAAATGGTCTTCGATTGCGGATTTTCCCCGCCCCGTGACGATGATAATGTTTTGAATACCGGAGTGCAGCGCTTCTTCCACGCCATATTGGATAATGGGCTTATCCACCAGCGGCAGCATTTCTTTGGGCTGCGCTTTTGTCGCGGGCAGGAATCGGGTCCCCAGACCGGCGGCGGGAAAAACGGCTTTTCGAACCTTGGCGGCAGACATTCAGCCTCTATCTTGCCACGCCGCTATGGCCCTCTCCCGATTAGGTTCCAGTAGTCCGAAACGGACTTTTCAGTAACTCCGTTAAACGATAAAATAAGCGTGAAGTATGAAACTGTTTTCCCTGATTGTTGTCTGTTTGATTACTCCCGCGCTCTGTCCTTTCGCTCACGCAGGCGCCGCCGACATTACGGGGCAGTGGAGCATTGACGGGAGTCTCAACGGCACGCCCATTTCCTTCGACTGCGCGTTTAAGCAAGTGGAAAAGACACTTACCGGATCGTGCAAGGCGTATCAGTTTGCAGTAAGCGCGTCCGGAACCGTTGAAGAAGATACCGTGCAGTTTTCGTACGTCTATAACTTTGCCGGCGCGCCGTACAAGTGTACGTACACCGGCAAGCTGAACGGCGCATCGGAACTAAAAGGTTCAATCGCCATAGCGGGCATTGACGGCAGCAAAGGCGAGTTCGTCGCAAAGCGAATATAACAGAAAATGGAAAAGACCTTTATCTGCCTGTTCGACCTGCGCCCTTACGATAATCAGGTGGCGCCGGCCCTGCGAAAATATGCGCGCGATTACGACCCGGGCGATGTCGTCGGGCTTCTGCGCAAGGTGCGGGAACTGCTGCCTGAGCTAACGCGCGACACCTCACGCCCTCTGCTGAGTCAGGAAGATTACGAGCACTGGATCGTTTCCGTAGCGCCCGACGCCGGTTACAAGCCTAGCGAACAGACATTGAAAGATCTCTCGGAACTTCTTGTTCAGCCGCTTTGCGTGCCCGCTGAACAGGACTTCCACCCCATGCAGGATATAAGCCCGTTGAGCGCTTGGCTGTCCGAACGGTCGGAGTGGTTTGCCGATTTAATGGACGGAGGCGAGGAGCTTGCGGGAGGAAGGCTGGAGTTTAGCTTCGGCTCCGGCAGCCTGGTTGCCACCCGGGAGCAGATCGCACAATTTCTGCAACAAGTAAAACAAACGCCCGCCCCGGCTGAGGACCAGAGCGGGCTATTGAAGGAATACGGGAACCTGCTGAAACTTCTCGAAACGGCTGCCGCCGACAAGAACCTCACGTTGCTAAAGACCACGATCGGCGTCTCCGACAAGCCTGCCGGATAAGCGGGCTATCGCGGTGTCTCGCCGGGGGGCGGAGCATTCGGATTAGCGCCACGGCCTCCGCGACCGCCTCTCCCGCCCGGAGGCATCCAGCCATCGTTCGAAGGCCCGTTCTGGAAAAACTTCGCATCTTTGCTCAGCGGATGCCCCTTCGCGTAATTCGCGTTCGCCTGGCCCCAAATCTTGCCCGCGCGCAACGTGTCGTCATGAACCTTCGTAACGAGCGCTTCATACTTCTCATCGCCCTGTTTGTAGCCTGAGAACGAGGCCAGGTCGTTGTTACCCTGAATCACAACATCAATGCCCTTTACCGAGGCGATATCGTACGCGTTCGCCACACCTGTGGGTGACTCGATCATCACCACAACCAGCATGTTGTCGTTAATGCTGCTCCGGTAGTTCACGCCATTGCCGCCCCACAGCATGTTGTATTGACCTGAACCCGAACTGCGGCGCCCCTGTGGCGGATACAATGCCCATTTGGCGCCTTCACGCGCGCGGTCCACATCGTCCACAGTCGGGATAATCACGCCGAGCGCGCCGATATCCGTTGCATGCTGAATATGCCATTCCTGTGCATCGGGAAGCCGGATCATGGGAGTGGCCGCAACCTTGGGGCATGCGGCAATCATCGCCTCCACGTCCTTGAACTCCAGCGTGCTGTGCTGCATCTCGAACCACGTGTAATCGTAGTGTTTGGCAGCTTCGCAGTACGCCGCGATATCGAATTTCGATTGCGTAAAGCTGAACACCTGTTTACCATCCAGCAGCTTCTGCTTGACGGTGTTATAAAGGGGCGGCTTCGACTGCGCCGAAGCAATGCCACATGCGAACACTACAGAGAGCGCCGAACAGGCGGCTATGACGGGTAATTTCATGGGTAGGTGCCTCTTCCAATTAAAATTGTGGACTCAGTATATACCAAGGCGCGGCGAATCGACCTGGCGGTTACCAGGACCGCCGGATTAAGCAGACACGCTATATTCAAAAAGATTTCAAAATGGCCACTTACACGCGCTTCGGGCATCACGGAAAAATCAGCTACGGCACAATTGCGGATGGCATCGTCAATGAACTGAAGGGTGGTCTGTTCGACCCTCCCGAGGCCACAGGGCAGCAATTCCCGCTGACCGAGGTGAAGCTGCTATGGCCCTGCGAGCCACAAAAGGTCCTCGCGGTTGGGTTGAACTACAAGAGCCATCTCGGCACGCGGCCCGCGCCGGCCAATCCGGAGATTTTCTACAAACCTGTCACCTGCCTGCAAAATCCGGGCGACCCGATATGCATTCCACAGGAAGCCCAAGATACCCATTTCGAAGGCGAGCTGGTCGCAGTGATTGGGAAAACGGTGCGGAACGCATCGCGTGAAGAGGCTGCCGCATCGGTCTTCGGCGTCACGTGCGGCAACGATGTCAGCGATAGAAACTGGCAGCGCGGTCCGAATGCGGACCGCCAGTGGTGGCGCGCGAAAGGGTGCGACACTTTCGGACCCATGGGCCCCTGGATTGTTACAGGACTGAACCATGCAGACCTCGCCTTGAAGACGCGCGTAAATGGCGAAGTGCTGCAGGAACAGCGCACCAACGATCTGCTCTTCGATGTTCCCGATACCGTCAGCTTCGTGAGCCGCTTTGTCACATTGCGCGCGGGAGACGTTATCTTTACAGGCACTCCGGGAAACACGCGGAAGATGCTGCCAGGCGATGTGGTGGAAGTGGAACTCGAAGGTGTGGGCGTGCTGCGCAATACCGTTGAAGCAAGCCGCCGAAGCCACTGATAAAATAAGCGTTTATGGCAGATATCAGGCGCCGCGCATCGGTGGCGGTCAATGTTGGCGGTGTGAAGGTGGGTGGCGCGAATCCAATTGTGGTGCAGTCCATGACCAACACGGATACGGCCGATGTTACATCCACCGTGAACCAGGTGATGGCCCTCGCCAGAGCCGGTTCTGAACTCGTGCGGGTCACTGTGAACACGGAAGCTGCCGCGGAAGCCGTTCCGAAGATAGTCGACACGCTCCGAATGTTTGGCGTCGGCGTTCCGATTATCGGAGACTTCCATTACAACGGGCATCTGCTGCTGAAAAAATACCCCGCCTGCGCGCGCGCCCTCGCTAAGTACCGTATCAATCCCGGCAACGTGAACATCGGGAAGAAGCACGACGATAATTTCCGGACCATGATCGAGGCGGCTGTCGAATACCAGAAACCCGTTCGCATCGGCGTGAACTGGGGCTCGCTAGATGGAGCGCTGCTCACTCGCATGATGGACGAGAATAACCGGCTAGCCGAACCCAAAGACGCGCGCACGGTAACTCTGGACGCGATCGTGGCCAGCGCACTGCTTTCCGCCGAAGCCGCCGTTCGGCATGGCTTACCGAAAGACCGCATTATCCTGAGCGCCAAAGTCAGCGGCGTGCAGGACCTGATCGACGCTTATCGCTCGATGGCTGCACAGTGTGATTACGCGCTTCATCTTGGCTTGACCGAAGCGGGCCTGGGCGCGAAGGGAATTGTCGCCACCACCGCTGCTTTGAGCATTCTTCTCCAGGAAGGTATAGGCGATACCATCCGCGCCTCTCTCACTCCCCTGCCGAACGGTGACCGCTCGGAAGAGGTGATCGTCAGCCAGCAAATCCTCCAGTCCATCGGGATTCGCAGCTTCACGCCACAGGTGACTGCTTGTCCCGGATGTGGGCGCACGACCAGCACGTTTTTCCAGGATATGGCTGACCAAATTCAGAACTATCTTCGCGATAGTATGCCAACCTGGAAAGACCAGTACGAAGGCGTGGAAACCATGAAGGTCGCGGTTATGGGTTGTATCGTGAATGGCCCCGGCGAATCGAAGCACGCGAACCTCGGCATCTCTCTGCCCGGCACATTTGAAGAGCCGGTAGCCCCGGTCTATATCGACGGAAAACTCGCCGTCACGCTGCGCGGCGATGCCATTGTGGCGGAATTCGTTGAAATCCTGAACAAATACGTCGCTTCGCATTACGTCGCGGCTCAGGAAGCCATCCCGGCCTGATCGATGGCAAAACACTTCACGCTTCCCGAAGCCAAAGAACTTCTGCCGGTCGTCGGTCGCTTAATTCGCGACGCCGTCCAGGCGAAAAGCCGGTACCAGGAGGCGGATGCCTACCTGCAGCAACTGGGGCAGCGCATTCTGATGCGCGGCGGAATGAGCGTCGATACGGCTCTCGCGGAATCCTGGAAAGCCCAGCGAGAGAGTAATGCCCATGCTCTCAAAAACACGCTTGGCCGCATTGAAGATTTAGGCGTTCAGGTTAAAGATCTCGACGCGGGTCTTGTCGACTTCCCTACCCTGTATCGCGGCGAGGAAGTTTATATTTGCTGGCGTATGGATGAGGACGATATCGAATACTGGCACGGGGTGCATGAAGGGTTCGCGGGCAGAAGAGAGATCGACGCGGATTTTCTGGCCAATCATGTTGGAAACGACGAGGTTTCGGGCGCCGACTCTGACGACATTGAGTGACCAACTTTTCTAAGGGCGAACGGCGGCTGTTGTTTGAATCTTCATCTGCACGGTTTTGCCTACTTTGATAAGAAAGTTGCTCGGATCCTTCATGCCCCATGCCACGTAAGGAATCGCGAAGGATGCGTCCGTTCGGCCCAAGTCCGGATTCACCAGCACATCCATCGTGATCTCATGCGCCGACCCGTGAATTTGAAAGCTCCCATGCAGTCTTAGTGAAGAGACCCCCTGCGTGGCAATCTTCCCCTCAATGTGGTCCGGAGTAAAAATCGCTTCGGGATATTTCGCCGATTCGAGGACGTTCTTGTGCATGCGCCTGTCGCGCGCCTCACTGCCGCTCTCGCCGCTCTTCACGTCGACCACCATTTCGCCCGACGCCTTGCCTGTCGCGGTATCGAACGCGATCGAGCCGTGTTTTAATTTGAAGGTCCCGTGGACGGTATGCAGCGGATCGCTAAGCGTCCATTCGATCTTGGTGTTTTCGGGCGTTAGCTGAACCGTTTGTTCGGTCGCGAAAATTGGAATCGCGAGTGCCAGGGCAAGCAGGATTCTCATGATCGTTCAGGCGCCTACGTGAATCGCAAGGAGCCTCCGGAAAATTGCGGGGGCACAGGCAAATGCCGCGATTGCGCCTTCCCGAATCACCGAACCCTTGTCCATCATCAGCATTAGACGCGCCATCGTGTTCGGCCGGAATGCCAGTCGGGAGTGAGTGCGATTATACGTCGCGAGGTCACCTGCGGCAATAGCATCGGCAAGCGCGGCCGCCTGCCGAAATGTCAGGCAGATTCCCTCGCCGGTGATGGCATCTACCGAACCAGAGGCGTCGCCGATCAGCGCCACGTTGCCGGAAACCACTGAATACAGCCGGGCCATGGCGGTAATTGCGCCGCGTTCACGGCTCGTCGCCGGCAACCCGCAAAACCGTTCCCTCAGCGTCGGGAAATGACGTTCCAATGCATCCTGAAGGCGAAGATGCGGATCGCGCGAAATCAGCGCCGCGCAAACCTCTTTTGGACCGGAGGGGGTGATATAAAGCTGACAGCGATCACTCCAGTGAATCTCCATGTATTCGGTCCAGGGAGTGGTAGCGAAGTGCCGGCGCGATGCAAAGCGGCGCGTGTTGTGAACGTAACGGTCGAGCCCTGCCCAGCGGCGAACAAGCGAAAGAGAGCCGTCGGCGCCGACTATCCACTTGGCGCGTATCGCGTCAAGGCTGCCGACCGGCGTTCCCCAGCGCAAGTCGATACCCGCGTCCCCGGCTGCGTCTACCAGTAATTCGTGGAGTACCGTCCGGCGCAGCCCGAGACCGTGACCGCGAGGGAAATCCGCGCTAACGGCCCGTTTGCTCCCGACAAAACGAACTCCCCGGAACGGGTGTCCGTATCCAGCGGGTATTTCGATTCCGATCCTGGCTGCCGCTTCGTGCGAATCGGGCAGAAGTCCCTCGCCGCAGGCTTTGTCGATAGGAGGGCGGTTGCCATCCGCAACGATCACGCGCAGCCCCTTGCGGCGGATCGCCAAAGCCGCAGCCAAACCCGCCGGACCGCCGCCGATCACCAGTACGTCCGTTTCCAGAGCGCTCATATGTTCACCACGCGGCTTCCCTGCTCCAAAGCCTCAGTCCGGAATGACGCGGTTTGCGCATTTGCTTGCGCGAATCACCCCTGAGCCCCGGAACAGATGCATTATAATCACCAGTCCAAACATCCTCTCATGAATGGCGGGACGTTTTGAAACGTGAAAAAGCCCGACCTATTGGGGTCGGGCTTTTTGGAAATAACCGGGCGACTTCCTAGTCTCCCACACACTCGCGCGTGCAGTACAATCGGGGCTGAGAGGCTTAACTTCCGTGTTCGGGATGGGAAC
>Ga0105240_10002948_pt1 | contig 26839 bp, 27 predicted proteins | sample KBSC54metaG_FD_80426 | JGI IMG/M metagenome (GOLD analysis project Ga0105240, IMG submission 80426) | Corn rhizosphere microbial communities from Kellogg Biological Station, Michigan, USA - KBS C5-4 metaG | ecosystem: Host-associated > Plants > Roots > Rhizosphere > Soil | place: Michigan, USA...
CGCGGCAAGATCCAGGAAGAGTCGATGTACTACGAGCAGAAGAAGCACGACGGCAGCCTCCCGCTGATCGGCGTGAACACCTTCCTGCCCAAGGATCACGGCGGCGAGATCGCCACCGAGATCGAACTGATCCGCTCCACCGAAGACGAAAAGGGCCAGCAGATCGACAACGTGCAGGCCTATGCCAAGGCGCGCAACGGCCTGGCCCCGGAAAGCCTCAAGCTGCTGCAGAACACTGCGCGCGAACGCCGCAACGTGTTCGAACAGCTGATGGAAGCGGTGAAGTACAACTCGCTGGGGCAGATCAGCCACGCCTTGTACGACGTCGGCGGCGAGTACCGCCGCAACATGTAATCAAGAAGGGGCCGCACGGCCCCTTTCTTTTTTCTGGCCTCGCGCTCACACCCCTCTCCCCTCCGGGGAGAGGGCAGGGTGAGGGGCCACTCCGCGACAACGCTGCTACCGAAGGACCGGCCGCAGCACCCACACACCACAGGGGCCCCGCAATGACCAGATGGACCACTTCCATCGCCTTAGTCGTCGCACACTTCGTCAACACCTTCGCCGCCCACGCCGCCACGCCCGTCACCAATCCGCCTATCGCCGTCGAAGACGTCTATCACTTCTACCGCCTTTACGACGCCACCGACGGCCACCCCAGCGCCGACCAGCTCCAGCACGATTACCTCGATACCGGCTCGCTCGGCCTCCACCACCTCACCCAGATCCGCAAGGTCACCGGCGAAGCCATCGCCAAGTCCATGGCCGCGCAGCCGGCCGTCTATGCCGATGCCAAGCGCTGCATGGCGGTGCTGCCGCGCGTGCGCGAGCGCCTGGTCGTCGCGCTGGATCGCTTGAAGCAGCTCTATCCGGAAATGACGCTGGCGCCTTCCACGGTCGCCGTCGGCCGCGGCAAGCCGGTTGGCGTCACCGACAAGGATGGCGTGATCATCGGTCTGGAAGCGCTGTGCGGCATCAGCTATCTCGAAGCCAATCCGGAAGATCGCTTCGTCCACGTGATGGCTCATGAGTACGCCCACGTGCAGCAGGCGCACCGCTCGCCGGAGTTGACCGAGCTGGAACATCCCACCGTGCTGCAGCAATCATTGCTGGAGGGCGCGGCCGAGTTCGTCGGCGAGCAGATCTCCGGCAGCGTCGCCTATACCGGCCTGCCGGCGATGGCCAAGGGCCGCGAGAAGGAACTGGAAACCGCCTTTCTCGCCGACCAGGACAAGACCGACCTGTCGGCGTGGCTCTACAACGGCACGCTGACCAAGCCGGGTGATCTGGGTTACTGGGTCGGTTATCGCATCGTCAAGTCGTACTACGTCCGTGCGAAGGACAAGCGGCAGGCCTTGCGCGAGATTCTCGAGATGAAGGATGCGAAGGCGTTTCTGGCGGCGAGCGGATGGAAGCCGGGGATGCAGTTGCAGTGATGTAAGGCGCTGACTGGCGAGGCCGCGATGACATCGGTGTCGGCGGCTTGCGCGTCGCGAATATCGATCACAGCGGTTTCCTCCTCAGGCCCGCTCGCCTTGCATCGCAGCCTTGGCGGGCGTCGGTCGCGTCTCCGGCATCCGCATCAGCACCGGCAGCACCACCAGTGCCACGGCAGCGATCATCACACCGGGTATCGCTTTCCAACCGGTGGTGCTGATCAGCAGTTCGGCGAGAAATGGCGTGAGCCCGCCGAAGATCGCCGTCGCCATGGTCACGCCCAGCGCCAATCCGCTCAGCCGTCCTTCGCCGGGAAACTGCTCGGCGGTCGCCGGTGCGCCCACCGCGCTGACGCCACCGGCCAGGCAGGCCAGCACGATCGCACCGAGTGCGATCCTGGCCTCCACGCCGCCGGCCATCAGTTCGAACGTACCTAGTGGCAGCAGCACGCTGGCCACCGCCAGCCACACCAGCACCGGCCGGCGTCCGACGCGATCGGATAGGGCGCCCGCCAATGGCGTCACCAGGATCACCGCCACCGCGGCGAGCGTCGACAACCACAATGAGCGTTCTTCGGCGAGGATGCCCGAGGAGCTCAGAAAGGCCGGCACATAGGTAATGCCCACGTAGTAGGTGATCGATCCCAGCGCCGAGATGGCGAAGGTGCGGAACAGGGCGGGGCGATGGTTGGCGAGCGTGTGGCTGAGCGGCGATTCCGGCACGGTGTGCTGCTTCAGTTGCCGCACGAAGTCCGGCGACTCCTCCATGGTCGAGCGCGCGATCCACACGCAGCCGGCCAGCGCCGCGCCGACGAAGAACGGAATGCGCCAACCCCAGCCATCGAGCTGGGCGGTACTCATCGCGCTCACCGTCAAGGCCGACACGCCCACTGCCAGCAACGCGCCGATCTCGCTGGCGGCGGAAGCCAGCGAGGTGATCAGTCCGCGCCGGTCCTTGCGCGCGCCTTCCAGCAGATAGGCCACCACGCCGGTGTATTCGCCACCGACCGAGAACGCCATGAAGCAGCGCAGCAGCAACAGCAATCCGCCGGCCGCGGGGCCGATGCTCGCGTGCGAAGGCAGCAGTGCCGTCGCCAGCATGGCCAGCGTCATCAGCATCATCGACAACAACAGGGTGCGCCGCCGCCCGATCCGGTCGCCGATATGGCCGAACACCATCGCACCCAGCGGACGCATCGCATAGGAGATGGCGAAGCCGGCCAGGGTGGCGAGCAGCGAGCTTTCGCCACCGCCGAAGAACACCCGCGACAGCACGGTGGCGAAGTACAGATACAGCGTGAAGTCGTACCACTCGACCACCGTCGAGAGGGCGGCGACCGCCATGGAGCCACGCGAAATCTCGGTCGTGCCGTGCTGGTCGGTCCAGGTCATGAAGACGGTTGCCGGATACGGGAAGCACGATGCTAGCGCGATTCGCCGTACCCGGCCCGTCAATGTCCGTACCTGCAGGAGGCGATTACGCGGCAATACGCGGAAAGTACGCCTCGCGATCGAGATCCGCGATCAGCTCACGCCCATGCGGCGTCCAGCCCAGCCATTCGCGCGTGCGCGCACTGGATGCCGGCAGATCCGAGCCGAAGAAGTAGGCGAGAAAGCCGAAATGCTCCTGCGCTTCGTCGCGCGATACGGATACCACCGGCAGGCCCAGCCGCCGGCCGATCACTTCGGCGATCTGCCGCGTCGGCACGCCTTGTTCCGCCACCGCGTGATAGCACCTGCCAGCCGCGCCTCGCTCCAGCGCCAGCCGATAGACGCGCGCGGCGTCGAGGCGATGCACCGCCGGCCAGCGATTCTGTCCGTCGCCGACATAGGCCGACACGCCGCGCTCGCCGGCGATGCGGATCAGCCACGGCACGAAGCCATGATCGCCGTCGCCGTGCACCGTGGGTGGCAGGCGCACGATCGCCGAGCGCACGCCGCGCGTGGCAAGAGCCAGCGTCATCGCTTCCATCGGCAAGCGCGGCGAGGCATGCGAGGCCGCATCGGCGCTGTCCTCCTCGCTGCCGATGCGGCCCGGCGCGAGCAGGCCGGTGCCGGTGGTGCCGATCAGTGGGCGATCGGACCCGGCCAGCGCTTCGCCCATGGCCTCCACCGCGCGGCGCTCCATCGCGGCGTTGTCGGCGAAGCGTGTGAAGTCGTGGTTGAAGGCGGTATGGATCACGCCGTCGCAGGCCGCCGCACCTTCGGCGAGTCGTTGCGGCTCTTCGAGCGAGCCGTGCAGGACTTCCACGTGACGGGCCGCCAGCGCTGCCGCGGCGACCTCCGAGCGGGCCGCGGCCAATACGGTATGGCCCGCCGCAAGCAGTTCATCGACCACAGCCGAGCCGACGAACCCTGTCGCACCAGTTACGAATACACGCACAATGCATCCTCCAGGTTTGGGATGCGCGGCATCCTCCTCGCGCCGGGTGCGCGGATGAAGCCGTGGCGTTATACGGGTATACGGACTAACTGGCTGAGCTTCAGACCATGCACACACCGGTCGCCAACGACAATCTGCTGGGCGCCTATCTGCGCGACCGCCGCGAGCGGCTCGATCCGGTGGCCCTGGGTTATCCGGCGGGACGCCGGCGCACGCCGGGGTTGCGCCGCGAGGAAGTGGCGCAGCGCGCCAACGTCAGCGCCACCTGGTACACGTGGCTGGAGCAGGGACGCGGCGGTGCGCCTTCGGACGAAGTGCTCGATCGCATTGCGCGCGCGCTGCTGCTGGGCGATGTCGAGCGCGAGCATCTGTTCCTGCTGGCGCTGGGGCGTCCGCCGGAAGTGCGCTACCAGGCCAGCGAAGGCGCGACGCCACGCCTGCAGCGCGTGCTCGATGCACTGGCCTACAGTCCCGCGATGGTGAAGACCGCCACCTGGGATGTGGTGGCATGGAATCGCGCCGCGGCGGTGGTGCTTACCGACTACGGCAAGCTCGAACCCGCGCAGCGCAATGTGCTGCGCCTGATGTTCGGCGATCCCGCGGTGCGCGCCCATCAGGTCGATTGGGAAAGCGTGGCGCGTTTCGTGGTGGCCGCATTCCGTTTCGATGCGGCGCGCGCGGGCGCGGCGCGCAGCGTGCAGGCGATGGTCGACGAGCTGTGCGCATCCAGCACCGAGTTCGCGGCGATCTGGCAGAGCCAGGAGGTGCGCGAGTACAGCGGCGGCACCAAGCATCTGCGGCATCCGCTGCTGGGCGATATCGCGCTGGAGTACTCGGCCTTCGCGGTCGATGGGCAGCCGGACCTGAGCATGGTGGTCTACAACCCGGCGACGCCGGAGACGGCGCGACGCATCCGCCAGCTGGTCGAGGCGTCGGAGTCCAGGCGTAACGAGTGATGTGCAGGGCACGTGAAGGTTGGCGTCGCGCATAGCGCCAACCACATCGTGCGATTGTGATAGCGCTCTCTTCCTGAGGCTCGCCTCGGATCGCAAGATGCGACGCACTGGGGGGAGCGTCACATGGTGCTGCGCAGTATCGCTACGCGACTGGCCGTCTGGGTGCTGGCCGGCACCTTGCTCGTGGTCGTGGCTGGGGGCTTTCTGCTGTTTCGCGTGGTGCGCCAGCAGATTCTCGAACAGACCCATCGCGAGTCCGCGGTGCTCGCGGGCGATGCCAGCCATCGCATCCAGCACCGGCTGGACAAGGTGGCCGATACCGCGCAGATGCTCGCGGTGCTGATCGGTCCGCGTCCGGACGATGCGGAGACCTTGATCCGCGACGCCTTGCAGCACAACGCCGACCTCGCCGGTCTTGCTGCCGCGTATGTGCCGGCATCGATCGACGCGAGCGCTCCCGCGCGATCGCCCTTCGTCAGCCGCCAGGGCAATGCCACGCTGACCACTCGCGACCTGCTGAAGGATCCCGCGCCGTACTGGACGCAGGGGTGGTTTCGCACCGGGCTGGATTGCCTCGGCGGCTGCTGGCAACAGCCTTTCTTCTCGCAATCGCGGCAACGGCGGCTGGTCAACTATTCGGCCACCATCCTGGCCAACGGCCGCGCGGTGGGCGTGCTGAATGCCGATGTCACGCTGGAATGGCTGCAGGCGGTGTTGCAGGCCTTGAACAAGCCGGCCGGCACCGAGGCTTTCGTGATCGATCAGCAGGGCATCTATCTGGCCAGCGAAGGCCCGGCGCTGGCCGGGCGGCATGCGCAGGACGAACTGGTCGCGGCCTTGCGCGGCGGCACGGACGAGCCGATCCGGCACACCGGCATTCTCGCCGCGCATGCCGGTGCGCCGGTGTGGATCTACCACGCGCCGATCGACGGCACGCACTGGCAGTTCGGGCTGGTGGTGCCGGAAGAGCGGATTTATGCCGGCGTGCGGCGCACCTTCTCGGTGGCCCTGTCGGTTGGCGCGCTGGCCTTGCTCAGCCTGACCTTGCTGACCCTGGTCGTCACCCGGCGCGTGCTCAGTCCCCTGGGCGTGCTGACCGAGCGCGCCGAGCAGGTGGCGAAAGGCGCGCTGGATTTCGCGCTGCCCAGGGTGCGCCACCGTGACGAGGTGGGCCGGCTGACGCACGCGTTCGACCGCATGCGCCATGAGCTGGCCGATCATCTGGCCGAGCTGGGCCGCGTCGCGCGCGAGCAGCAGCGCCTGGCCAGCGAGCTGGAGATCGCCCAGCAGATCCAGACGGCCTTGCTGCCGGGCGCGCATTTTCTCGACGCGCGCTGCAACAACTTCGAGCTGCACGCCGTGCTCAAACCCGCGCGCACGGTGGGCGGCGATCTGTACAGCTACTTCATGCTGCACGACCAGCGCTTCTACATCATGGTCGGCGACGTGTCGGACAAGGGCATTCCCGCGGCGCTGTTCATGGCGCGCGCGATCACCCTGGCCAAGGCGCTGGCGCCGCGCGCGCAATCGCCGCAGCAGCTGTTGCAGCTGCTCAACCAGGATCTGTGCCGCAACAACGACGGCTGCATGTTCGTCAGCCTGCTGTGCGGTCTGCTGGATACCGCCAGCGGGCATTTCTCCATGGCCAGCGCCGGCCACGAGCCGCCGGTGCTGTGGGGCGATGGTGCGCCGCACCTGCTGGAGATCGAGACGGGGCCGGCGCTGGGGCTGGACGAGGACGCCAGCTACAGCTCGCGCCGCGTACGCCTGCGGCCCGGCGAGACCTTGCTGATGTATACCGACGGCATCACCGAGGCGACCGATGCAGGGCTTGAGATGTACGGCCAGGAGCGCATGCTCGCCTGCCTGTCGCGCTACGCCCTGCAGGCCGAAGGCGATCCGGCCGGCTATCTGCTGGCGGATGTCGAAGCGTTCGCCGCAGGCCATGGGCAGGCGGACGACATCACGGTGCTGGCGCTACGCTGGCACCATGCCGGGGTGGAGGGGAGTGCGGCGATGCTGGATCTGACCATGCCCGCTTCGAGCGAAGCGGTGTTCGATGCGCTGGATCGCTGCGAAGCGCAGCTGGTCGCGGCCGATATCGACCAGGGCGTGCGCGAGGACGTGCGCCTGGTGCTGGAAGAACTGATGGTCAACATGGCCGAGCACGGGCGTCCGTCCACTGGCGAGGCGCGCATCGAGCTGCGCATGACCTTGGCCACCGATGCCGTGCTGGTCGATCTGCACCACGACGGCCAGCCGTTCAATCCACTGCTGTCGCCGGCACCGCAACTGACCGGTGACATTGCCGACCGCGAGATCGACGGCGGCCTCGGCATCCACCTGGTGCGTGCCATGGCCAGCGATTTCAGCTACGCGCATGACGAGCAAGGCAACCATCTGCAGTTGCGTTTCATCCTTCCACAGCGAGCGGAGGCACGACCATGAGTTTCAGTCTGCATACCGATGGCCTGTCGCCGCAGCGCGCCACCCTGCGCCTGCACGGCCGGCTCGACGCGATGAGCTTCGGCGAGTTCGACGGCGGCGCCGCGCCGGTGCTCGAACAGATGGGAGCGGGCGGCACGGTGGTGCTCGATCTGTCCGCGCTCGATTACATCAGCAGCGCCGGCCTGCGCAGCATCGCCAAGATCCGCAAGGCCATGCGCGCCCGCGAAGGGCATACCTTGCTGGTCAACCCGCAGCCGCAGGTGCGCAAGGTGTTCGAGATCGTCAAGGCGGTGCCGGTGAGCGATGTGTTTTCCAGTGTGGAAGAGCTGGATGCGTATCTGGATCGGATTCAGAGGAGGGTGGTGAGTGGAGATGACGACGAGGTGTGAGCCGGCGGCGTAAAGCCCCTCTCCCTCCGGGAGAGGGGTTGGGGTGAGGGTACGGGCGTAGCGCAAGAGTGATGTGCACCGCTCCGGCCGAACCCTCATCCGCCTGCCGGCACCTTCTCCCGGTGGGAGAAGGGTTCATCATGGTGAGCTCTCGCCATGTCGTCAGTCATCGTTGCCAACCCCGACCAGGCATGTATACAGTGTATACATGCCAAAACTGACCACCCCCGAAAAGATCCTCCGCGCCGCGCACAAGCTGATGGACAGCGGCGGCGCCGAGGCGGTCAGCATGCGGCGCGTGGCCGATGCCGTGGGCATCACGCCGATGGCGATCTACCGGCATTTCCCCAATCGCGAGGCGCTGCTCAAGCGCATTTCCGATGACAGCTTCGCCAGCGTGGCCAAGGACTGGGAGGCGCGTTCGCGCCACCGGGATGCCTATAAGGGATTGCTCAGGGCGCAGGAGCAATACCTCGATTACGCGCTGACCCATCCGAATCTGTTCGATCACGCCTTTTCGGTGCGCCGGGACGACGCACGCCGTTTTCCCGAGGATTTCCGCGATCGCCAATCGCCCACGCTCACGGTGATCGCCGACCGCCTCGCCGAAGGCATGGAGCAGGGGCTGTTCCGCCAGGCCGATCCGTGGGACGTCGCCATGACGCTATGGGGCCTGGGCCACGGCCTGATCGCGCTCTACCGCGCCGGCCGTTTCAGTTACGACGAGAAGCAGTTCCGCGCCTTCTATCTGCAAGCACTGGAGACCGCATTCGATGGCATCAAGCGCTGATTCGCGCCGGCTGCTCGCCGGCCTCGCCGCCACCGCGCTCGTCGCGCTGGCCAATTACTTCGGCACCGGGTTGCAACCCCTGCCGTGGCTGACCTGGCTGGCGCCCTTGCCGCTGGCCTTGCTCGCTCCGCATCTGAAAGCGCGCTGGCTTGCGCTCGCGGCGTTCGCGGCCGGGGTGCTGGGTGCGCTCAATCAGTGGCATTTCCTGCATGGTGTGATTCGCCTGCCCTTGCCGGTGATCGTGATGGCCACCTTGCTGCCGGGTGTGCTGCTGGCGCTGTGCCTGCTGTTGTTCCGCCGCCTGCTGCTGCGTGGACGTGGCATCGCCGCCGCATTGGCGATGCCCGCGTTGTGGGTGGCGGTGGAATATCTCAACACGCAGACTTCGCCGCACGGCACGATCGGCAATCTCGCCTACAACCAGATGGACATGCTGCCGGTGCTGCAGCTGGCGTCCGTCACCGGCTTGTGGGGCATCAGCTTCATGTTGCTGCTGGTGCCGGGGTTGCTGGCGGTTGCGCTGATCCGCCGTACCGCCTCGCGCACGCGCCTGGCCGCGGTTGGCATCCTGCTGCTGAGCATGGGCGCGACCTTGGCTTATGGCTATGCGCGCCTGTCAGCGCCGGCGACCGGCTCGATAAAGATCGGGTTGGCTTCGATGGAAAAACCGATCCGTCCCGCCTTGTCGGCACCGGAGGGCCAGGCGCTGCTGGATCGCTACCTCGCCTCGATCGATCGCCTCGCCGGCGCCGGCGCCACCGTGATCGTCACCCCGGAAACCTCCTTCGCCACCAGCGAGAACACCGTGCCTGCTTTTGCCCAGGCAGCGCATCAGCATGGCCTGATCCTGGCGGCCGGTATCGACGCCAAGGGCGGTGCGGACGGCGAGCGCAACGCGCAGTGGGTCTTCCGTCCCGATCTGCAGTCGCCAGCCACCTACGCCAAGCATCACCTGATCCCCGGCTTCGAAGATCAGTACAAACCCGCCGTCACCTACACCATGCTCGACGGCGCACCGCGTATCGGCCTGGCGATCTGCAAAGACATGGATTTCCACGATATCGGCCGCGCCTATGCCGAACGCCAGGCCCAACTGCTGCTGGTGCCGGCCTGGGATTTCGGCGCCGATGGCTGGCTGCATGGCCGCATGGCGATCATGCGCGGCGTCGAAAGCGGCTTCGCCATCGCCCGCGCGGCGCGCGCCGGACGCCTCACCCTGAGCGACGACCGCGGCCGGGTGGTGGCGGAAGCGTCCAGCGAGCAGCATGATGCGGAGTTGGTCGGCGAGCTGCCGCTGCACGCGTCGCGTACGTTCTACGGGCAGTGGGGCGACTGGTTCGTCTGGGTGGACCTGGCGCTGCTGGCGATGCTGCTGGTGTGGGCATTCGTGGTGCCGCCCCGTTCGAGTTCGACCTGAACCTGTTGCCGGAGATGCGGATGACTGCCCCTTCCACCGAGGAATTCTGGATCGCCACGGACCGCGGCCGCCTGTACGTGAAGCATTGGTATCCGGCGGAGGTGGACGATGGCGAGGCGCCGATCGTGCTGTTCCACGATTCGCTGGGTTGCGTTGCGCTGTGGCGCGATTTTCCGGCGCAGTTGGCAAGCGCAACCGGACGCGGGGTTATCGCGTACGACCGGCTCGGCTTCGGCCAATCCGATCCGCACCCAGGGCAGTTGGACGCCAACTTCGTCGCCGAAGAAGCTCACGACGGTTTCCGTTTCCTGCGCGAGGCCCTGCGGCTGGATCGTTTCATCGCCTTCGGCCACAGCGTCGGTGGCGGCATGGCGGTGGCCTGCGCAGCGGCGTGGCCGCAGGACTGTGCCGCGCTGATCACCGAATCCGCCCAGGCCTTCGTCGAAGACCGCACGCTGCAGGGGATCCGCGAGGCCAAGGCCTCCTTCGCGCAAGCGGGCCAGCTCGAGCGCCTGCGCAGATACCACGGTGACAAGGCGGCCTGGGTGCTGGCGGCGTGGACCGAGACCTGGCTGGCACCGGACTTCGCCGGCTGGAGCCTCGACGAGACGCTGCGCCAGGTGACTTGCCCGGCGCTGGTCATCCACGGCGACCTCGACGAATTCGGCTCGCCGCGCCATCCCGAGCGCATCGTCGCTCTGGTGGCAGGGCCGGTGGCCAGGCATGTATGGGATGGCTACGGCCACGTGCCGCACCGCGAGAACGCCACCGCGGTGACCGAACTGGTCGCCAGCTGGCTCGAGGCGAATGCCAACCGCTGAGTGCGGTCTGGCCATTAATCAAAACCTAACGCCCCTGGCGCATGCTCCTGCCTTCCTGTCCTGGCCGGGTGTGCCTGTGTATCTGCTGCTGGTGGAAGACGATGCGATGCTGGGCGAGGCCATCTGCGATGGCATTCGCGAACAGGGCTGGGCGGTCGACCGGGTGAGCGACGCCGGATCGGCCAGGGCCGCGCTGGTCGATCATCCATATACGGCGGTGCTGCTGGATATCGGGCTGCCCGGCGATTCCGGGCTGACGGTGCTGCGTTTTCTGCGCGAGCGCTACGACGCGATTCCGGTGCTGGTGCTTACCGCGCGTGGGCAGCTCAGCGATCGTATCCGCGGCCTGGATGCGGGCGCCGACGATTATCTGGTCAAGCCATTCCAGCTCGGCGAACTGCTGGCACGAGTGCGCGCGGTCGCACGGCGCAGCGAAGGGCTGGTGGTGCCGACGCTGCGGCACGGCGATGTGGTGCTCGATCCGGTGCGCCGGCGCGTGACCAAGGCGGACGAGCCGATCGCCCTGAGCGCATACGAGTACCGCATGCTGCTGACCTTGCTGCAGCGTGCGGGGCATGTAGTGACACGCGACGAATTGGAAAAGGCCATCTACGGCGACCGCGCCGTGGTCGGCAGCAATACCGTATCGGTCTTCGTGCACCAGCTGCGGCGCAAGCTTGGCGATGAGCTGATCGCCACCGTGCATGGGCATGGCTATACGCTCGGTGGCGCGCCATGAAATCGCTGCAGTGGCGGATGCTCGCGGCGCTGGGCCTGGTGATCGTGCTGGCCTGGTCGATCTCCATCGCGATGTTCGCCGCCGTGCTGGTCTCCGGCCGGGCCAATTTCTGGCATGAGCATCTGGACCAGCTGGGCCAGACCCTGGTCGGCAGCCTGCCCGACAATCTGAAGCCGGAGGATGCGGCAGCGCGCGCCGCGGCGCCGGCTGCCGCCGGTTATCTCGCGCGCAACGGCGATCCGGGCGGCATCCTCACCGCCATGCTGCTCAACACGGTGGAGCTGGCTATCGTCGGCCTGCTGATGTGGTGGGCGGTGGTCGCTTCGCTGCGGCCGTTGAAGGCGATGTCGGCGGAGATACAGCGGCGCAAGGCTTTCGACGCCACGCCCTTGCCGACCGGTCGCGTGCCGACCGAGCTGCGTCCATTGATCGGCGCCTTCAATACGCTGCTGGGCCGCGTCGACGACGCGATGAAGGCGGAACACCAGTTCATCGCCGATGCGGCGCACGAGCTGCGTACGCCCTTGGCCGCGCTGCACGTGCAGGCTGACGTGGCTCTGCTGGCGACCACGCTTGAGCGCAAGGACGAAGCGCTGCGCAAGCTGCTCGATATCGCCCAGCGCAGCCATCGCCTGGCCGAGCAGCTGCTGGATCTGGCGCGGCTGGATGCGGGATTGCACGCGCTGAGCGTGCAGCGCATCGATCTGCTGGAGCTGGCCAATCATGTGGTCAGCGAGTTCGCCGTACGCGCCGCCGATCGCGGCACGCGATTGTCGATCGACGGCACCTCGTGCTGGGTGCATTGCGACGTCGACGAAGTGGGCATCCTGATCCGCAACCTGGTCGATAATGCCTTGCGGCACGGGCGCGCGGACGGCACGGTGGAAGTGACCTGCAGCCACCTCGTGCGTGACGACGGCATGCATCCGGTGCTCGAAGTGGTGGACGACGGACCCGGCGTGCCGCAGAGCGAACGGGAAGCCATTTTCGAACGCTTCTATCGCGCCCAGGGCAGTGTCGTGCGCGGCAGCGGGATCGGTCTGTCGCTGGTGGCGCGTATCGCCGAGCTGCACGAGGCGAGCATCGAGGCCGGTACCGGTACAGGCGGAGTGGGCCTGCGCGTGCGCGTGGTGTTCGCTGCGCAGGACTGAACGCGCCAGTCGCAGTTCAAGTACGCGTTGCAGGCCTAATCAAATCCCAAAAACTTCTTCCTAGCCTGTGCATCGAAGCGGTGCTTCTCGCCGCTCGATCCGACGACTTCGTTCGCGGCAATCGCCGCGGCATCCATGCACAGGAAGGGACTATGCGTATCCACCTCAAGGCGCCCGGCGCCATCTTGTTCTGCGCCGCGGCGCTGGCGCTGACCGGCTGCGCCACCACGCGGCCGATGCCGTACCAGGGCATCGAATCCTCCAGCTATCTGCGCCCCAATGAGGAGTCGCATCGCGGCCATCAGCCGTATGTGTACGACACGCCGGTGGACTGGAGTCATTACCGCAGCTTCGTGCTGGAGCCGGTGTCGATCTATCGCGGCCAGGACCAGCAGTTCGAGAAGGTTTCCGAAGAGGACAAGCAGGCGCTCGCCGGCTATATGCAGGAACAGTTCCAGGCCAGGCTGCGCGAGCGCTATGCGCAGGTGTTCGAGCCGCGGCGCGATACGCTGCGCATCCGCGTCACGCTGACCGGCGCGCGTGCTTCCACCAGGTTCATCAGCACCTTCACCAAGATGGATATCGGCGGCGCGCCCTACAACACGGTGCAGGCGGTGCGCGGCAGGGAAGGGCTGTTCACCGGCTCGGTCAGCTATGCGGTGGAGATCTACGACGGCTCTTCGCAGCGCCTGCTCAAGGCCTATGTCGACAAGCAGTATCCGAACGCGATGAATATGAAAGCCACCTTCGGCTCGTTGAGCGCGGCCAGGACTGGCATCCAGAAGGGCGCCGACAACCTGCTGCAGAATCTGCAGTGAGCGGCGCCGGGCCATGCGCACGCATCCATCCCTGATCGTCTGCCCGCATTGCGATGCGGTGTATCGCCGCCCGGTGCTCAGTGCCGGGCAGGTGGCGCGCTGTGTCGAATGCGACGCGGTGCTGCATCGCGCCGCGCGGCTGGATATGAACGGCTGGGCCGCGCTGACCGTGGCGGCGGCGATCCTGTTTGTGCTCGCCAATACCTTTCCGGTGATCAGCGTGGGCCTGCAGCCGTATCGCAACGATGCCACGTTGTGGCAGGCGACCGCATCGCTGGTACACGGCGCATGGGCGCCGTTGGCCTTGCCGGCCGTGGCGGTGGCGATCGTGGCGCCGTTCGCGCAGATCGCCTTGCTGGGCTGGGTGTTGGCGTACGCATGGCACGGACGGCGTGCGCCGGGCTTCCGCACCGCGATGAAGGCGCTGGACTGGCTGCGGCCGTGGAGCATGCTCGATGTGGCGCTGCTCGGCGTGGCGGTGGCGGCGATCAAGCTGGCCGGCATGGCCGAGGTGGCGATCGGCCCGGGACTGTGGGCGATGGCCGCGCTGATCGGGGTCACCGCGATGACCGCCAAGGGCGATCCGCGCTGGCTGTGGGAGGCGACCCGGTGAGCGCGCGGCCGCGGGCGCGGCGGCTGGGGATGGTCGGCTGCCGCGTGTGCGGGCTGGTGGTGTCGGCGCCGTTGCAGTCCGCGGGGAAGTCGTTCTGTCCGCGTTGCCGTGCCGAACTGCAGCCGCGGCTGGCGGGTGGGCTTGGCCGTGCCTGGGCGCTGTGGATCGCCGCGCTGATCTTCTACATCCCCGCCAACCTGCTGCCGATCATGGATATCCGCACGCTGGGCGCAGTGGAGCATGCGGCGACCATCCTTGGTGGCATTGTCGAGTTGTGGCGGGATGGCTCCTATGGAGTGGCGCTGGTGGTCTTTATCGCCAGCGTGCTCATCCCGGTGGGCAAATACCTGGCGCTGGCCTTGCTGTTGCTGACGGTGCGGATGGGCAACGGCTGGGCGAGGCGTGCGCGCGCCCGGTTGTACCGCTGGCTGGAAGCGGCCGGTTACTGGTCGATGCTCGACGTGCTGGTGGTCGGCCTGCTGGTCAGCCTGGTGCAGTTCCAGGCGCTGGGGGAAATCCAGCCGCGCGCGGGAATCCTGTTCTTCGGCGCATCGGTGGTGCTGACGATGCTGGCCACGCAGAGCTTCGACGAACGGCTGATCTGGGATGGGGCGGAAGAGGAGGGCGCGAGGTGAAACGGTTCGCCGCAGAACGCACACGAGCCACCGCATTCCGCTGGCTGCGGCCGGGGCGCTCCTGCTTAATCGGAGCACCCCCGCCACCCCGGAGTTGCCGTGAAACCCTTGCTTCCCGCACTGCTGCTGCTTGCCATGTCGATGACCCCTGCGCACGCCGCTGACGTCGCCCAGTCCCGTACCCAGATCCAGCAGCTGGTGGAGCAGTTCAAGACCGCCATCAAGGCGCATGACGGCGACGGCATGGCCAAGCTGTTCCTGCCCGGCAGTTCCTGGCACCAGACGCTGGACGATGCCTCATGGGTGAAGGTCAAGCTCAAGGAGCCAAACGCCAGGCAGGTGATGCCGGGCGACTACCAGAAGTTCTCGCAGTTCGTCGGCAAGGCCACCAAGCCGATCGAAGAGACCTTCGACCATGTGCGCATCGAGACCGACGGCACCATCGGCACGGTGTACTTCGACTACGTCTTCCTGGAATCGGGCAAGCCCACCAATCACGGCGCCGAGACCTGGCAGCTGGTGCGCACGCCGGACGGCTGGAAGATCAGCGCGATGCTGTACTCCGTCATCCTGGATGACAGGCGCTGAGCTTCGGGCTAGGGTGCGCCGTAGCCGGCGACGGACCGGCGCATTCCCTGAGCACGAAAGCGATGCAAGCTGCGCCGACGCGACCTGCCGTTCCACCGTTCTGGCTTCCGCTGGCTGCGGGGTTGCCGATCACCTTGTGCATGGCGGTGATGGCGCTGCCCGAACTGGGCCATGCCTATGCCGGCGCCTATCGCGTGTTCTATGCGGTCGCCTATCTGATCTGGATCGTGCCGGTGAGTGCGTTGCAACGGTGGTTGTGGCAGCGGCGTACCTCGGCCTGGGTGACGGTTGGCGTATTGCTGGTGGCGACCTATGTGCCGGCGGTGATCAACAACGCGATTGCCGGGTGGGGCGCCGTGCAGGTCGGACTGGTGCCGATGATGCCGCTGCGCCGCATCTTCGCCGGGCTCGATGGTTGCTGGCTGGCGCTGATCGCGTTCTGCGCGATCCACGCACTGGTGCTTCATTACACCGAGCTGCAGCAGTCGCGGCTACGCGAGGCGGAAGCCGCGCGCTTCGCTCGCGAAGCGCAGCTGCGCGCGCTGCACTACCAGCTGCAGCCGCACTTCCTGTTCAACACGCTCAACAGCATCTCCTCGCTGGTGGCCGATGGCCGCGGCACGGACGCCACGCGCATGCTGGCGTGCCTCGGCGATCTGCTGCGCGATTCGCTGGAGCGCAGCGATGCGCAGGAAGTGACCCTGGCCGAAGAGCTCAGCACCACCGGGCATTATCTGGATATCGAGAAAGCCCGCCTCGGCCGCCGCCTGAAGGTGGATATGCGTATCGGCCCCGGCGTGCTGGATGCGCTGGTGCCGCCGCTGCTGCTGCAACCGCTGGTGGAAAACGCCATTCGCCACGGCATTGCGCCGCGGGTGGAGGGTGGCACGCTGGCGCTGCACGTCGAGCGGCAGGGCGACTGGTTGAACATCGATCTGCGCAACGACGGAGTGGCGGTGGCTAATGCCGAGCGCAATGGCCGTGCGAGCGCCGTCGGCTTGAGCAACGTGCGTCAGCGACTGGAGACGCTTTATCCGCAAGCGCACGACTTCCAGCTGCAACTGGCCGGGGACGGCGCCTGCCACGTAAGCATCCGGCTGCCGCTGCGCCAGTCGCCGCCGTCGCGCGGCGCGCAGGCGCTCAGCGCATGATGCGCGTGCTGGTGGTCGACGACGAACCCCTGGCGCGCGGCGGCGTGCGCGCGCGGCTGGCCGCCCATGCGGACATGCAGCTGATCGGGGAGGCCGGAGACGGCGAGGAAGCGGTGCGCAGCATCGCGGCGCTGCGGCCGGATCTGGTCTTCATGGACGTGCAGATGCCCGGCGTCGACGGTCTGGCGGCCCTGCGCCAACTGCCGCCGGCCGAGCGGCCGCTGTCCATCCTGCTTACCGCTTACGATCATTTCGCCGTCGGCGCCTTCGAGATCCAGGCGCTGGACTATCTGCTCAAGCCGATCGACGACGAGCGCTTCCGCGAATCGCTGGACCGTGCCCGCGCGGCATTTCGCCATCGCGCGGCGGGCGAGGCCGCAGCGCCGGTCTATAACCGGCGCTTCACCGTACGCACCGGCCAGCGCATCGCGGTGATCGACGCCGAGGAGATTGACTGGATCGAAGCCTGCGACGACTACGCCGGCCTGCATGTGGGATCGCGCGTGCATCTGCTGCGCGAACCGCTGCATCAGCTGGCCGGACGGCTCGACCCGGCGCAGTTCGCGCGTATCCACCGCTCGTCCATCGTCAAGCTGGACCGCATCGCCGAGCTGGAGCCGCTGGTCAACCGCGACTGCCTGTTGCGCCTGCGGGATGGGACGCCGTTGCGGGTCAGTCGGACGTATATCGATCAGTTGAATGCGGCGTTGGCGGCGCGCTGATCCGCTCAGGGAGATGCGGCGTTACCCATGATGGAGTCATGCGCCGCCACCGCGATGGCCTTGAGCGCGCTCTCCGTGCCCTCGCAGGTATCGTTGGCGAACAAGGCAAAGCCTTCGCCTTGCGCCGGAAACAGCACCACCTGGCTGGACATGCCGAAACTGCCGCCACCGTGCGCGAGCATCGGTCGCTGGTGATCGTCGGAAAGATTCCACGGCATGGCCTCGCCATCCTGAGCCGTGCCCACCAGCGGTTGGCGCATGCGCTGGACAACCGGGTCCTTTGCGTCGAGTTGCCATTGCACGTACTTGGCCATGTCCTCGGTGGTCGAATACAGGCCCCAGGCGGCGCCGGCATTGCGCAGGTGGTAAGGCATCGAGCGGCCCTGGCGATCGAAGCCGGGAAGCAAGCGAGCGCGGTTGGCGTCATCCACCGCGAAGCCGGTGGAGTTCATGCCGAGCGGATGAAGCAGCTTTTCTCGCATCAAGGTCTCGAAGGGCTGGCCGTAAGCCTTCTCCAGGCCCAAGCCGATCGTGAGATACCCCGCGTTGGAGTACGCCTCCTTGGTGCCGGGCTCGCTGCGTAGCTTGATGTTGTGCAGCGAGGACAGCAGCGCGTCGTGATTCATGCCCTTCTGCAGCGCGATCAGCTCGTAAGGAAGGGTGTTCAAATCCTTCTTGGTGAAGATCGCGTCCGAGTCGGGAATGTCGCGAGGCATGCCGGACCGGTGAGTAATCAGTGTCGCCAGCGTGATCGGCTTGCCCTGCCATGCGAGGTTGGCGTAGTCACCCGGCAGGTACGGACGAAAATCCGCATCGACACGCAGCTTTCCGTCCTCAACGGCTTTGGCGGCGAGCGCGCCGGTGAAGGTCTTAGTGACGGAGGCGATTTCGTAGATGCTGTTGCGCGTGGGCAGCGTGTGGCCGTGGGGGCTGATGCTGCCGTAATCGTAGAAAAAACGGCCTTGCGGAGTCACCGCGACGAGGGACAGGCCGACGTGGCAGCGGTTGCGGAAGTAGTCGGTGGCAGCGGCGTCGACGGCACGGTCGAGAGTGGAGTGGCGCGGATTGTCGGTGGCAACGGAGGCTTGCGGCGGCTCCGCGGCGCACAGCGCGGTGCTGGCCAGAAGCGCGGCAAGGCCGGTCAGGAGCCTGGCTTGATTGGGTGGGGACATGGCTTGCTCCGGAGCGGCGGAGTGGGGCGTAGGCCATCGTCGCGTATGGCTGTGGCCGGGCCTTGTGTCGGAGGTCATGGTGACCGCCATGCATCAAGGCACGGTGGCTACGCCTGCCGATTCCTTAGTGGAAGCAGCGGTCGGAGTCATCTGGTCGGAAGTCGTTGTCTCCGTCGCTTGCCTATCTTTAAGGGCCAGCGCGCGTTTGAGCACTAGCTCGAGAAACCTTCCACGGTGCCGTGTGCCGATGTTGATCAGGCAAAGCCAGTAAAAGAAGGCAATCACCAGATAGGTGACGATTTCCCGCCAGCTGATGTCGGGTGGCCATTGCATGCTTCTGAACTGAGCTGCGATGGCAACGATGATGGGAAGCGCGCCTAGTTTCTCCACGCCGCCTACTAGTAGAGGTTGTTTTTCGCGGAATCGATCCTGGCGCATCTCTGCATAGTCGGCCATATCCGCAATCTGATCGCGTGGGAACTGCAGGATCCACGCGATCATCGCCTTGTAGTGACCGAAGTCGTAGTCCATTTGTTCGGCGTAATCAGCCCGTTCCGAGCGGATGCTTGGAAGGCTTGGGGTGCGTGGCGGCCATGCGGGGATAAGGGTCGCGGCGGTAGCAGCCAGTTCTATCAAGAGAAGAGAACAAGCGATAACCACCGTGTAGATCTCGTCGTGCGGCAGTACTTTGATGGATAGGTAAAACAGCGCGACAGCCAGTAGTACTGTGGCGGAGCCGTACTTCTCCCTGGTGGATAACTCAATGATCACACCTGGATGTTGGGGTGTCTCATCGATGCGCTCATTCAAGGCTTTGAACGTCAGCTTGGATGTCTGCTCCATGCGTGCCATCTCCCCTGTAGTGCGCCAAGAATAGCCTTCTTCGGAAGATGGCAGGGCGGGTATCATCCAAGGCAGGCCACGGGGCCATCCATCGCTGAGGAACTGCAGTCGTGACGTTTGCCACTCCGCCTTTGCTCCCCCGCGACCTCTTCGACCTCCCGCCCGACATCCTCTGGCTTTCCCATTGCAAGGACGGCCCGATCCCAAAGGTTGCCGTGCGGCAGCTCAACAACCTCCTCGACACCGAAATCCACCCTTGGGCACTCCGCTGGGAGGAGGACTTCCTCGACGTCCAGGCTTCTCTCCGCCAAGCCGGAGCTGCGCTCTTCGGCGTCGACGTCAGCGACATCAGCCTCACCACCTGCACCTCCACCGGGCTGCAGGCCGTCTCGCTCGGCTATCCATGGCAGGAAGGCGACGAAGTACTGATCCCCGTCGGCGAGTTTCCCAGCAACCGCCTGCCGTGGCTGGCGCTCGCACGCCGAGGTGTCGTTTGCAGGGAGGTGGCGTTATGGCCCGGGCAGACGGCCAAGGCTGACGTGCCACCGGTTGCCGGTATCGAGCCGGAACAGCGCCTGCTGGATGCCATCACGCCGAGCACGCGTGTCGTCTCGGTCTCTTGGGTGCGTTATCAGGACGGCCTGCGCCTCGACTTGGCCAAGCTCGGCCGCGGTTGCCGCGAACGTGGCGTTCACCTGGTGGTGGATGGCATCCAGGGTGCCGGTACGGCGGTGCCGTCGTTCGAGGGCGTGAGCGCCTTCGCCACTGGTGGGCATAAGGGCTTGCTCGGTCTGCAGGGGCAGGGCTTGCTGTGGACCGATGCCGGTTTCCGCGAGCAGCTGATGCCGGTGGGTACCTGGTTGTCGGCGCCGGATGCTTTCTCGCAATCCGGCAGGCAAGCGGAGGCGAGTTCGCCCTGGACTGGCGACGGGCGCCGGCTGGAAGCGGGAAGTCCGTCGATCCTGTCCTGCGCGGTCCTGGCCAGTTCGATCCAGGTGCTGCTCGATCATGGCGGGGCACCTGCCATCCAGGCTCATGTCGAAGGATTGCAGCGAGCGCTGCTGGCGAAGCTGGCCAGCTCCGCGGCGTGGAATGACGAAGCGAAGCGCCTGGATGATCTGGTCCAGGCGGGCAGGCTGGGATCCATTCTGTCCTTCGTCCCGCCCGCGGATCGTTTCGATCGTCTGCTGAAAGATGCCGAGGCGAACGGCATCAGCACGAGCATTCGCGAAGGCTATCTACGGATTGCCTTTCACGGTTGGCATTCGGGCCAGGATGTGGAGCGCTGCGCGGCGTGGTTGATGGCGGCGTAGCGGGGTTGCAGAATCCGGGCGTTCGGGAAAGGAGGCAGGAACATGCAAGGCTTACTGCGCGATGCGATCGCGGTGATCGCCCTCATCAACCTGGTGGTATCGATCGCCATCGCTGTCAACGCTGGTTATACCAAGCGGCAGAAGCTCGCTCAGATCATCCTGGTCTGGTTGGTGCCCGCTCTGGGCAGCATCGTCTTCGGCGTCTTTCTCTGGACGCAGCGAGGGAATGCGCCAAGGTCGAGAGAGAGCTCGGATGCGCCCAGCCGGGCCGGGGCATTGTCGGCGGCGGCCACTTCGATCAATCAGCAGCGCGGGTGAAGCAAGCCCCGATCAAGCGGATCAGGGTTCATCGGTCCTCTTGCGCACGATGCCTCGCTCCACCATCACCGCCAACAGTCCCGCATATGTCGGACATCCACTGGCGGCGTTCAGCGCGAGCGCTTCGTTGATTTCATCGATGTCTTTACGCACGCTCTCATATTGGTGCGCAGGCGATCGATGGATCATGGCGAATGCGCCGCATAGTTGAACGAAAGCGGTGGCTTCTTCGAACAGCCGGGCGCCGATTTCCATGGCAACCGACATGTCCGCGCTGTATCCGGATTCCGTGTCCACTTTCCCGGCATAAGCCTTCAAGTCATACGCGGGCAGCCACGTCGGAGTCAGCCAGTCCAGGCTGAAGGTGATCGCTTCGATGCTTGGGTTCTCGATCATCGTGGCCTTATCTGTGCTGCGTATTCTGCTGTTGAGCTTGCGCCTGCTGATGCGCCTGTCCCTGCTGCGCTTCCTTCGCCTGGCTATCCTGGAACTGCTGCATCGCCTTGGGCCATTGCGCTGCGCTCTGTTCCATCGGCGTGTTCGCCGCAGTGGTAGGAACGCTGCTGTGCTTATCGTGGAAGTGGTCTTTCGCACCAGGTGGCGTCTGCGCCGCCCAGATCTTGCTTTTATCCGGACTGAGCTCGACATGGTCGATGCGGCTCAGGCCATCCTTGCGCGCCTGCACCACGACAGCCGCGGCGACATTGTCGGTGTGCTGATCCGGCGTGCGGCCGAGCTTGCGATCGAGCGCGGCGACTTGCGCGCGTGCCTGCTCGAACAGCTTGTGGTCAGGATGATGCGGGTCGTCCATGCGCAGCGGCGGCGCGGGTGCGGGTGCCGGCGCAGGAGCGGGCGGGGCGGGATGAGGTGAGGGAGGCGCCGCGGCCGCTTGCTGCGCCTGGCGCGTCGCATTGAGCTCATCGCGGATATTGCCTTCGGCCGCGTTGGTGCCCCACAGCATCCCTGGCGTGTTCCATTGGCCGTTGGCGGCGGGCGTGTAGGTGTGGCCATCGGAGGCTTCGAGCGCGTTGCTCTGGGACTTGATCGTATTGGTCACCACCGGTGGCACGCCGCCAAAATGATTCCAGCCGCGTTGTTCGTAAGCGGTCTTGTAGTCCTGCGCGATGTGCTTCGGCGAATGCGCCACGTTTTCCGCAACGATCTGTTGTGATGTGCGATCGAGCTCCGCGGCGCGCTGCGGGCTGGCCGTTTCCGTGCGGTAGTCCATCACGCGATAGTCGATCAGGCCCGAGGCGATGGTGCGATTCCATTGATGCGTTTCGGGATTACGCGTCCACGGCGCTTCGCGCAGGCTGTGCGTGTCGTGCTCGTTGGCCGGTATTGTGTAGGGATCGCGCGGCGTCGGCGGATGGGCCAGGGTCAGGCCGATCGCCACGTTGGAAGCCTTGTAATCGAGCTCGTTCTTGAGCGCGGGATCGGCGGTCAACTTCTCGTACTTCTGTACCAGCATGCCTTCGCTGTAGCGCATCGCTTCGTAGTCCAGCTCGCCGGTCGGGTGCAGGCGCGTCCAGCCCTGATCGGGTTGCTTGGGATCGAAGTGCCAGTGGTTTCCCTGCTTGTCGGTCTGGTTGTAGATGTGGTGATAGTCGATCGCCTGCGCGACCTTCTCGCCGCCGATCGCACCGACGATGCCGCCGAGGCCACCTGCGATGAACGCACCGGGCCCGGTCTCCGAGAACACCAGCGCACCACCCAACGCACCGGCTTCGGCGCCGGCCAGCATGCCGCCGGTGCGGGCGTAGAAATGGCCGACCTCGGAGTTGGCGCCGATGGGGTTGCCTTGCTGGCGCATGTCGGAGGCGCGGGAGGCGGTGTGCGCGCCATCGACGACGACGGCGGCGACACCGGCGACGCCCAGCGCGCCCTTGGCGATCGACGCGGCACCGATCTCTCCGCCTGCCGCGCCTTTGGCTGCTTCGCCGGGGCGGATGCGGACACCGGCTTCGACTTCGGCTTCGCCGATGACGCTCTTGGGTGGGCCGGTGGGCGGGTGCGGCTCGACGGTGCGGGTGTGTGCTTCGCCGGCACGTGTCTCGGTGGTTGGATGCACCGCGGCGGCCGCCGTATGGGATACGGTCCAGGTGCGGCTTGCGGCGGACATCTGGTCGATGTTGAGCTTGGCGAAGTCAGTCAGGGGTTGGCCGAACATGGTTTTCTGAACGGCGTTGTAGCCGGCGCTGACATTGACGTTGGCGCGGACTTCGCCCAGCGACACGGCGTGGTGGCTGTTTTTCGTCGCTGCCTCGGCGAGAGAGTTCTCCAGACTCCGGTATTCAGTGGCGGATTTGCTCGCGGATGCCAAGGGATCGTGTCCGAAGGAGCCCATCGGATAGCCGTTCATGACTGTCCCTGGGCTGTTCATGCCAGTGGGCAGTTCGAAGTTCGAGAAGCCGCGATTCAACGGAGCATTCTCGACGAAAGCAACAATCGGGCGTCCACTTTGGACTGCGTTGGACATGAAGGGTGGGCTTCCCGCATTCCACATCATGTCCGTAAGAGCGATATCGGTCGATCCAAAGGGAACGACATGTTCAGTCTTTAGAACGGCGTCGAATTTTCCTCGGATAATCTTGAAGCCGGCATCGTCTGGTGCTCCGATGATGGACTTGCCCCAAGGGGTGTCGCCGATGACTCCAGCTCGGCCACCCATGTCCTTGGTGTACTGGATGGCGCTCTTGCTATTGCCGACGCCGGCGGCATCAGTGCCCCCATAAACCACATAATCCACACCTTCAGCTAGTTTGGGAGGGTGTGCGGCCATTCTCTCGGCGACATAGTCCTCGTAACTGCTTTTCGCATCGACGCCGGAGCCTGGAGACTTCAGGTAACGCACGATTCGTTCCATCTGCTCCGATGAGAGCGGACTTCCATCGGCATTCTTGGCTCCGCTCAGCGTGGTGTGAGCGAAATCCTCAAAGACGAAAGGCTTCATGAATGAGCCTCCGTCTCCGGATGGATCGGGATCAGGGCTTCAGCCAGAACCATAAAGCCTTCGGCGTCGCGCGCCATATGTTCCGGTGGATGGATTCCGCGACGACGAAGCGAAGCCTCCTGGGTGACGGCGACGTAGAGAACGTCTTCGTAGTGATTGTCCGTGCGGCCCTGAAAGGCTTTGACCAGTCCGTCCGCCAATGCGAGGAAGAAACTCTGATCGTCCTGCGAGGCGTGCAGCCACTGCTTCAGGTCGAGCACCCAGTCGACGGTCGATTCGCGAGCCAGATCAAGGGTGACGATGCGTGTCTTTCGACCCTTTATCTCCGTGACGTTCTGAACGCCCATGCAGCCGAAGGCGAGGTACTCGTCTCCATGGAGAATCGGAAATTCGAACTCGATGCCGTTGGGGTCGTCGACCGGGAGCATTCGCGGCCTGGCCAGTTTCAGATTGTTCTGCCGGTCCAGGGCAGACGTATCGGTAGCTTCGAAGTGAAGAGGCGCAATGGTCATGATGATGCTCGGTCAGGGGAGGTCGGATATCGCGGCGACGCTGGCTATGGGTTAAGAGGGACGCGAACATAAGCCAGTTCGATCCTGCTGTCGGGCAAACGTTTGGCGCTGGGGAGACTTAAGTTGTGGCGATCAAGGGCGGCCGCATCCGTAATGACTTGATAGCGTAGTTCACTACTGTAGTTGGCAGTTTGCTTCTCGAACACCTTGACGACACCTTCCGCCAGTCTCTGCAAGAAAGCGGCCGCATCGCCCTCGATATTCATCCATGACTTCAGTTTGAGTGCCCATTCGATGGTTCCGTCTTCCTCGAAATGGAGCGTGAAGTGGCGGATGGCGAGGCCGTTCTCCTGAAATACCTCGTCGGTCGCCAGGCAAGCGAACCCGTGTCGTCGCTCGTTCCGATAGATGGAGTATTCGAACTGCGTCTGGTCCGGATGGTCCAGAGGCACCAGACGAGGCGGGGGGATCTCGACTCCGTGGTACCGATCGACGGCGGCGCCCGATTCGGCTTCGAAATGGAGCGTCATGACGGGTATGGCTGTCACAAGGACACGACAGCAGCACGTACCCCGGTCATGCATGGGGTGGCTATCGGGCGATCAGGGGAAACAGTGACAAACATAGGGCTCGCCTCCTGCAAGCTGAGAACGGCGGTTCCTTGAGCCGGTCTGGGGCAGGAAGGTACGCCGCTCGTAGTGGACGTGCAACGCCGCGGTGCTAGCCGTAGTTTGCCGAGAAGCCAGAAAGATCAATGACTTTGCGGGCATGGCATCAAGCGAGATTAGATGTGGCGGGTTAACTTCCATGTCTCGATGCGATGGCTATCACAATCGCAGGTTCTTGCTCTGAGTCTATCTGCCGCGGTATTCGCGGTGTGTGCTCCATGACTTGGGCCGTGCGAGGGACGTGGGCAACCTTTCTGACGCCGCCCCGAAGTGGTTTCCTGGATGCTCTAATCAGGCCTCGATTCTTGGATTAAAGGGATTTGATCGATGCTGTTACTAGCCGAATGGATCATCAGGCGTGCATTACTCGTCTATATCTGTGCTGCCTTGGCCCTGGCCTGTTTCCTCACCTTTACGACCGGGTTGCCCGACGAGTACCGGTTGATCGGTGAGGGGAAGACAGCGAACGGCGTCGTGGTTCAGCCGAGCTGCGAGCAGCACTCTTCTTTCAGCTATCGCTTCGAGTTGGCTGGCGTGTCGTACCAGGGAAGATCCACATCCCATCCGTGCGGGCAGATCAGCCGAGGCGATGAAGTCGTAGTGCACTACCTTCCTGGCCGGCCGGAAGTGAGCATGGTGGGCGATCCGCGGGCCCGGTTCGTCAATGATGCGACGACGACGGGTATGGCGACGACGATGATGCCGGCCATAATCCTGCTGATCTTCTGGGCGAAGCGACGCGACCTGCGCAAGCAGCAGGGTGGTAGCTGACGGTAGCATCGCGAGCGGATGGTGAGCGGTCCGTGGGGCGGACGACTCATTCAAATCCAAGCACTCGATGCGGCCGATAGGGCGCTTCCAGTGCCCGACATTCTTTATCGGTCAGATCCAAAGCTAACCCCTGCACCGCCTGCTCCAACTGCTCCATCCGCGTCGCCCCAATAATCGGCGCCGTCACTCCCCTTTGCTGCAACAACCACCCCAACGCCACCTGCGCCTGCGAAACCCCGCGCTCGTTCGCCACCCCCGCAACCGCATCCACCACCCGATAATCGTCCTCGCCGTAATACAACCCCTGCGCGAACGCATCGCTCCCCGCCCGCGTCGTCTCCGCCTGATCCCTCGGCCGCGCCAGAAACCCTCGCGCCAACGGACTCCACGGCAACACTCCGATCCCCGCATCCCGGCACAACGGCAACATCTCCCGCTCTTCCTCCCGATACACCAGGTTGTAGTGGTTCTGCATGGACACGAATCGCGTCCAGCCATGCCGCTCGGCCATCATCAAGGCCTTCTGGAATTGCCACGCATACATGCTCGACGCGCCGATATAGCGCGCCTTGCCGCTGCGCACGATGTCGTGCAGTGCCTCCAGCGTTTCTTCCAACGGCGTTTCGTCATCCCAGCGGTGGATCTGATAAAGATCGACGTAGTCCATGCCGAGGCGTTCGAGCGAGGCGTCGATGGCATGCAGCTGGTGCTTGCGTGAAAGGCCGCGCTGGTTGGGTCCTGCGCCGGTGGGGTAGTAGACCTTAGTGGCGACCACCACTTCCTCGCGCCGTGCAAAGTCACGCAGCGCACGTCCGAGCACGCGCTCGCTGTCGCCGCCGGAGTACATGTCGGCGGTGTCGAAGAAATTGATACCCAGCTCCAGCGCGCGACGCAGGATCGGACGGCCTTGCTCTTCGCTGAGAATCCAGGGCTTGGCCTGCGGGTTGCCGTAGCTCATCGCGCCAAGGCACAGGCGCGAAACCTTCAGGCCGCTGCGTCCGAGATTGACGTACTGCATGCTTGCCTCGTGCTCAGTCCGGTGGCCGATGCAGCGCGACACCGGCGGCGACCAGCGCCACACCTTGGATCTCGACCGAGGTCGGCATCTGCCGCAGCACCAGCATGCCGATGATCACCGCGGTCGCCGGCAGCAGCGCCACGAACAAGGCGTACGTCGCGCGCGGCAACCGCGCCATCGCGAGCTGATCGAACACATAGGGGATGACCGAGGA
>Ga0105240_10002949_pt1 | contig 26832 bp, 20 predicted proteins | sample KBSC54metaG_FD_80426 | JGI IMG/M metagenome (GOLD analysis project Ga0105240, IMG submission 80426) | Corn rhizosphere microbial communities from Kellogg Biological Station, Michigan, USA - KBS C5-4 metaG | ecosystem: Host-associated > Plants > Roots > Rhizosphere > Soil | place: Michigan, USA...
CGAGCTCTCATCGTCGCGCCAACCCGCGAGCTTGCCGTGCAGATCCATCATGACGGCGAGATCCTCGGCCGGCACACGGGCCTGAAACAGGCCGTGGTGTACGGTGGCGTCGATTACGAGAAGCAGCGCCGCCAGCTCGAGGAGGGCGTCGATGTGCTCATCGGCACACCGGGACGCCTGATCGACTACTACAAACAGCACGTCTTCGATCTGCGTCATGGGCAGGCGCTCGTGCTGGATGAGGCGGACCGCATGTTCGATCTCGGCTTCATCGCCGATATCCGCTATCTGCTGCGTCGCCTCCCGCCGCCGGAGAAACGCCAGTCGATGCTGTTCTCCGCGACGCTCTCCTACCGCGTCCTGGAGCTCGCCTACGAGCACATGAACAACCCGGAGCTGGTGCGCATCGAGCCGGACAAGATGACGGTCGATCGCGTGCGTCAGCTCATGTACTACCCCTCCATGGAGGAGAAGGTGCCGCTGCTCGTGGGTTTGCTGCGCCAGTTCGAAGCACGCCGGACCATGATCTTCGTGAATACGAAGCGCATGGCGGAGCGACTGGAGAGCACGCTGAAAGCCAACGGCTTCCACGCCCAGGCACTGTCAGGTGATGTGCCGCAAAACAAGCGGCTGCGCTTCTTGCGGGACTTCCACAATGGGGACCTCGCGGTACTCATCGCGACCGATGTCGCCTCACGCGGGCTGCACATCCCGGACGTGAGCCACGTGTTCAACTTCGATCTCCCCCAGGATGCGGCAGACTATGTGCATCGCATCGGTCGCACGGCTCGAGCCGGGGCCGAGGGGGATGCCATCAGCTTCGCCTGCGAGGAGTTCGCGGTGTCGCTCCCGGAGATCGAGAGCTATCTGGGGCACAAGATTCCGTCGTCTTCAATCGCGCCCGAAATCCTCGCTACCGAGCTGCTGAAGGGCGAGCCGAGCGAAGACCACGGTCGGCGGCCGCATCGGCCTCATAGCGGCGGCAAGCGCCCTCGGCACGGCGGCGGAAAGAGCGGCGGCGGACCAGGCCGTCGACGCCACGGAGGCCCAAACAAGGGCTCCGGCGGAGGCTCGCGGCGCTGAAGGCGCAAGGGCGTAGAGCGCGGAAATCCGGCACCGTGAGCGCTCCATGCGCAAGGCCGGGTCCGCGCGTGGCGCCTGCGCGAGTCAGACCAACTCGCTGACCGCATCCACGGCGGGCACATCGATGTGCTCACGCACGGTCGCTACGGAATCCGGTCGGCGAACTCCATAAACCCACCGGATGCCAGCGCCTTGCGCGGCGCGCAGCACCGCTGGACTATCGTCAGCAAATAAGCTGCGCTGCGTATCAAACGGCTCCACGGCACGGACAGCTTCCCAGAATTGCGCCTGTTCCTTGGGTACGCCAAATTCGTGGGAGGTGAAGGCGGCGTCGAAGTGCGCCAGAACGCCCGTGATCTCGTCCTTGATCCTCAGCACCTGAGGATGGCTGTTCGTCAGCAGCACCACCCTCTTACCGGTGTTCCGCAAGCGCCGCAGGAACTCTTTGGCTCCCGGCAACCATGCGATCCGCTGCGTGTGCGCCCGCTTGAGAGCCTCGATGTCCAGATCGAGCTTGCGGCTCCAATGGTCGATGCAATACCAGGGCAGAGTGCCCTCGCAAGCCTTGAACAAAGGGGCCAGCTCGACTCTCGCCGCTTCGACAGTGGTGAGGCGCGCCGCCGCATAGGCGACCGGGACGATTTCCAGCCAGAAGTGGTTGTCGTACGCCAGATCCAGCAGCGTACCGTCCATGTCCAGCAGGACCGTATCAATCTGGTCCCAGTCGGGCTTTTCAATGGCTGTAACGACCATGGGCGTATGATAACGCCCGTGGCGGCTCCGAGCCCGGTCAGCTAAGCTAGCGGCCCTCGGCCGAGCCCCTCAGCGGCTATTCGTCGCATTCGGCAGCCTTTGCCCTCATGGCGGAAATCGAAGACAACGTCGACCGCGAGCTGTTCCGCAACGTGGAGAAGTTGCGGGCGTTGCGCATTGAGCATCGTGATCTGGATGAGATCATCGCTCGCCTGACCCTCGACCTCCATTCCGATCAGCTCCAGTTGAAACGTCTCAAGAAGCGCAAACTGATGCTGAAGGATCAGATCACGCGCATGGAAAGCGAGCTGATCCCAGATCTAAATGCCTAAAATCGCCTCCTTGTCGCGAGCGGCCAAAAGTCACGCTTTTTGGCCGCATCTCGAGCCGTGCGGTGGCGACTTCCAGCCCATGCACAAACCGCCGCAGTCGACTTCCAGCCCATGAACGATCCCAATGCCTTGAAGGGCTTGTTTCTGAAGTTGACGTCGCCGCAGATCCTGACCGAGGTCGTTGCCATCGTCCTCGCCGGGCTCATTGCATTGGCCGGCGCGCATTTCGTGCGCAGCTGGCACCGCAAATATCTGGAGAACGCGGGCCCGTCGCGGGACCAGGAGCTCTGGCAACAGCGGGCCCTGGAAGGCACGGTGCTGCTGGCGCCCTTCCTGGTCGCCTTGATCGTGTTGCTGGTGGTCCGCTCGACGCTCGCCTCGCTGGGGACGCCCACGACTGCGGTCGATACGGCTTTGCAACTCACCACGGCGTTGGTTCTCGTCCGGCTCGGCGTCTACTTGCTGCGCGTGATGATGGGCCGGGATTCGTGGCTGCGTACGTGGGAAAACCGCATCACCTTCGTGCTGTGGCTGACGATCTGTTTCTCTCTGGTGGGCTGGCTCGATAAGGTCGAGACCACTCTCAACCGTATCAACCTCATTCCCGGCAAGACGCAATTCAGCCTCTGGGCGTTGCTCAAGGGCCTGGTGATCGTCACCGCATTCGTGGTGGTCTCGAGCCTGATTGCGCGCGCTTTCGAGCGCCGGGTCATGCGGCTCGAGCAGCTCGCGGTCGCCACCAGGATCGGGATCTCGAAATTCACCTATTTCCTCCTGGTGGGGCTCGGGATCATGTTGGGCATCAACGCCGCGGGCGTCGATGTCACCACACTGAACGTCCTGACCGGTGCCATCGGTCTCGGGCTGGGTTTCGGGCTGCAGTCGATCGCCAGCAATTTCGTCAGCGGCTTCGTGCTGCTCATGGATAAGTCGATCAAGCCGGGCGACGTCATCAGCTTCACGGGACACACCGGCACCAGTACCGAGAACTTTGGCTGGGTACAGGAGCTGCGCGGCCGGTATGTGGTGGTCCGCGACCGCGATGGGGTCGACACGCTCGTTCCGAACCAGAATCTGATCACCAATTCGGTGATCAACTGGAGCTACTCGGATCAAAGGGTGCGCATCCGTCTGCCCGTCGTGGTCAGTTATGACGATGACCCCGAGGTGGCGCTGAAACTCCTCTTCGAGGCCGTGGAGCATCACCCGCGTATCCTGCGCGATCCGCCCCCGGTCACACGTCTCATGGCGTTCGAGGATTATGGGATGCGTATCGAGGTGCGCTTCTGGATCGCGGACCCGATGAACGGTGTGAACAATGTCCGCTCCGACGTGAATCGCGCGATCTGGAGGATTTTCCGGGCGAACGGAGTGAAGATTCCCGTCGCACAGCGCGAGCTGCGGATGTTGGACAAGGCCCCGCCGCTCAAGGTCAGCCGGCCTGCACAGCCGGGTGAGCCGGCGCGGGACACCGACTACAGCGAAAACTCAGACTGATGGCCCTCGAGGTGACCGCGGGGGTCGTGATCCCGGATAACGACATCTCCTTCGCTTTCGTGCGCGCTTCGGGGCCCGGGGGCCAGAACGTCAACAAGGTCTCCTCAGCGGTACAGCTGCGATTCGAGCTCGCGCGCTCCGGCGCACTCTCGGATCCGGTGAAGGCTCGCTTGCGGGCTCTCGCCGGCAGGCGTGTCACGGATGACGGCGCGCTTCTGATCATGGCGCGCAATCAACGCTCACAAGACCAGAATCGCCGCGAGGCGCTCGAGCGGCTGGCGGATCTCATCCGGCGAGCCCTGGTGCCGCCGAAGGCACGCAAAGCGACCAAACCGACTCGAGCTTCCCGGGAGCGGCGACTCGACCACAAGTCGCGCCAGCAGCGGACAAAACAACAACGCAGCCGGGTGCGATGGGACGATTAGGGTGCGGCACGGGCCGACACAGGCGATGGCGCCTGCTTCTCGAGCCAGCTAACCCGCGGGTTCCACCCGCAGCGTGATCACCGCGCGCACGACTTCGGTGCCATTGCGATCGACGGCGCTCACGGGAATCGCGACATTCTGTGCCTCGCCCCATTCAGTCTTGTCCAGGCGAGCCGTCGCGGTCACATCCGACTCGGCCTTGCGCAAATACTCGATCGTCATACCGCGCGTGTGGCCATTCATGCTGGCCGGCACCGTCACCTCCGCAACCGTGCTCGCGGCGAGCTCACAGAGATTGGCGACAGCCAACGCATGCACCGAGCCTCCAGGTCCTGCGGTGGCCTGATGTTTGGGCATGAGGACGACGCATAACGCCGGCCTGAGCTCGAGAAAATGCGGCCGTAACGCGGAGAAGTAGGGGGCTCTTTTACAAACCGAGCGCGAGAACCACCAACGGCCGAGGCGCGACTGCGAGCGCTTCTGCCAGTGAGTCAGAGTGGATTCCGAGTTGCGCCTAAGCATCATCTCGTCCTGAAGCCGCAAGCCCTTCGGCCGGCGATGCCCGGCGTTCGGCTCCATGAGGGGGGCCAAATCCGCCCCCGCCAGGTGTCAGGATTGTCAACACGTCGCCTACCTCCACTTTGAAACTTGCCGTCGCCCCCAGCTGCTCCTCCTTGCCGCTCTTGCGAGTGAGCGATCCCCTACCAACCTGCCCCGGGCGGCCACCGGCGAGGCCGAACGGCGCGATGCGCCGATGATTCGCCAGCAAAGCTCCCGTGAGGGGAGCACGAAACTCCAAGCGGCGAACCGTACCGTTACCGCCGGTGCGGTGGCCAGCGCCTCCTGAGCCTCGGCGAATGGAAAACTCGCGTAACAACACCGGGAAGCGGGCCTCGAGGATCTCGGGATCCGTCAGACGGGAGTTCGTCATGTGCGTCTGCACCGCATCACAGCCGTCAAACTCAGCGTCGGCGCCCGCGCCTCCCGCGATGGTCTCGTAGTACTGCAGCCGCTCATCTCCGAAGGTCAAGTTGTTCATGGTGCCCTGGGAAGCGGCTAACAAGCCTAACGCACCATAGAGCGCATCCACGATGCACTGTGAGGTCTCTACGTTCCCCGCAGCCACAGCCGCAGGCGGGACCGGATCGAGCATCGAGCCTCGCGGGATGGTGATGTCGAGCGGTTCGATGCAGCCCTCGTTCAACGGGATCGGCCGGTCTATGAGCGTGCGGAACACATACAACACCGCCGCGATGCACACCGCCCGGGGGGCGTTGAAGTTATGGGCGTCCTGCGCCGATGTTCCGCTGAAATCGATGTGGGCGCGCCGCGCTGTCCGCTCGATGTCGATCCGGACGACGATCGCCTGTCCACTGTCCATCTCATAGCGGAACTGGCCCGGCCGCAGTTTCTCGATCGCCTCTTTGATACAGGCGGCGGCGTTGTGTTGAACGTACCCCATGTAGGCGCGCACTGTAGCAATTCCGTGCCGTTGTACGGCGCGGCCGATCTCACTGATACCCCGCGCGTTGGCCGCCAACTGCGCCCGCAGATCGGCGACATTCTGGTCGGGATTGCGCGCGGGATAACGCCCGCCCGCGAGGACCCGCCGCAGCTCGCCCTCGCGCAGCTCGTCGTTCACGACCAGTTGGAAGCACTCGAAGAGGACGCCCTCCTCCTCGATCGTGCGGCTGAACGGGGGCATCGAGCCGGGGGTGGTACCCCCGATATCGGCGTGATGCGCGCGCGAGGCCACGTAGAAGTCAGGCCGCGAGTCGCCGAGAAAGACCGGTGTGACTACCGTCATGTCAGGGAGGTGTGTGCCGCCATGATAGGGACTGTTGAGGAGCCAGGCGTCGCCGGGCTGCATCCGCCCTTGCTGCGCATCGATCACGGCGCGCACGCTCGCTCCCATAGACCCGAGGTGAACGGGCATATGGGGCGCGTTCGCTACCAACCCACCGTCGGCATCGAAGAGGGCGCACGAATAGTCGAGGCGCTCCTTGATGTTGACCGATTGCGCGGTGGACTTGAGCACTTCGCCCATCTGCTCGGCAATGTGCATGAACAGATTGTTGAAGATCTCGATGCGGGCCGGGTGAGGCCCCCAGAGGGGCCGAACGCCGGCCATGGATGGTACTACGTGTAGGTGCGATGGGGTGGGCGCGGCTATGCCTGACTCGCTCTCCACTATCAACTCCCCACTTGGCAGCCGTTGAACTCGCCAGCCCGGCTCCACGACGAACGTGGAATGTGGCTCAACAACCAACGCCGGCCCCGCCACCATCTGCGTCCCTAACGACGCGCTAGGCACGAGCGGCACGTCCTGCCACGATCCGAACCACGCCCGCGCGGCCGCCGGGAGCAGACCATCCATCCGCGCTTCCGGAAGGCGCAGTGATGCTGTATCGATGGAGCTCATCCGCGCCTCGATGCGGACCGCGTCAATCACCACCCGCAGTCCGTTGGCCGCAAAGCCAAACCGCCGCAAATGCGCGGTCGCGAATGCCGACGACACTTCAGCCAGCGATCCCGCCGCGACCGAGAGACTCGTCTCGCTGTCTCCGGAGCGCAGCTCGAGCATGTGCTCGACTAGAACCTCATCGTGGCTGCCAACCCTTGCAAACCCAGCCAACTCCGCCCGCGCCTGCACCTCGAGCTCCGCAAGTCGCTCGCGCGCGGCGGCTAGCCCTTCTTCCGACAGCGGTACCTGCAAGCTGGCGCGCGGCACGGCCAGCCGGTCGGCGACTCCAATTCCGAAAGCCGAGAGCACGCTGGCCAGAGGATGAACGAGAATGCGGCTCATGCCTGCCGCGCGCGCCACCCGGCAGGCGTGTTGACCGGCGGCGCCCCCAAAACAAAACAAGGTGAAATCGCCCGCATCCAACCCCTGGCGCGTGGATACCTGCCGTATGGCGTTTGCCATCGCCTCGACACCGACCTCCAGGAAGGATTCCGCCAGCGCCTCCAGCGTCGGTTTGCGGCCCGTCGCGAGCAGGACCCGCTGCGCCAACTCAGCCAATTGCGACTCGACCGCCGCCACATCGATGCGGCTTCGCCCGTCGCCTCCAAACACAGCGGGCAACGTGTCAGGCCGCAACCGACCTAGCAGTACCTGCACATCCGTCAGCGTGAGCGGCCCACCCCGGCCATAGCACGCGGGCCCCGGATCGGACCCCGCCGATGCCGGTCCCGCCGCGAACCGGCCATCCGCGAAGTTGAGAATCGATCCGCCGCCTGCGGCGATAGTGTGAACGTCGAGCATCGGTTGCAGCAGCCTGACGCCGGCAATGATGTGTTCGAAACGCCGCGGCAACGCACCATCGATCAACGAGACATCGGTGGAAGTGCCGCCCATGTCGAAGCCGATGAGCCGCTCGATACCCAACCGACGCCCTATCCAACCCATCCCGATCAGACCGCCGGCCGGTCCCGAAAGCACGCTGGAGACGGCATGGAATGCCTCTACCGCGGCGAGCCCACCGTTACTCTGCATGAGCTCCAGGCGGCCGTTGGGGTCGAGGTTGTGGAGCTCTCGTCGCAAGACCCCGACATAACGTCGTAGCGGTGGTGCCAGATAGGCGTTCAGTACGGTGGTGTCGCCTCGAGCCACATAACGCACCAGCGGCGACAATTCGTGCGAGACCGACACCTCATCGAAGCCAAGCTCGCGCGCAATGCTTGCCGCTTGCTGCTCATGAGCTTGATGCCGCCAGCCATGCAAAAAGACGATCGCGACCGAGCGCAACCCTTGCTCATGAGCGCGCACGAGGTCGGCGCGCAGTCGTTCCCCATCCAGAGGCGTGAGCACATTGCCGGCGGAGTCGACTCGCTCACTCGCCTCAAGCACTAAGGGATAGAGCCGGTCGGGCAGCACGATGTGACGGGCGAAGATGTCGGGCCGGCTCTGATAGCCGATCCGCAAGCCGTCGGCGAAGCCCGCCGTGGTGACCAACGCGACCGGCTCACCTTTACGTTCCAGCAGGGCGTTGGTCGCAACAGTGGTGCCCACTTTCACCGCCTCGATGCGCTGACTCGATCCTTCTCGCCGGGCGCCGCTCAATAGCTGGTGCATCGCACGGATGCCAGGATCCACGCCCGCCGGCGCGCCAGGCTGCATCGAGAGCACCTTGCGGATATGAATCTCACCCGACGGCGAGAGGCCGATCACGTCCGTGAACGTGCCGCCTCGATCGATCCAGAATTGCCAGCCCGGGGCTCTCGTGTGCATGGACTCCTATTTTCTACGAAAATAGCTATTTTGGCGCCGCGCCGGGTAAGGTCTGGATTATTCTATGGAAACGTATCATGCACCCAACGCTGGGGACCTCATGTAATGGAAGCGGTCGTGACTGGCCGACACGTCGTGTTCTCCCATGGGCAGGAAAGCGGTCCGTGGGGGCGCAAGATCTCGGCGCTCGCTGAAGTCGCGCGCAGCGAGGGTTACGATGCTCATTCGGTGGATTATCGCGGTATTGTCGAGCCCCGCGCGCGCGTTGCGAAGCTCGTGGATTTTTGCAAAGAGCTGGCCGGCGACCTGGTGCTCGTGGGCTCCAGCATGGGAGGCTACGTGTCGGTCGCCTCGGCGTCCTTACTTCACGCCCGCGGCGTATTCCTGATGGCACCGGCCTTGTACCTGGAAGGACTTCCCGAGTTGCGGCCGGGTGTGCTCGACTGCCCAGCCACAGTGGTGCACGGGTGGCGTGATGACGTGGTGCCCTACGAGCACAGTGTGCGGTTCGCGCGCAGCTACTCGGCGGCGTTGCATCTGCTGGAAAGCGATCACCGGCTGCACAACCAGATTCGTGTGATTCAATACCTGTTTGAATATTTCCTCATCGCCCTCGATCTGCCGCCGATCGCGTTTGAATGAGAAACGGGGGCCGCGAGGCTTCCACAGCATAACGTCAAGATGAATTGGCTCCTGCGGCTCCTGGTGAAATACAAGGTGCGACCGGATGATGTGGTCGCACGCCTGCACGTGCGGAACAATCCGGTCTGCTACGTGCTGGAGCAGCGTAGCACCATGGACCTTGCGGTTCTGCAAGACACCTGTGTGCGGCTGAAGCTGGCGCGGCCTCGCAAGCGGCTCCTCGAAAACGCCAAGGATCTGCGCTCGTATTTTTTTCTGACGCACCCGCGCGGGTTCTGGGACGAGCGCCTCGACCGGCGCCCGCCACCGCAATTGCGCCAGATGATCGAAGCGCTGCGTGCCAACCCACAGCTCGATATCGACCTCGTGCCGGTGGCGGTCTACTGGAGCCGAGCTCCACAAAAGGAACGCTCCTTGTTCCGCCTGCTGTTCGCGGAAGACTGGGCCCTGACCACGCGCGCGCGCAGGTTCATGCAGGTGCTTTTCAATGGCCGGGACACGCTCATCGAATTCGACGATCCAATCTCGCTGCGCAGTCTGCTGGGCGAGCAGATCGGTGTGGCCGTGCGGGGCCGGCGAGTGGCTCGCTTCCTCCGAGGGCTCTACGCGAAACACCGTGCCGCGCGCATTGGACCCGATCTTTCCCACCGCCGCACGATCGTCACCAGCGTGTTGCGAACGCGCGCGGTGCGAGCCGTTCTCGCGCAGGAGATGCGCGAGAAGAAGCTGACTCGACACCAGGGGATCCTGCGCGCGAAGAATTACGCCGAAGAGATCGCGGCAAACTATTCGCATTCGTTCATCCGTTTCATGGAAAGCGCGTTGTCGCGGCTCTGGAATCGTCTGTACGACGGCGTCGAGTTTGGTCACGTCGAAACGCTGGAGCGGACGGCGGAGGGCCATGAAATCGTCTATGTACCGTGCCATCGCAGTCACATGGACTATCTCCTGCTGTCGTATGTCATCTACGTGAATGGCTTTGCGATTCCGCACATCGCCGCCGGAATCAATCTCAACCTGCCTCTGGTCGGACGCTTTCTGCGCCAGGGCGGCGCGTTTTTCATCCGCCGCAGTTTCCGTGGCAACGCGTTGTATACCGTCGTCTTCATGAAGTACCTCGCCGCCATCATGGCTCGCGGCCATTCCATCGAGTACTTCATCGAGGGCGGCCGCAGCCGCACCGGGCGTCTGTTGCAGCCGAAGACGGGGATGCTGTCCATGACAGTCCGCAGCTTCCTGCGCGACCCCGGCCGGCCGATCGTTTTCCTGCCGGTCTACTTCGGCTACGAGCGCATCGTCGAAGCCGGCACCTACATCGGCGAGCTCTCCGGCAAGCCCAAAGAGAAGGAGAGCGTGTTCGGTCTGCTGCGCACCGTGCGCAAGCTCCGCGAGCGCTTTGGCAAAGTGCACGTGAATCTGGGCGAGCCGATCCCGCTCGCCAGCGTGCTCGATGCGCATGAGCCCAACTGGCGCGCGCTGAAATTCGACGATGACACCCGTGTGCCCTGGGTGAGCCGTGCGGTCGATGATCTCGCGGGCACCATCATGCGAAATATCAACTCCGCGGCCGCGGTGACCCCGATCGGCCTCTTGACCATGACTCTGCTCGCCACGCCCCGCCAGGCGCTGCCGGAAGCCGACCTGTTGCGTCAGATCGATCTCTATCGCGAGCTGCTGCGCGGTTTCGCCTACAGCGATCGGGTCACCATGACCGATCTGACCAGCGCGGAGATCCTGACGTACGGCCTTTCCATGCAGGTGATTTCGCGCGAATCCCACAAGTTCGGCGACATCGTGCGTATGAGCGACGAGAGCGCGATCCTCGCCACATACTATCGCAACAACATCCTGCACCTCTTCGCGATGCCGTCACTCATTGCTTGCGTGTTCTCGAGCAATGCGGTGGTCCGCACGGAAGATATCCAGCGCCTTGCCTGGCGCATCTATCCGTACATCGCGGCCGAGCTGTTCCTGCGTTGGGATGAGAAGGAGCTACCCGATGTGGTGAGCGGGGTGCTCGCCTGTCTGGAGCAACACGGCCTGATCGAATGCAACCCGGAGCGCAGCGAATGGCAACGGCCAGCGCCAACCTCCGCCAAAGCGGTCCAACTGTCGCTGCTGGCGCAAGCGACCATCCAGACCATCGAGCGTTATTATCTGGCAATCGAGCAACTGGTCAAAGCCGGCAGCGGCCAGATCACCCAGGCCGCGCTCGAGGAGCGTTGTCAGCTCACCGCGCAGCGCATGGCGCTGCTACATGGTCTCAACTCACCCGAGTTCTTCGATCGCGCCATGTTCAGCCACTTCATCGACCTGTTGCGCGGTCGCCAGGTCGTCCGTAATTCGCCCAGCGGTAAGCTCGAGTTCGACGAGGTGCTGATGCGGGTCGCCCGCGATGCCCAATTCGTCTTGAGCGAGCAGCTCCGGCATAGCATTCTCCAGGTGATGCACTCATGAGCCCAGAGGAATTTCGCCGTTTCGGTCACGAGCTGATCGATTGGATCGCCGACTACCGCTCGAAAGTCCAGGCCGGTGACCTCCCGGTTCTGAGCCAGGTGAGTCCCGGCGCCTTGAAGCGGGAGCTGCCGGAGGCGGCTCCGCATGAGCCGGAGCCACTGGAGGCCGTGGTGCGGGATCTCGACCGGTTGATTTTGCCGGCGTGTTCCCATTTCCAGCATCCGCGCTTCTTTGGCTACTTTCCGTCCAACAGCTCGCTCGCCTCCGTGTTGGGCGATTACGTCAGTACGGGCCTGGCGCAACTCGGGCTCAACTGGCAGGCCAGCCCGGCGCTGACAGAGCTCGAGGAAGTCACGACCGACTGGCTGCGGCAGATGCTGGACCTCTCGTCCGCCTGGAGTGGAGTGATCCAGGACACGGCCTCTACGACTACCTTGGTGGCACTGCTGTGTGCGCGCGAGCGGGCGACGAATCACGGTGCCGCCCGTGGGGGCCTGCAAGAGAGCGAGCACCCGTTGGTTGTTTACGCCTCCAGTCAGAGTCACAGCTCTGTGGAGAAAGCCGCGCTGCTGGCGGGCTTCGGCCGCAACAACATCCATGTCATACCGGTAGATGCGAATTACGCCATGCGTGCGGATGCGCTCGAGGAGGCGATCCAAGCCGACCGCGCCCATGGGTTCCTGCCTTGCGCGTTGGTCGCCACGGTGGGCTCCACGGCAACGACCGCGATCGATCCACTGGCGGCGATCGGTAAGATCGCCAAGGCCCACAATGTCTGGCTGCACGTCGATGCGGCCATGGCAGGTTCCGCGATGATCGTGCCCGAGTGCCGTCCCCTGTGGCAGGGCGTAGAGCAGGCGGACTCGCTGGTGACGAACCCCCACAAGTGGTTGGGGGCAAGTTTCGATTGCTCGGTCTACTTCGTGCGCGATCCGGAGCATCTCGTGCGCGTCATGTCGACCAACCCCAGCTATCTGCGCACCGCCGCCGATACGCAGGTCAAGAACTTCCGGGACTGGGGCATCCCGCTCGGCCGCCGCGCCCGGGCCCTGAAACTCTGGTTCTTGATCCGGGAACAGGGTGTCAGCGGTCTGCAGGCCCGCATCCGCCGTGATCTCGACAACGCCAGATGGCTGGCAGCGAACATCGATACGACTTCCAACTGGAAACGCGTCGCCCCCGTCCCCCTGCAAACCGTTTGCGTCCGCCACGAGCCTCCCGGCCTGAGTGGCGCGGCCCTCGATACCCACACCCTGAGTTGGGTACGCCGTATCAACGAGTCAGGGAAAGCGTATTTAACACCCGCCGTACTCGACGGGCGTTGGATGGTACGTGTCTCGATCGGTGCCGAAGCCACCGAGCGGCAGCACGTCGAGCAACTGTGGGCGCTGATGCAGGAGGAAGCCGCGCGCGGCTAGTGTGCGCGGCGGAGGAAAGAACTTGGGCGGGCCGGGCTGGCTGTCACCGGCGCAGGATGGATGTTTCGATCTCCCATTCAACGCGGTGCCGGGAGGTGGTCAACCGGTTTACCGAGACGGGACGGACCCGGCTGGCACCGGCCTGGTGCGTGACCAGCCAGGTGTCGAACTCACCCGGCTTGCTGGTGGCGAACCCGAACAGCAGGTTGAACTTGCCTTGGGCGACGGTCTCGTCGCGGTTGACGCGGCTGTCGGTGATGACGAAATGACTTTCATCGGGCGACGTACCCACGAACGCGCCCTGCTCGGCGAGCTCGTCGAGGAAGTCTGCGACGAGCTTTTGCGCGCGCTCCCAGGTCGCAGGGCCATTGTGCTCGAGGGTGACCCAACGGGTTCCATGCTCGATGCTGGCGGCAATGAACAGCGCCAGGCGACGGGCGGCGAGATATTTCCAGTCCGAGATGCCGCAGCCACCGGCTGCGAGCGTGCGCGGGCTCGTCGGTGCCCGGATGTTCGAGCGGACTGACACGAGTGTGTTGACCCCGGCCTGCGCGAGGCGCACCCGGTCGGGGTCGGACACCGGGACCGCTGGACGCAGGCCGGGCCGCAGAATGGACTCCTCGCTCTCTGCGGCGGACCATACCGGCCAGCTTTCATCGGAGCGGGCGATCAACCCCGCGGCAGCCCCACACGAGGCGAACGTCTCGATTCGGCCCCGGAGGCGATCGAACGCTTGCACGCGGGGAAAGAACATCACCGCGCTGTCGCTCCGGAATGGCCAGGAGCGCATGGCATCCAGCGCCGTTCGCGCGGACAACCATGACGAGGGTGGATCGACAACCAACAAGGCCTGTCGGTCACGGCAAAACTTCGCCGCGACCAGCAGCGTGCTCAAACCGATATCGCCGTCGCGTGTGAGCGGCGGAATGCACAGCAGGTTGAAACGAGAAGCGCCATTGAGCGCGAATATGCCGGTTCCCTCGCTCGCGGACCCGATCACGTCATAGTCCGTGAGCGGCGCACCGTCGTCGCCGTCGGGGTTCGAAACCGCGTAACCGATGACCGCGCTGTTGTGTCCGCTGGCGGACCGGTCAGGCCGTTGCGCGGGCACCGGGCCGGTCACACGTACCAGCCGCGACTCCAGCAACACATCGACAATGAACCGGCCGGAGTCCGCTAGCATCGAGACGCGCCGGAAAATTTCCTGGTCTTCGATGAGCTCGGAGGCCGCGGAGCGTACCCGCTGCACGACCAGGTTGAAACGATCCGGCTCGGCCGCGCCGATGCCGTCATAGTCGACGGAGGCGCGCAGATATTCGCGCGAGCCCGGATTGAGCGCGATCAGCCGCAACGCGCCGCTGCGCGAGGGCAGCGTGAGGGTGGGTGGGCGTGCACTGTTGACTACCCTGACAACCAACGCCCGGCGCCCGCCGTTCTCGAAGAACTGCTCGAGTGCATAGGACAGTGTGGAGGGCTGCCAGAGGCCGCCGAAGATCTGTTGGAATTCGGCGAAGCTGCCGACGGCAATGGCGTGGTTGACCGGACCTTTGAGGGTGCGGCCGACAAAGGCGGCGATCCCTGTGGGGACGCGCTCGATCGCGCGCTCCGTAGTTAGGCTTTGTTCTGCGAGCTTTATGCCGGTAACACGGCTGTCGGCCACTTCGAGCCTCACGAGGATCACAACCCATTGGGCCGGCGCGAATGTAGCACAGCTAGGGATTGTGGTCGTCGCTATTTTGCGTCACAGCGCAAGGTGATCTGACAGCCAACGCGACGACGGCTGCAGGGAGCCGGAGATCAGCTCCTTGCGCGTGAGCGTGCGCGCTCGGGAGGGGCCGCAGTTGGGCCCAGGCCCTCAGGTTGGCCGACGCTCTGAGTTTGACCGAGGCTCTCGGCTTGGTCCGCTCGCGGCGGCTCGCTCGCCCGACGCGCTTCTTCGGCACGCGACTGCTCGAGATCCTCCCGCTTACGGGCAATCTCTGCGAGCATGAGTTGCAGCCACTCGGTCAGCGCGGCCATCGTTCGAATCCTCGACTAAGGCTAGTTCACGGCGGATCGGGTTTGCGAGACTGCCGTAGATGTCACCGGAGGTCCAGCGGGTCGTGGCTTGAGTGGGACGGTGGTCGCGGGCGGGCTGGTTTCGCTCGTTGGCCGAGTGCCGCCGCCGGCGGGTGCCGCAGGCGCCGGGCTCCCCGGAGGACTGGCGGGCGCGGAGGCGGAATTCGGATCGACCTCCGACATCATTTGACGGAAAGTGCCTTCGTCCATAGGCAGGTCGGACTTGCCGTCCCAGGTCGAGCCGTCCGGGACCCGGTTCTGGACCTTCACGGCCGCGGCCAGCACCCCATCGAGGCTGCCGTCAGCTACGGAGACAGGCACCGGCAAGCCGCGCGGCTCCTGCGACAAGGAGTTGACCAGATCCCAGTTCACCTGCTCGCCATGCGCCTTGAGCTGTTTCTGATGGCCGGCACTGAGGGAGGCGGTCAGCAGCTTGTGCGAGGACTTTTTCCAGTTGCGGGCGTCATCTTCCAACACGTCGTAGGGCTGCATGTAGAGCCGCCCCTCGTGCCAACCGAACACGAACGGCTGATTGACCACGCGCACCTGGGTGCCGACCGGCACGGAGTCATAAAGCTGGGCGATGTCTTCGGGATAGAGACGGATGCAGCCATGGCTCGAGCGCAGTCCCACACCGGCGGGCTTGTTGGTGCCGTGGATGAGATAGCTCGGCCACTGGAGATAAAAGGCATAGCGCCCCAGCGGGTTGTCCGGGCCGGGACCGATGACTTTTTCCAACTCCTCGCCGTTTTCGCGATGCTCTTTGATGACCGAGATCGGCACGCGCCAGGTGGGATCGGCTTGGCGCCGGACGATCTTCGTTACCCCTTCGGGCGTCGCCCAACCCATTTTTCCAATGCCGATGGGATGGGTGATGACAACCTGCGGCTCGCCGGACTTGTGCGGCGGGAAGTAGAAGAGTCGCATGGCCGCGATATTGATGACGATGCCCGTGCGCGGAGCCGTGGGAATCACGAATTGCGTGGGTACGACAATGGCGCTGCCCGCTCCGGGAAGCCACGGATCGACCTTCGGGTTCGCACGCAGAATTTCCTCGTAGCCGACATTGAAGCGGCGCGCGATGTCGGTGAGCGTGTCTTCTTTCGACGCCGTGACGATCTGTACAGCGCCAATGACTTCTTCGTCGGGGGCGACCTCAAATCGCTCCGTCTGGACAGGCGCCGGATCGGCGGGGACCGGGGGAGGCGCGGGTGGCGGGGGCGGCTCGGCGTGCTTCGCTCCATTGAATAGGGAGCAGGCCGTGACGAGGGTACACAGAGAGACCGCCAACGCGGTTCGGATCGAGGAGCGCTTCATGGGTTCCAAGAGTATGACATCGCGTACGCATGTGTAAGCAGGTCGCTATGAACCGGGTCTGAACGGCGGTCATGGCGGCGAGCACCGCTACCTGGCTCTGAAGCTCGTCAGTGGGCTCCCGGTCGATACGGATTCCTTCGTGGGGCCCGGGAGGCCGGGTTTAGGCTGGAAATCAAACATGCGTGCGGTCAGGTCGGTGGGGAACGTGCGCACGGTGGTGTTGAAAGTGCGTACCGCTTCTTCATACCGACGGCGCGCAACAGTGATGCGCTCCTGGGTGTCGGCGAGCTGCAGGCGCAGATCAATGAAGTTCGAGTCGGATAGCAATTGCGGATAGGCCGCGCTCACGCCCAGCAGGTTGCGGACCGACTGCGTCAGGCGGTCTTGGAGCGCCTCGTAGCTGGCGAGCGCGGACGGATCATTGAGGAGGGCGGGCGTTGCCAACTGGGCTCCGGACCGCGCGCTCGCGGCCGTAGCGCCAATGAGCGCCTGCTCCGATGCCGCGAAGCCCTTCAGCGAGTCGGTCAGTCCGGAAATCAGCTCGGCACGGCGCTGGTACTGGCTCACCACTTCGGACCAGGAGGTTTTGACGTCCTCGTCCTGCTGCTGCAGTGATTTGTAACCGCAGGCTGAGAGGCTGAGGACGACGAGGCTCAGGAGGACGAATCGAAATGGCCAAGTCTGTAGGGAGGTCATCGGTTTAACGTAATGCACGATAGCGACAACTGCGTCACAGGAGGAGCTGCACAGGCTTCAAGTCGCAGCGCGATGCCGCCGATAGTCGCGGGCCTGGCCGACTAAAGATCGTCATCGCGAGGGGTGCCCAGGTGGGCGGCCCAGGCGGCCCATGGGGAGCAACGGTACTTTGGCTGGCATCTACAACCCTTGGCTCGTTGCATTGTCGGTGGCGGTGGCCGTTTTCGTGTCCCACACCGCCCTGCACCTTTCGACCCGCGTGGCGCGCGCCAGCGGCATCCTGTCTTCGCTGTGGATCCTCGGCGGCGCCGTCGCCATGGGGACCGGCATCTGGTCCATGCACTTCATCGGCATGCTGGCGTTCTCGCTGCCGATTCCACTCTCGTATGACGTCCTGACCACTCTGATTTCGCTCTTCATTGCCATAACCGCCTCGGGCTTCGCTCTGGGCGTCGCGAACCGTCCAAAGATCAGCCTCTCCCACCTTTGCATCAGCGCGCTCCTGCTGGGCGGTGGAATTTCTGCCATGCATTACGTCGGCATGGCCGCGATCCAGATCACGCCAATGCTCACTTACGAGCCCGCTCTGCTCGTGGCTTCGGTCGTGGTCGCAATTGTCTCCTCCTTTGTCGCTCTGTGGCTGTTCTTCCGCCTGCGCCGCGGTCGATCCCGCCTGATGAATCTCGCCCGGCTCGCGGCCGCTTTCGTGATGGGGCTCGCGATCAGCGGCATGCATTACACGGCGATGACCGCCTCGCGGTTCAGCCCGGATGCCTTCTGCACCGGCACGGGAACCGACCAACGTTGGCTCGCGTTCGCGATCGCCCTATCGGCGATCGCCGTGCTCAGCGTCACGACCATCCTCCTCGTGTACGACTCCCATCTCGAATCGCGCACGCGTAAACATAATCAGCAGCTCGAGCATGCAAACGCGCAACTCGAGCACGCCGCAACGCATGACTCGCTGACGGGTTTACCGAATCGGCTGCTCCTGGCGGATCGACTTTCCCAGGCGACTGCGCAAGGCGAACGGTACTCCCGCAGCTTCGCGGTCCTGGTGGTTGACCTGGATCGCTTCAAATCGATCAATGACTCGCTCGGACACATCGCGGGCGATGAGCTGCTGCGCGAGGTGTCGCGCCGACTGATGGGGCTGTTACGCAAAACCGACACGCTGGCGCGTCTGGGAGGCGATGAGTTCGTTCTGGTCATCAACGAGATCTCGGATCCGCACGGTGCGGAGAATGTGGCGAGCAAGCTTCTCGCGAGTCTGGCCGCGCCCGTGTTGTTATCCGGCATCGAGGTGCAGATCTCCGCGAGCATCGGTATCAGCGTTTTCCCGGCCGACGGGGTGGATGCGGATACATTGCTGAAGCATGCGGACGCAGCGATGTATCACGCGAAGAAGAACGGCCGTAATGCGTTTCAGTTCTTCGCGCCCATGATGAATGTGTCTGCGCGGGAGCGCCTCGAGCTCGAGAGCGGGCTGCGCCGCGCCCTCGCACAGGGGGAGTTCGAGCTTCACTATCAGCCCAAGGTGGACGTCGGCACAGGTCGCATCGACAGCGCCGAAGCGCTCATTCGCTGGCGTCACCCCAAGCGGGGGCTCACGGCGCCCAGCGGTTTCATTCCGATCGCCGAGGAGACCGGGCTCATCGTGCCCATCGGCGAGTGGGTGTTGCGGGAGGCATGTCTCCAGGCTCGGGCCTGGCAGACACTTGGGGGGCGCCCGCTGCGTATCGCAGTCAACTTGTCCGCGCAGCAGTTCAAACAGAAGAGTCTGATCAGCACGGTGCGGGAAGCTTTGGCCGGCGCCGGGCTGGAGCCCGATTATCTCGAGCTCGAGCTCACCGAGAGCGCGGTCATGCAGGATGCGGAGAGCTCGATCCAGGTGTTGCGTCAGCTGAGTGGACTTGGGGTGCGGATTGCGGTGGATGATTTCGGTACGGGCTACTCGAGCTTGAGTTATCTGCGCCGCCTGCCGTTGGACAAGTTGAAGATCGATCGGTCGTTCATTCGCGAAGTGGCCGCGAGCCGCGACGATGCGGAGATCGTGCGCGCCATCATCTCACTCGCGCACAGCTTGCATCTGAAGGTGATCGCGGAGGGTGTTGAGACCGAGGAGCAACTCAGTTTCCTGCGCCGTCTGGGGTGCGATCAGTATCAGGGGTTCCACTGCAGTCCGCCGGTGCCTGCCGAGGATTTCGAGCGTCTGATGAGAAGCACACCGCCGGCTCTCGTTCATGAGGAGGCCGCACGGCTGGGTGATGACACGATCCTTGCGCGGGCGTTGCGCAAGGCTTGAGCGCAAAACCGGGCGACTTTCGGCCAATAAAATGAAAAAAACCCCAAGGGCTTTTCAACCCTTGGGGTTCAGAATGCGGACTTTCGATGAAGGGAAGGAAGTCCGCTAGGGGATATCAGTGCAGTCGGGCCCAGTGCAGTATCTTGATGTCTTCCGAGTCCAGATCGAAACTTTGTGCCAACAAGGAGCGCAATTCTTTCGTTCCGCGGGCATGCTCCAGCGGATGTCGCAGCTCAACTACACCACTCCACTCGTTGGTTGCGGCCTTAGCGGGAGCGCTGGAGCCGGTGACGAAATGGGTGTAGTACTTGGTTGCCACGGCCAGAAGCGTACGGCTGGGACCAAAGAAGGTCCGTGAAATGTTCCACAGAACAGCCGTACTCGCTCGGCACACTGCCGCCGCTGCTGTGCGCTCAGGTGTCCAACAGGAGCCGAGCCTTTTGGGGCAATGCGTCCGCATCTTGCGACGATTGCGACATAATCACGGTATGACCCGGTACCGGCCCGCCCACCTGATGGCCTTCGCCCACTTCTGCCGCTCCTGAGCACGCAACGCGCGCGTAGGGAGCCGAATCTTGCGACATGACACGATTTCGACCGCCACAGATCCCAGGCTCCCAATACATCACACCCGAGGGCGCGCGACGCTTGCGCGAGGAGCTGGATCAGCTTTGGCGGGTCGAGCGGCCGAAGGTCACGCAAGCGGTGGCAGAAGCGGCCGCGCAGGGTGACCGCTCGGAAAATGCCGAGTACATCTACGGTAAGCGGCGTTTGCGCGAGATCGATAGCCGGGTGCGATTCCTGCGCAAGCGCCTCGATGGCATGGTCACGGTCGATCAGCCGCCATCAGATCCGCGCCGAGTGTTTTTCGGCGCCTGGGTGTCACTCGAGGCGGAAGACGGGGCGGAAACGTGTTACCGCATCGTGGGTCCCGATGAGTTCGATCAAGCACCCAACTACCTCAGTATGGATTCCCCTCTCGGGCGGGCACTCTTGCGCAAAGCGCTCGACGAGGAGATTACCGTGGAGCTTCCGGGCGGCGTACGGAAGTTCGTGATTGTTGCGATCCATTACGGGGCGCCGCCTCGAGTTTGAGGCGGCGCGCCCGGAGTGATACGCTGAGGTCAACTCCGCCGAAAGCGCCGCCCCCCCTCTCGCGAGAGCGGGAAAAACCACGCTTTTTCCCGCGCCCGGAGCGATGCGCTAACGTCAACTCCGCGGAAAGCGCTGGCCCATCCCGGGCCGTAGGCGACTTTCCGCCAATTTCACCACACGACCCTGACGTTCTTGAACTGCCAGGGATCACTCTTGTCGATGTCCTCCGGGAAGAGCCGCTCGCGCTCGTGCAACGGGGTCCAGTCGGTGTACTGCCCTACGACGGGCCCGAGATACGGCGCGCAAACCTCCAGGATGCGCCGGAAGTCCACTTCATCGGGCTCCACGATGCCGCAGTTGGGGTTTTCCATCGCCCATACAACTCCTGACATCACCGCCGCGGTGACCTGGAGGCTGGTGGCATTATTGTATGGCGCGAGCTTGCGGGCTTCGTCGATGGAGAGCTGCGAGCCATACCAGTAGGCGTTCTTCTTGTGGCCCGCCAGTAGCACGCCGAGCTCGTCGATGCCCTCGCTGATGTCATCCATCAAAATGCGCTGGCGCTCTTGTTGGACGTAATTGCGTCCTACGAGCTCGTGGATCGACATGATGGCGCTGTCGCAAGGATGATAGGCGTAGTGCACGGTCGGCCGATGTACGACCTGCGCGCCATCGCGCACGGTGAAGTAGTCGGCGAGTGAAATCGCCTCGCCATGGGTGATGCAGAATCCAATGAAATGCCCGGCACGCGGCGTCCAGGTGCGCACGCGCGTTCCCGCGCCCGGTTGCATCAGGTAGATCGCGGCCATCCCACCGAAATCGTGGCGCTTGCCGTCGCGCGGGAAATTGCGCTCGTGGGTGCCCCAACCCATCTCACTGGGCTGTGAGCCCTCGCTCACGAAGCCATCGATGGACCACGTGTTGACGAACTCGCCGATGCGCTTCGGCACGTTGGTGGTCTGGGTATCGCGTTCGGCAATGTGAATGACCTTCACGCCCAGGCGTTGCGCGAGCTCGCCCCAGTCGGAGCGCGAGCTGGGATTGCCGGAATCGACCTGCGTGTCGGCCGCGATGTTGAGCAACGCCTGTTTCACGAAGTGGGAGACCAACCCCGGGTTGGCGCCGTGGGTCAAGACCGCGGTCGGCGCCCGGGCATTCCCGGGGCGCAAGCCCAGCGCTTCCTCGCGCAGCGCGTAGTTGGTGCGGCGGGCGGCAGGCACGGTCGGGTCCGTATATCCTCCCGGCCACGGCTCGATGCACGTGTCGAGGTACATCGCGCCCCTTTCCCAACACAATTTGACCAACGCGATGCTCGAGACTTCGACGGAAACGTTGATCAGAAAATCGCCACGGCCGAGCAGGGGATTCAGCACGCGCCGATAGTTCTCGCGCGTGAGCCGCTCCTTGATGAACTTCACCCCGTACTTCGCCGCTTCGTCGTGGCCGCGGTCCTCCGCGGTAACGATGGCGACCCGTTCAGGTGAGATGCCGATATGCCTCAGGATCAGTGGCAAGACACCCTGTCCGATGCTGCCAAAACCAACGAAAAGAATGCGTCCCGGGAAATCGACGTGTACGGTGTGATTGCTCATGATGCTCCAGACTCGACCGGACAGCCGCCCTCCGACGGCCGGCCAAAGGCGGGAGCGTATCAATCGCGGTACGTCACCGCCACCAAGTATGTTGTGGGAATCGAAACTGGAATGAGCAGCCCGCGGCGCGCGGGGCTCCGTCAGCCTGGTTTTTGGCCTGTTTCGCTCGGCTCGGGTCGCCGCCAGTGGGGAGGATAGGTTCGCTCATACCCGGGCAAGGCTTCGACGCGCGCGAGCCACCGCCCGAGTGCGGGATAGTTCACTTCGACGGGCATGAAGCGGGAGGACAGCTCGCGGGCTTCCGGCCGCTCCAGCGCTCGGCGTAACAGCTGGATTCCAGGGAAAATGACCATGTCCACGGCGGAGAAGCTCTCGCCCACGACCCAGTCGGATTTCGACAGGCGCGCCTCGATAGTGCGCGCTTCGCGCGCAACCGCGTGCATGTCGGCGGTGACTTGTTCGGTGAGCAGATGATTGCTCCCGCGCGTCTGCGGGCCTCTGTCGAAAACCGCGCGCACGATGCTCATCAGGTGCGGCTCGATATAAGCCTGGTACTCGCAGATGACGCGCATGATCACGCCGCCCTCCTCGGGCGTGATGCCGAAAATTGCGGGCTCGGGGTACTTCCGGTCGAGGTAGTAGAGCACCGCGAGTGATTCGAAGCAGACGTAGTCGCCGTCTTTCAGCACCGGCACCCGACCGCGCGGGTTGAGCGCGAGCATGGGGGGTGACTTATGCTCCTGCTTGGAGAATTGCAGGACGTGACTCACGTAGTGCAGGCGCTTGTGCTCGAGCGCGAGCAGTACACGCCAGGCGTAGGGACTGCCGCTGCCCCAGTAAACGTCGATCGCCATCAACTTGAGTCCACGTGCAAGTGCTAGCGCCCGATTGTAACGGCAACGGCACAGCGCCGAAATCACGAGTAACGGAGATTGCCTATGCCCATCTTCACGACCTTGATCGAGGTAGAACAGCTGGCCACGGCAGTTGCGCATGACGCGGATGGCGCTTCCGACCTGGCCATCATTGATTGTCGCTTCGATCTGGCACGTCCTGATTGGGGCGCCCTGGCCTACGCGGAGGGACATATACCGGGCGCACTGTATGGGCATCTGGATCGGGATCTGTCAGGGCCTGTGGCCGCTCACACCGGCCGTCATCCATTGCCGGCGCCGGAACAATGGACTCAGACCTTGAGTCGCTGGGGAGTCGATGCGCGTGTACAGGTCGTGGCCTATGACCAGGGAAACGGGGCCTACGCCGCGCGGTTGTGGTGGTTGCTGCGTTGGGCCGGACACCGGCAGGTTGCTGTGCTCAACGGTGGCTTCGCCGCGTGGCAGCAGGCGGGGATGCCTGTCGATTTGACACCGGGTAAACGGACGGCGCGGTCGTTCGCGTGGGGGCCGAGCGCACGGGGGGCGAGCGCGCATGCGGCGGGTGCACAGGGCGCGGGCGGGCGGGGGACGGGCGCACATGCGGCAGATGCACAAGGCGCACTCGCGCGGGGGACGGGCGCCCGTGCGGCGGACACTCAGGGCGCGCTTGCGCAGCCTCGTCAGGGACAGCGCGGGGGCGACCCTGTGCGGTCCGGCCAGGAATCGATGGTCGTCGGTACCGCTGAGCTCGAGCATAGTGTCCGAGCAGGCGAGCTACTAAGCGCCGAGCCCATGAGTCCTCCGGGTGGGCCGGTGAGTACTGCGCGCTCGCACGTGGGTCCTGCGGGCAGGCTCGTGTTGGTTGACGCGCGCAGCGCCGATCGTTTCGCGGGCCAAAACGAAACGATCGACCCCGTGGCCGGTCACATCCCCGGTGCGCGTAACTATCCGTTCGTAAGTAACCTCGATTCGCGAGGCCGGTTCTTGCCTGCGGACGAGCTGCGCAAACGCTGGGGCGCGACCTTGGGAGAAGGTGCGGCAGGCGCATCGCACGTGATTGCAATGTGCGGCTCGGGCGTGACGGCGTGTCACAACCTGCTGGCATTGGAGATTGCAGGGCTGACGGGAGCCCGGCTGTACGCGGGTTCCTGGAGCGAGTGGATTCGCGACCCGCGGCGGCCGATCGCTTGAAAGAAAATGGGATGCGGTGAGCTCTTCGCGGAGAAGTGCATGGGAATACTCTCCGTTGACATCTAATTTTGCTATGGTGCGGGCAACTTGAGACTTCTGTTCGTGGCTGGTCGCTCCCGGAGCGCCGGCCACGATCGTTTTGGGAATCACGACACGTGGCAGCAGACCCGAAAAGCGCTTTGAACGGCGGCCGCAAATACAACCCCGCGCAACCCTGGAGGATCGAGGACTCGCTCGACCTCTACCACGTCAATGCGTGGGGCAAGGGTTATTTCTCGATCAACGATGCGGGTCACGTGATCGTAAGGCCCGATACGCAAGGGCCTAACGTCATCGATCTCTACGAGGTGGTCGAGGGGTTGAAGGCGCGTGACCTGACCACGCCCGTGGTCGTTCGCTTCTCCGATATCCTGGCGCACCGGCTCAAACACATCCACGCGGCTTTCGCGCAGGCGATCGCGGAGAACAATTATAAAAACCGCTATGTCGCCGTGTTCCCTATCAAGGTGAACCAGCAGCGGCTGGTCGTGCAGGAGGTCTATCGCTACGGCAAGGAGTTCGGCTTTGGTCTCGAGGTGGGCTCCAAGCCGGAGCTGCTCGCCGTCATGGCTATGACGGAGGACGCATCGGACCGTCTCATCATTTGCAATGGCTTCAAGGACGAGAGCTACATCGAGGCGGTAACACTGGCGACCAAACTCGGGCGCACCATCATTCCGGTCGTCGAGAACTTCGAGGAGCTCGGCCTGATTCTCAAGCATGCCGACACCTACGGCGTGCGGCCGAAGATCGGCGTCCGGGTGAAGCTCTTCAGTGAAGGCTCCGGGCGCTGGAGCGCTTCCGCAGGCGAGAAGTCGAAGTTCGGCCTATTCATTACCGAGATCGTCGAGCTGTTCAACATCCTCAAGGAGCGCGACATGCTCGATTGCCTGCAGCTGGTCCACTGCCATCCCGGCAGCCAGCTCCAGGACATCCGCCGCGTGAAGGACGCTATCAACGAGCTCGCTCACGTGTACGCGGAACTCAAGCTGATGGGCGCGGGCCTGCAGTACATCGATGTTGGCGGTGGCCTGGGCGTCGACTACGACGGCAGCGGCACCAATTTCTCCTCGTCGATGAATTACACGCTCAACGAATACGCGAGCGATGTGGTGTATCGCGTGGCGAGTGTTTGTAACGCGCGCAACATCCCTCACCCGGTGATCGTCAGCGAGTCAGGTCGGGCGGTCGCGGCCTATCACAGCGTGCTCATTTTCGACGCGCTGGGCTCCTCGGCGTTGGACAAATTCCGGGTCACGGGCGAGATCGCGGAGGACTACAGCGGCGACAAGGAGTTGCCCCAGCCGGTACGCGACCTGTTCGATGCCTATCGCTCGGTGAGCGAGCGGCGCCTGGTGGAGTGCTATCACGATGCCCTGACCGCTCGTGAGCAGATCCTGCAGATGTTCAACCTGGGGTTGCTGTCGCTCGAATTCAGGGCGCTGGCCGAGCGTCTGTACTGGGCCACCTGCACCAAGCTGCGCGACTACTGCCGCAAGCTGGAGCGGCCGCCGGAGGAGCTGGCGGATCTGGAGCCGACGTTGTCGGATACCTATTTCTGCAATTTCTCGGTATTCCAGTCGCTGCCTGACAGCTGGGCGATCGATCAGTTGTTTCCGGTCATGCCCATCCACAGGTTGGATGAGCGGCCCACGCGTACCGGCGTGCTCGCCGATATCACTTGTGACTCGGACGGGAAGATCGATCACTTCGTGTCTCAACGGGATGTGAAACGGGCGCTCGAGCTCCACGAGCTGCGGCTGGGGGAGAAATACTATCTCGCGGCTTTCCTGGTGGGCGCCTACCAGGAGACGCTCGGCGATCTTCATAACCTGTTCGGGGACACCCACGTGGTGCACATCCGCCTCCACGATGAGGGGGGCTGGTGGATCGAGGAGATTGTCAAAGGGGATACCGCCAACAAGGTGCTGGAGTACATGGAGTACGACGTGGCGGAGCTTTATCCCGCGCTCGCCCGGGACTGTGAGCGGGCGATCCGCGGCGGCCGTATGACCATCGCGGAAAGCCAGCTGCTGAAGCGGTTTTACGAGAAGGAGCTCGACGGATACGCGTACTTGGAGCCGGCGGGCGCCTGAGGGCGAATCCGGGCGCCAGGGCGCTGTCGGGAGCGCCGGTCGTGCCGGCTGGCGCGCCGGTCGGATCGGGGCGCAGTAGAAACCTGCAAGATAGCTTTCCCCCCCTCGCGGCAGTGGCGAGCGGACCATCGCCTGTGCCTGGCACTATTGCCCGTACGCCGGCACCATCGCCTTCGGCTCGCACCACTCACCTTGCGCCCTGCACTCACGCGCGCATTCCGTACCGCGACCTGCCCTCCGCACTAACGCGCGCAGTCCCGCTCCGCGACCTGTGCTCCGCACTCCGTGCGCGCCCCGCACCATCGCCCGCCCCTCACACGATCGCCCTGCGGCTCGCACCACTCACCTTGCGCCCCTCACTCACGCCCGCAGTCCGCACCGCGACCTGCCCTCCACGTCCGCGCCCCCACACATCGCCCGCGCCTCACATCATCGCCCTGCGGCTCGCACCCTCACCTTGCGCCCCTCACTAATGCCCGCAGTCCGCACCGCGACCTGCGCTCCGCACTACGTCCGCGCCCCACACCGTTGACCGCACCGACCGGCACCATCGCCCTGCGGCTCGCACCACTCACCGTGCGCCCCGCACGAATGCCCGCAGTCCGCCTCGCGACCTGCATCCGGTTGGGAATTTTGGTCAGCGCGTCGTATCGGGCGAGATAGCGGATCCGACGCGCCCTCCGCACTCCGTCCGCGCCCCGCTCCATCGCCCGCGCCTCACACCATCACC
>Ga0105240_10002950_pt1 | contig 26829 bp, 16 predicted proteins | sample KBSC54metaG_FD_80426 | JGI IMG/M metagenome (GOLD analysis project Ga0105240, IMG submission 80426) | Corn rhizosphere microbial communities from Kellogg Biological Station, Michigan, USA - KBS C5-4 metaG | ecosystem: Host-associated > Plants > Roots > Rhizosphere > Soil | place: Michigan, USA...
GCGGGCCGCGGGTCCACATTCCGGTGGCGGGCGGCGGGAAGACCTTCATTGGATCCCAGGATTTAAACCGTTTGTCGTTCCGTGCCGGTATCGGGGCGACGGCGATCTGTCGCAATTCCCGCGTCAACTTTTCACGGAACAGACGGCGCCGATCAAAAGTCAGCAAGCACGGAAAAATCATGAAGCCGACGATCGCCAAAACAAACAGGGGCTGACTCATCAGGCTCCCCAGACTTTGTCGCGAAAAAAACCAGATATAAAGGAGTGCCCATCCATTCGCGCGGCAGGCTTTCATCGCGGCAAACGCCGGACGCCCCGTCCAGGCACTGATCCACGTTGCTTTCGCGGCGGTCTCCAAATGCACCCCAAACCAGAACACCAGCATCAAGATCCAGACCAGGAGATAGGCGGTCTTCCCCAGTGTAGGTTGGTGGAGGGTCATCAAACCTGCCAGGCACAGGGTGAAATCGACCACCAGGACAAGCAGACCAACGCCACGTTGGTGAAAATTGCGAACGGCTCCAGGCCCGTGAGGACCAGCAACCCCAATGTGCCATTCCTCCGTTCCTCACTCAAAAGGTCCGCAGTCAAGCTGAAGCCTTGAACGACAATTCGGATCAACGCCAGCGCTAGCAGCCACTGGAACAGCGTCCGTCCGGAAGATCGGTTCGATGTCAACCCGAGGAGCAAGATGAACAGCGGCGTCACCGCACCCGCCATCCACGCCGCGGTTAGCCATTGCCGGTGCGCCTTGCGCCGGAGCAATGCTACCCGCAGCTCCCGTTCCACCAATGGTGGTAACATGCGGTTAGTTTAGGGCGAGGGCCATCTGATGCAATCCCTTCCGCCTGAGCCAACCGCAGTCTTTTGGCACCATGGCGTCGTTGTTCCTGATTCCCGCAATTCCAAGTCCGGCCCAGCCCAGTGCTTACGCCGTGCGTCCGGCTCGGCCGGTGCTCTGCGCCCGGGTTTGGTGCTTTGGGTTTCTTGATCCGCACGACCTTTCGTGACATAGTCCGCCGCCATGTCATTCAAAAGTCAGAAACAGCCTTCGGTGACGTGGCTTCTGCTGTTTGCTTTTTTTACCACGAACCTTCCACCGGCCCGGGCTGGCGATTTCCGCATCGAGTCGACGGGCGCCCGTTTTGGCTTTGCTTCGAATTTGGGAGACATTGATTTTCACCAACTCGAGGCCTTTCTGGACTGCGACTTGCCCTTGGACTTGGACCTGGGCCGAAAGTTCTGGATTAAAACCAAGCTCGACACCGCGGCGGGCGCGTTGGGAGATTCCGATCTGGCGGCCGCGGTCATCAGCGCTGGACCCATCGTGGGTTTGACCTACGACCAGCTCCCGGTGTGGCTCGAAGTCGGGTTCAGCCCAACCTTCATCAGCCGCCATCAATTCACCGACCGCAACCTGGGCAGTTTCTATCAGTTCACCAGTCACCTCGGCCTCAACGTTGACCTCGGGTCGCGATTCCGCGTTGGCTACCGCTTCCAGCACATGTCCGATGGCGGATTTGTCCACCCCAACCCGGGACTGAACATGCACGTATTTGGGGTGAGTTACCTCTTCTGATTCCGCCTCCAAACGCTTGACGCTTTGCATCTCAAGCCGCACTTTTCTCTGCTTGCGGGCGGCGGTTCAGGTTTCGACCGGAGAGAGACTTTATGACTATGCACAATCTATTCAACACGTTCGGCCAGTTCAAATTGGGCAATGGCGATTCCGGCGGCTTTTTTTCACTGCCCCAGCTGGAACGGGCCGGGTTAGGCTCGATCTCGAAACTGCCCGTCTCGATCCGGCTGGTCCTTGAATCAGTGCTCCGCAACTGCGATGGCAAGCGGGTCTCGGAGGAGAACGTTCGCGCGCTGGCCGGGTGGCAGCCCAAGGCGGCTCGCACGGAGGAGATCCCGTTCGTTGTGGCTCGGATCGTTCTCCAGGATTTTACCGGCGTGCCCTTGCTGGTGGACCTGGCCGCGATGCGATCGGCGGTCGCCCGCTTGGCGAAGAATCCCAAAATCATCGAGCCGCTCGTCCCTGTGGACCTGGTCGTCGACCATTCGGTCCAGGTGGACTTTTACGGTTCAGCCGAGGCTCTCTCCCGCAATCTGGAGATGGAATTCCAGCGGAACCGTGAGCGGTATCAGTTCCTGAAATGGGGAATGCAGGCCTTTGACACGTTCAAAGTCGTGCCTCCCGGGATCGGTATCGTGCACCAGGTAAACCTGGAATATCTTGCCAAGGGAGTGCTTTCCAGCCCACTCCCCGCGTCGGCCGGCCAGAGCAGCCCCGCAGCCGTGTACTATCCTGATACGCTGGTCGGCACGGACTCGCATACCACCATGATCAACGGCCTGGGCATTGTGGGCTGGGGTGTGGGAGGAATCGAAGCCGAAGCCGGCATGTTAGGCCAACCCGTCTACTTCCTGACACCCGATGTCGTGGGGGTGCACCTGACGGGCGCCTTGCGCACCGGCGTGACCGCTACTGACCTCGCGTTGACGGTGACCCAAATGCTCCGGAAAGCCAAAGTGGTCGGCAAGTTCGTGGAGTTCTTCGGCCCCGGCGCTGAGGCTTTACCGGTGGTGGACCGCGCGACGATCGCCAATATGGCTCCGGAATACGGCGCCACCATGGGCCTGTTCCCGATCGATAAGGAATGCGTCAACTACTTGCGCGCAACCGGGCGTTCGGAGGAACACTGCCGCACTTACGAAAACTACTACCGCGCCCAGGGCCTCTTTGGAATCCCCTGCCGCGGCGAGATCCAATATTCCGTTGAATTAGATTTGGACTTAGCCACCGTCGTGCCGAGCGTGGCCGGGCCCAAGCGGCCGCAGGATCGGATCGAACTCCCCAACTTGAAACGGGAATTCCTCGCCGCGTTCGTCAAGCCGGTCGCCGAGAATGGATTTGGCAAGAGCACGGCAGACCTGGGCAAGACCTTTCGCATCGCCACGAGCGACACCGTCGTGCCGGGTGGCGGCAGCCAGGAACCAGTCTCTCGCCAGGCCGCTCAGGCCCGGAACACCAACCCGCTCACCGAGCTTGAAATGGCAAACAACCGGCCGACGCCGGACCTGGTCACCGCGCCTGCACCGGGCCAGAACGGCGAGATCCGGCACGGCAGCGTCCTCATCGCCGCGATTACGAGTTGCACGAACACCAGCAATCCCTCCGTGATGCTGGGCGCAGGCCTGCTCGCCCGCAAAGCCGTCGAACGTGGACTCCGGGTTAATCCCACCGTCAAAACATCACTCGCTCCCGGCTCTCGGGTGGTCAGCGATTATCTGGAGAAAGCGGGATTGCAGCCTTTCCTGGATCAGTTGGGCTTCAACCTGGTCGGCTACGGCTGCACCACCTGCATTGGTAACTCCGGCCCTTTGCCGGCCCCGATCGATGAGGCCGTCGGGAAGTATGATCTGGTAGCGGCCTCCGTGCTTTCGGGCAATCGAAACTTCGAGGCGCGCGTTCACCAGAGCATCAAGGCGAACTTCCTCATGTCGCCACCCCTGGTGGTGGCGTTCGCCCTGGCCGGCCGGGTTGATATTGATCTCACCAAGGAACCGCTCGGCCGGGATAAGGAAGGTCGGGACGTCTATTTAAAGGAACTCTGGCCCAGCCTGCAGGAAATACGTGACCTCATGCAGAGCGCCCTCAAACCCGAGGTGTTCCAAAATCTGTACCGCGATTTCGCCGAACAAAATCCGAAGTGGAATGAAATCCCTTCCAGCGCCGGGAATAACTACCAATGGGACCCCAACAGCACGTATATCCAGGAGCCGCCTTTCTTCCTGAATTTCGGTCTTCAGCCAGGTGAGATTCACGAGCTCAAGGGCGCGCGGGCTCTCGGCATTTTTGGCGACAGCGTCACCACCGACCACATCTCGCCTGCCGGGAGCATCAAGAAGTCGTCGCCAGCCGGCAAATACCTGATGGAACACCAGGTGACTGTCGAGGACTTCAACAGCTACGGGTCGCGGCGCGGCAATGATCGCGTGATGACCCGCGGGACCTTCGCCAATGTGCGGATCAAGAACTTGATCGCGCCCGGAACCGAAGGCGGGGTCACGAAGTTTTTCGGTTCCAAAGCATCGAGTGGCGCGCCCGGCGAGGTCGTCTCCATCTACGACGCGGCCATGGCGTATCAAAAAGAGGGGACACCGCTGGTGGTGATCGCCGGGCAGGAATACGGGACCGGCAGCTCCCGCGATTGGGCGGCAAAAGGGACGGCGTTGCTCGGAATTAAAGCCGTGGTTGCCCAGAGCTTCGAGCGCATCCACCGCTCCAATCTCGTCGGCATGGGCGTGCTGCCTCTACAATTCAAAGAAGGCACCACCGCGCAATCTTTGCGGTTGGACGGAACGGAAACGTACGACGTCCTCGGGCTCGGTTCCGGCTTGAAACCACAACAGGACCTCACGTTAAGAGTCACCCGGGCCAATGGCGCTATCGAATCCGTTCCCGTCAGTTGCCGGATTGATACACCTATCGAAATCGATTACTACCAGCATGGCGGCATTCTCCCCTACGTGCTGCGTCAGTTAGTAGCGAATCCGTAAAGGCCACCCCGAGCCGGAGGCCTCAACTGCGCACAGCCCGGCCGGTTCGAGGCCGGAGGTCCAGGATGCGTGCAGCTCTGCCGGTTCGAGGCCGGAGGCCTCAAATATGCGTAGCCCCGGGTGCAACCCGGGGAACGCGTTCGCAGCATTGGATGAACCACGGAGTGGTTCAACCGATCCTGATGCACCAGCAAGCTCTTTTCGTGTGACCAGCCTGCCCACTGCCTATCTGGACTTAATTCCACCACTCGGCCGTGAGTCCTGGCACACTGCGGATTTCGTCTCGCAATAAGATCGACAACCGTTACGGTAGAGCAGACTAATCGACGATGAACAGCTGGCGAAAAAAGGACGGCAGTTCCCCCCGGGCCGATATGCGACTGGCCGTTCCATAATCACAGTTCGGGGTGACCCTATGCCTCTGTATCGCGTAATGATTCACGGACGAAACTTCCGCCTCAAGATGGACGGGAAATGGGGAAAATTTTAATTCTATACGCCGCGCTTCGCGGAAGCTTCGGATGCGGTGCTTGCAAAACAGGCTGCACTGGAGGACTTTCGTCATAGCGCCAAATATCAGGAACTGACTGAACGTTTGCTCAATGCGGACAATGATCGACCGGTCCTGTCAGGGGAGGAAATCACGGAGGTAACCCAGACGAGCGCGGAGCAGCCTGCTGGCCTGGCACTCTACCAGGAGTCCGATGTTTAAGAAGCCGAACAACGCGCATTCAGTGGACGCGCCGATTGAGCACTGATGCGCCACGTTAAAACTCCCATGGTCGAGAACCCCGAAGCACTGCACAGGCGTCTGCCCGAGTACGCCACATCGGTGGGCATTACTCTGAGGACGGATGGCCAACTCGACGTCATTGCCCCGCACGGGCTAGAGGATCTCTTCTCCAGGGTGATTCGTCGCAATCCCACACGGGTCAGTGTAGAAAACTATCGGCGACGGCTGGCGCAGAAACGCTACGCGGAGCGTTGGCCGCGAGTCCTAATTGTGCCATGCTGAAGGCGCGTTCGAGCCAGTTCTTTGCGAGCGTAATACACAATCCATGAGTTCACCGCTCAGATTCCCGGCGGAGCTCCACGAGGAGGTAGCCAGGTTGGCTAAGGATTTCTTCTCGGCCCAGGCGCACGTGGATACGATCCTGGTGGTGAATTCGTGCGCGCGCGGCCGGGCGGTCGCCGGCAGCGATCTCGATTTGGCGGTGCTGATCACGCCTGCTGCCGCAAGCCAGGCGATTCAATCCCTGGAGACGAGGTGGCAGGAGTTCATCATCACTCATCCTGTGATTCGACAGTTTCGGAACACCGGTCGATTGACCCAAGTGCATTTGGACGTCTTTGATGGTCGGTTGATCCCGACGGTTTGGGATGACGGGGGTGGCCCGGACGACTTTGAAGTGGAGATCGGGAATCGCCTCGTGTATGCTGCCCCACTCCATGAGGCGGGGGCGTATTTTCGACAGCTCCAGTCGCAGTGGTTGCCATATTATGCGGAGGATCTCCGATTACGTCGGCTGACGATGGTCCGTGAGGCGTGCGTCCGCGATTTAGATGCCATCCCCTTGTACCTGAGCCGGGGGCTGTATTTCCAGGCCTTCGATCGTTTATACAAAGCGTTCCGTGAGTTCTTGCAAGCGCTCTTTGCGGCGCGACGCACCTACCCACTCTGCTACAACAAGTGGATTCAGGAGCAGGTGATTGACTGGCTGGCATTGCCGGAGCTGTATCAACAGCTTCCAGCGATTCTGTCGGTTCGGAACATCGAAAGTGCGGAAGTTGGCGAGAAGGCGGAGGCGTTGCGTGCTCTTCTGGAGCGCTGGACCTGCCCCGCACCTCCCGGCCAGGAGACGGCGCAACCAGGCCCTCCACCGAATGGCGACCCTGTCGGGCGCAAAACAACGGAATGAACTCTCATCACTGCGTGAGTCGCGACAAGTTCAGCCGCGTGCTATGTTTCTCCCATGTTCCCCGTCTCATTGGGCCCTGCCTCTTCCGCCGAAGGCAGCCGGCTCGCGGCGGTTGCTGGCACCGGTCAGGTTTTTGCTTCAAAAGACTCGGGAAGCATCTGGTTTCCCCTCGGCGCTCCCGCTCGAGCATGGACCTCCATCGACAGTTCAGCGGACGGTTCCCGGTTGGTACTGGGGACACGCTACGATGTCCATTTTGCCTACTCCGAAACCCCGACACCCAGGCTGAGCCTCGACTCTCCCAGTCAAAATATGCTGCTTTCCTGGACTATCCCCTCCTTGAGTTTTGTCCCGCAACAAACCTCGGACCTCGAGAGCGGGAATTGGGGCGACGTGCCGGCAAAACCCACGCTCAACCTTGTGAAGCTGCGACAGGAGTTGAACCTTCCAGTTAGTCCCGGGCCCGTTTTCTACCGCCTCATTTCTCGTTGATAGCGTCCGTGACGAGTGGGAAATTCTCCAGGGTGAGCCGACACCGGAAGTTGCACGTGCCCGGCCGATCGTAGAGAGAATACTGCGGCACATCGGAAAGGGATTTGCGAGTGTTGCCGCCTAACACCCGCCGGGTCTGGAGTTTTCTCAAGGAGCAACCGGCTCTGGCTGGCTTCATCAGGAATTGCATCCCAGTTTGAAATTGGGCTCAGCCGCCTCTGCAGCGGCACTCTCCAAAGGGATGACGAGGGTTACGCGCATCTTCTTCCGCACGCACCGACCCTCCACGAGACGAAGGCTTTCTTTATAGCTCAAAGGGATCGGCTTGAGATCGAATTAGCCGCCGAAGCACTGCGGTCCCCGCCACCTCGCCAGGTAGGCGGTAAAGAAAGCTAGTCCGCGCCCCTCCAGGATGGAAATGGAAGCGGCGCCGCACAATCATAGATCTCCTGCTTCGGGTCTGCGGATGTGCGGCAGCGACCCCATTTCGTTCCAAAATCTGTGCCTCGAAAGAGTTGATCTGAGGAAGCCTCGCTCGGCAGGCGCGCCTCGCACGAGATAAGGTCTCCCGGCAACAAGGACATCATCAGGGCCGGTCGCGCTTCGCCTTGGAGAACCACGCGATTCCGCAAGATGCCTTCGCGCTGGGCTCCGATCCTGGAGGCTACCTTTTCGCTTGCGGAGTTGCCGACGGGAACAATCAGCTCGAGGCGGTGCAGGCCAAGCTCCTGAAAGCCAAATCTGGCGGCGAGGTAGGCCGCGGCGGAACCAATCCCTCGTCCGGTCCAGCCGCTCCGCACCCAATATCCGACTGTGGCAAACCGATGGGTTCGGTCGATACCACTCAGACCCACACTCCCCAGCAGCAGAGTGTCTGCTCTGTCCATGATGGCGAAGCTATAGCGTTCCCCCGAGTCCATCTGTCGCGCCGTCTGAGATAAGAACCGGACGGTGTCCTGGATCGAATAATCAGGCCGGCACCACACCATCCAGGAACAGACCTCCTCGATTGAATCGCGCGTAGCTCGGTGGAGCGCCCGGGCATCCCCCGCCCGGAAGGGGCGAACGAGGATGTCACCATGGTAGAAGATTTTCATAGTATCGGCTTTTGTTGACGAAACATTGCCCTGTGAGCGTCAACAAGGCCACTTCCTAATACGTTCGCCGGCGTTGACATTAATGCGAGGAAGGATGAGCCCTGTATGGGGTGAATACCCTAAAACTCCCGCAGGAACACCCCAAAGCGGAGCGTCTTCTTGCCTGGCACACACACATGATCGGACTATTCTGCCAAACCGTGCTACTCGCGCCGGTCCCACAGAACCTGGTGCTGGGTTATTGGTTCCTCACGGACCATAGTGGGTAAAGGTTGAGTTTTTCGAAGAACAGGGGCCGAATCCGGTAGTTGAGGAAGTTGCCCTCGGGTGGCGGATTTGCATACGGCGCTGTTGAACGGGAAGCCGGGCCAAATGATCCTTCCCGAAGCACCTCATCGGACGGTCCATTCCCAGCCTGCGAGACTTAGCGTCGCCAGTTGGACCAAACCTCTGCCTGGCGCTTTCCTAAGGGTAGACGACGACTCCCGAGCGATTGAACGCCTCTCCAGTTGCTCAGGAAAAGCCGCTCGGTTTTGCCTTCGGATGCCGATGGGGTGGGCTGAGGGATGACGCGCCGTTGGCGCTGGGAAATTGATTTTGCCTCGCTTTATTTTGCCCAGAGGTTGGCGTCCAATTGTTTGGATTCACCTGATCCAATAGCGACGTTTATGACCTTCGTGCCGTAACGGATCCTGCATTCCTGAGCGATCGTGCTGTGGAGCGTTGCCCTGGACAGCCTGCCGTCCTTCCACGTCGCGTCCAGCGTCAATCCACCGCGTGCTCGGAGCCCCTTGAAGGAGCCGGAAGGCCACGCCGTGGGGAGGGCAGGGAGTATCTCCAATTCACCGCTCTGGCTCTGCACGAGCATCTCGCAAATGCCCGCTGTGATTCCGAAGTTTCCATCCATCTGCATGGGAGGGTGAAGGCCAAAGAGATTTGGACAGGTGTTTCGTTCAGAAAACAGCTGCTGCAGCATCCGATGGGCTCTTTCGCTGTCGTGGAGGCGCGCATAGAGTGCCGAGCGCCAGGCGAGAGACCATTCCCGGACGTCGCTGTCCGGGGCGATGCCGCGCGCATCGAGGGAAACCTTCGCCGCCGCCGCTAAGGCCTTGTTCTTATCAGCCATGAATTGCGAACCCGGGTAGATCGCGAACAAATGTGAGGTGTGACGGTGATGGTCATTTGGGGTGTCAAGCTCAGGGCTGCCGGGCACGGCGTTGGTGCCCTTCTTTTCAGTCATCCACTCCAGCAACTGCCCCCAGCTGCCCACACCAGGGGTGACCAAATTATCGCGCAGGCCTGCGATCTTGTCGCGGTAAGACTGGTCTAGCTTCAAGATGTCGCAGGCGTGAACGTAGTTATTGAACAGGTCCCAAATGATTTCCTGGCTATAGCTCACACCATCTTCGTCCGGTCCATGCTCGGGTGACCAGGCGTTTGGGGCGACCCATCGGCCATCAGGCAACTGCTTGAGGTGATCCTCCCAGTACTGGCAAGTCTCCTTGAGCACAGGGTATGCCTCCTCGCGCAAGTACTGCGAGTCCATCCCAAACGCATAGTGTTCCCAAAAATGCTGGCAGTACCAAGCGTTCGCCGTCTTGTCCCATTTCCAGCCCAAACCTCCCATGGTGTTGTGAGAGGTTCGAATAGCGAAACCTCGCGTCGTTCGAGCCCCTGACGGACAGTTGAGCTCCTCGGTGCTCGCTGCGGCTTTGCGCCAGGCCGGCAATTGGCTTCGCACCAGGTCGAGAAAGGGCAGGTGGCACTCGGAAAGATTCGCGACTTCCGCGGGCCAGTAGTTCATTTGGACGTTGATGTTCGCGTGGTAATCGGAGTGCCAGGGCGGGTCATTCGAGTCATTCCACAAACCCTGCAGGTTGGCGGGCAGACCGCCCGGCCGCGAACAGGAGATCAACAAATATCGGCCGTACTGGAAGAGCAGCTCTTCCAATTCAGGATCCACGGACCCGAATGCAGATCGCTTTCGCTCGTTCGTCGGCAATCTACGCTGGGCCGCTGACGATTGGCCCAGGTCCAGCCGAACCCGGTTGAACACGGACTGGAAATCCCGAACGTGATCCATTTTTAGCTGATCAAAGCTGGTTTGGAGATTAGCGGCGATTTCACCGGCAACCCGGGCGTGCGGATTTGGTCCGCGGTAGTGCGCCGTATCATCCATCGCGTAATCGGTCCGCCCAGCGATCAGCACCGTGAAGCTATTGCATCTTTTGAAACTCAGTCCCTCGCCGGTGGAGTGCAATTCGCCCCCGTCGGCCACCAGGGCAACTTGCCACTCGTACTGCAGGCCGTTCTTCAGCGTACCCTTAAGTAGCAGCCGGTCGCCGGAGCTCAACCCGCTCGCCCCGTGTCCATCCTTAGCCTCGAGGGTGCCGCTGTATTGGCCCGGTTTCGAGGCCGTGAACCGTGCCACCACCAGGCCCGAGGGTTGACTGCAAAAGAACTCGCGTTGGTACGTCACCCCTTGCACTTCGTACGTTACGTGCGCCAGGGCTTCACCGATGTCCAAGTTGCGTCGGTAGCTCTGGGCGTCCGTGTGTCCGGGCAGGGTGATGAAAACATTGCCTAACACCTGGTAGGCCCCCATCGTATCGTAGTTCCCCGACGGGTTCTCGTCTCCGGTCCACAGGCTGCTCTCGTTGATCACGAGCCGCTCCTTTTCCGTTCCTCCGAACACCAGCCCCCCGAGTCGCCCGTTGCCGATTGGCAGAGCCTCAGTCATCGCCGTTTTTGCCGCGTGCTGATACCACAGCCTCAGGTCGCTGCCCGCAGCCGATCCCAAAACCAACACCGCACAAATGTAAGCGCCCAGTCTCTGCTTCATCCCGTGAGCTTGACATCTCCACTCCTGCAGGTCCAGTTCGAGCGTGACGACCTTCTCCTGCCGATCGGCAAAACACCTTGCCGAGCCGCCGATCCCGCAATTCACCTTGAAGTAAGTGTCGTCAAGCAGCAGAGTCTTGCTGCCATGAGCCAAAGCCCCATGATTGAACCTGTGCTGCTGACTGCCAGCCGGGTTTCGACCTTTGACGGCGAACGGCCGCTCACCACCGCGAGCGGCTTTTTTTTTGAGCGCGAGGGTCGGATCTTCCTGGTGACGAGCCGGCACGTGGTGATTGATGAGCCCAGCCAGCACTTTCCCAGCCGGATAGAAGTCGAACTCCACACTGACGCCAAGAATCTCACGTCCTCGATCGGCTTTTCGGTCCTGCTTTATCTTGACGGCAAGAGTGTCTGGCGTCAGGGCGAAGATTCCGGTGGCGAGATCGACGTGGCGGTGATCGAACTTGACCGCGCAGCGCTGCCGCCCTCGGCGGTGCTACGGTGCTTCACGCCCGAGCATCTGCAAGGTTCGCTCCAGGAGGTGGAGGTTGGCGCTTCGCTGCTGATCGTCGGTTTTCCTCTCGGTTTTCATGACGCGCTGCATCACCTGCCCGTGGTGCGGCAAGCGGTAATCGCCTCGTCCTTCGGTCTGCGCTTCCAGGGGCTAGGCTACTTTCTCACCGACGCGCGAACGCACCGCGGCACCAGCGGCGCACCGGTAGTAATGCGCGATCCGTCCACGGATGCGTCACTGCCTTGGAAACTCCTCGGGGTGCATTCCGCGCGCATGGACATGAGCGGCCGCGACCTGGAGCTGGATGAAAGCCTTGGACTTAATTGCGCCTGGTATGCTGACATCCTGCTCACCCTCACGAAATAAATCCGACATCGTCGCCTGAGGACTTTGGTTGGCACTCTCCTCGGGCAGGTTGGCTTCGCAGTTTGGACCCCTGGCCCAAATACCTCCATCAAAGGCGGGGTTCCCACCGCTGCTGACGTCAGCCAAAACGGGGTCGTTGGCGCGGACGTAGCTGATGCTGAAACCGTCCGTGGGGGGGCTGCCGTTGCCGGTCCGAACGTCGGCCTCAAAAAGGTGAAGGCCTGGACCACTTTGCCGCCGTCGAAGTCCGCAAATACGACGGCGCCCCGGCTGAACCGCCCTGGGTACCTCGAATTGGCGGGCCCCCCCGGACGCCACCTTCTAAGTCGCGAGCGGGAGCGGATCGCGTGCCTGGGCCTGTGCGCTGCAAAAAAATCGTCTGGTGTTATGCAAATCGCCTTGGTTATGGTGTCTGTTTAGTGATTTAGCAATATGTCGAAAACAAAAGGTCCAGAGCGGGATAATCGGAGCGTTCAAAAGCCCCCGGCCCCACCCGCCCCCGCCGTGCCGGGGAAAGTTCCGCCGCTGTTTCGAAAAATCGATTGGCTTACCCTGCTCGTCACCTTCGCGGTGATGTGGGTGGCCTATTTTCTTACCCTGGCTCCCGAGTTGACCTTGCAGGATTCTGGCGAACTCGCGGTCGGCTCGTATTATGCCGGGGTGCCGCATCCTCCGGGTTATCCGGTGTGGACGATTTACACGTGGTTATGGACGGTGCTGGTGCCGGTGGGGAATATTGCCTATCGAGTCGCCTTGGGGGAGGCGACTGCCGGCGCGATGGCGGCTGGCTTCCTGGCCCTGATTGTTTCGCGCGGCAGCAGCATGCTCATGGAAGGGATCGAAGAGCTCAAGGCCATGAGTGGCAAATGGGAGAACGCCACGTGCATGGTGTCGGGTTTTGTGGCCGGGCTCCTGATGGGCTTCAACGGGTTCATGTGGAGCCAGTCAGTGATCGTCGAGGTTTACCTCTTCGGCGTGTTGTCCTTCATGCTGGTCCTGGCGTTCCTGTTGCGGTGGATCTACGCGCCGCACCAGATGCGCTATGCTTATTGGGCTCTGTTCATGTTTGGCATCTGTTTTACCAATCACCAGAGCCTGATCGTTGCGGCCATCGGCGTCGAGGTCGCCATTGCGGCCGGCAGCCCCCGCTTGGGCCGGGATGTCTTCTTCGGTAATTTCATCATCTACCTGCTCTACAACATCGTCACGGTGTATTCCGGCCACCATGTCTTTGCAAATCTCGGGGCCAAACCCGGCTTGCTCTTGATCTTCCATGCGGTCGGCGTCGGCTCACTGGTCGCCAGCTGCTGGTTAATGAACAAAACCAAAGGGTTTTTTACCGAATGGCGCCACGTGGTCATTCTGGGCGCTCTCTGGATCCTGGGAGCCAGCTTCTATTTCTACATGCCCGTTGCCGGCATGACCAATCCGCCTATTCAATGGGGCTACCCGCGTACAGTTGAAGGCTTCCTGCACGCCCTCACGCGCGGGCAGTATGAGCAACCCAATCCGACCAACCTCGTCACCGAACCTGGCCGGTTCTTCAACCAGCTGGCGATGCTTCTGGCCAACGTCGGTGATGAGTTCACCTTGGTTTATGGCTTCCTGGCCGTGGTCCCCTTTATTTTCTTCTTCAGAATGCAGCGCCGTGAGCGAGCGTGGATCATCGGGCTATGTGCGATTTATCTATGCCTGGGCGTGTTGCTGATGATTTTGCTCAACCCGAACCCGGACCGGGCGTCGGCGGACCTCGTTAAAGTATTTTTCACCGCGTCGCATACCATCGTCGCGGCGTTGGTCGGGTATGGGTTGGCGCTTACCGCGGCATTCATGGCGACGCATTACCAAAACTTCCGTCGGTGGGGATTGATCGGGGGAGCGGTGGCCGTCGTGCTCGCTATTTACGAATTGCTCAACGATACCCACCGGGTTTATTTCGGCGAGGCCGCCACTTGGAATCTTTCCGCGGTGCTGCACCAGGTGGCGCAAGCTTTCCATCCGAGTCAATATGGCTTGCCCGTCTTCGCCGATCTCATGCTCATCGTGATGACCGTGGTTTTCCTGGTGGCAGTCTTGTTGTATCGGAGCCGTGGCCCCCTGGCCGTTACGCTGGTTCTCTTCGCCCTGATGCCCGTCAACCCGATGCTGATCAATTGGTCGGACAACGAGCAGCATGGCCACATGTTCGGGTATTGGTTCGGCCACGATATGTTCACACCCCCGTTCAAGGCCAAGGATGCCAAGCCGCTGTACCCGGAAATGGAAAAGGATGCCATTCTCTATGGCGGCACTGATCCGGGCCGCTTTTGCCCGACCTACATGATCTTTTGCGAGAGCTTCACACCCCATAAACAGCAACCGGTCGAGGATCAGACCTTCGACCGGCGTGATGTCTACATCATCACCCAAAACGCGCTTGCCGACGGGACCTACCTCAATTACATCCGCGCCCATTACAACCGCAGCAAGCAAATCGACCCGCCGTTTTTTCAGGAGCTCTTTCGCTCCGATCGTGAAAAGGAACAGAATTACACCACCAATCTGCTGGCCCGGATAGCCTCGCCGTTGGATACCTTGTTTGAAGGCCTGGGTCAGCGGATCGAAAAGCGGCGTCGAACCTATACCTCCTGGCTGAAAGACTCGGACTTCATCGACCTGCGCTCATTCGCCGCCAAACTTCGTTCCCCCACCGACCAGGATCCGGTGTCAAAATTTATCGCCGAGAACTTAAGCGCGGAAACCCGCCAATTGCTAACCAGCGGGGGCAACGAAGCGTCTTTGCGGCGCCATCTCGTGACCGATTTGAATGTCATCCTGGACCGGGATCTGGAAGTGAAGAACCGTCTGGCCGAGAAGAACCAGCAGAAGGCGGCTGTTGACCAGCAAGTCGTCGATGGCGGGACTTCCGAGTCGCTCCGCAAAAAGCAGGATCAGCTGGCCAAGGAAATCGCTGAAATTTCGAGCATCCGCCCGCTATATGCCGCGGAGCGGTTCAAGAACATCAAGATCTCCGAATACCTGCAGGACTTCATCGCGCAAAACCCGCAGAGCGATACGCGCGTTCGCCTCAACCGATTGCTTCTGGAAGCGGCGTATCCGCAGGAAATCGCCAAAAGCCTCGGCGGTGTCTTCCCGGACCGCGAGATGTACATCGCCACCCCGGAGGATTCGTCTCATTGCTTCAATGAGTACATGGCCGACGCCCAGCGCCGGCTGCAGAATAACCAGTTAAAACCCGGCGAGGATGTCAAATATGACCGCGACAGCGGTCGGGTGCAGGTGTCTGGCCAGGTCGCGGTCATGGCAATCAACGGACTTCTCACCAAGGTGATGTTCGATCACAATCCGAAAAACGAGTTCTACGTCGAGGAAAGCTTCCCGTTGGACTGGATGTACCCCCACCTGACGCCGTACGGCGTCATCATGAAAATTAACCGGCAACCGCTAGCGGACCTTACCGAGGATATCCTGGAGCGTGACCACGAGTTTTGGAAACAGTACTCCAAACGCCTGACCGGGGACATTGTCGATTATGACACCCCGGTTAAAAAGATCACCGATTGGATCGAAAAAACGTATCTGCGCCGCAATTTCGAGGGCTTTACCGGAGATCGGAAATTCATCCGTGACAATGATGCGCAAAAAGCCTTCTCGAAACTGCGCAGTTCCATCGGTGGCGTCTATGCCTGGCGCCTGAGCCCCCAATGCCCCGTCCAGTACCGACCCAAGTCAGACGCGGCTTACCAGCGTCTCCTCAAAGAGGCAGATTTTACCTTCCGCCAGTCCTTTGCCTTTTGCCCCTATAGTCCGGAGGCGGTGTTTCGGTACGTGAACCTGCTCCTGCAGTTGGGCCGGTTGGACGACGCCTTGTTGATCGCTCAAACATGCCTGAAACTTGACCCCTACAATGCCCAGGTCATCGGGCTGGTGAGCAATTTGCAAAGCATTCGTTCGCAGCAAACTTCTGGTGCTCCGCCTCGATCCGAACTCCAACGGTTGGAAAACGAGTTCAAGAATCAACCCGCAAACCCGCAGGTCGCGCTCGGCTTGGCCCAGGCTTACTTGCAGGTCCAGCAAACCGGTCGCGCTGTTCAGGTCGTGGATGGCCTCCTCTCCCAACCCTCTCTGCCTCCTGCGGCTCTGGTTCAGCTTGCCCAATTCTATGGTGAAACCCGTGAATGGCCCAAGGTCGAGAACTCCCTCGAAAAACTGGTGCAGGTTGCCCCGGAGAGCCCGGAAGCCTGGTACGACTTGGCAGGGCTGGAGGCCAATCTCGGCAAAAGCAACCAGGCTTTGCCCGCACTGGTGAAAGCCCTCGAGTTAAGTGCCGCCCGCCACCAAAAGGATTCCAAAGCTCTCAATTTGTCGGACGCGGCACGGGGGGATGGCCGGTTTGCCAGTTTGCGTGAAACGGCTGAGTTTAAGCGGTTGGTCCCGACGAAATGACTTGGCGGCCGATGTCCTGCTAATGTCCAGAGTGCTAAGGATGAGAGACTTGCACGTCGGGGCAGGGATCGGGCGTTTTGATTTTGTACGCGGTCAATAAGGGCAGGCTTTGGGATTAAATTTTCTTCAAAAAACTGTCTGAAACCCATTGACATGCCCGAGTCGCTCTCGTATTTTTTGGCTGCAATCGGGCCGTAAAAAGTCAAAAATCATTAGCCCCAAGCTTCTCCGAGATTACAAGCCGGGGTAATGGGTTTTTGTCGTTTATAGGTATCAGGATAGAGAATTTTCTGGCCAACGCCCATGTAGCTCAGCTGGCAGAGCGCGTCCTTGGTAAGGACGAGGTCATCAGTTCAATCCTGATCATGGGCTCCAGAAAAAGATTAAGCACACACAGAATTACACATAACAACACCAGGAGAGAGCAATGGCTAAAGAGCAATTTCAACGAACGAAACCGCACGTCAACGTCGGTACCATCGGTCACATCGATCATGGCAAATCCACGTTAACGGCCGCCATCGTCCACACCCAATCCCGCAAGGGCCTGGCGACCCCTATCTCCTACGCGGACATCACGAAGGGCGGCACGGTCCGTGACGAAACCAAAACCGTCACCATCGCCGTCTCTCACGTGGAGTATCAAAGCGACAAGCGTCACTACGCGCACATTGATTGTCCCGGCCATGCTGACTTCGTGAAGAACATGATCACGGGCGCCGCTCAAATGGATGGAGCGATCCTGGTGGTCGATGCCTCGGAAGGCCCCATGCCCCAAACGCGCGAACATATTCTGCTCGCCCGGCAGGTCGGCGTTCCCGCCATCGTGGTGTTCCTTAACAAGGTCGACCTGGTGGATGATCCCGAACTTCTCGAGCTCGTGGAAATGGAAGTTCGCGACCTTTTGAACAAATACCAGTTCCCCGGCGATAAGACCCCGGTCATCCGCGGCAGCGCGAAGAAGGCTTTGGCCGGTGAAGCAGATGGTGAAAAGGCCATTCAGCAGTTGATGGAAGCCATCGATGACTTCATCCCGCTTCCGCCCCGTGAGGTGGACAAGCCGTTCCTGATGTGCATCGAAGACGTGTTCAACATTGAAGGTCGTGGCACCGTCGTCACGGGCCGTGTTGAACGTGGCGTTCTCAAGCGCATGGACACCGTGGAGATCGTCGGTCTGAAAGACACTCGTTCGACCGTCGCCACCGATATCGAAATGTTCCGCAAGCTACTCGACTCCGCCAATGCCGGCGACAACGTCGGCGTGTTGCTCCGGGGCACTAAGAAAGAAGAAGTGGAACGTGGCATGGTGCTGGCCAAACCCGGCAGCATCACCCCGCACGTGAACTTTAAAGCGGAAGTGTACGTCCTGTCGAAGGAAGAGGGCGGTCGTCATACCCCTTTCTTTACTAACTACCGTCCGCAGTTCTATTTCCGCACCACGGACGTCACCGGCACCGTTACTCTCCCCCAGGGAGTCGAAATGGTTATGCCCGGAGATAACGTTTCCGTGCAGGTCAGCGTGATTGCGCCTGTAGCTATGGAACGCGGCCAACGCTTCGCTATCCGCGAAGGCGGCCGCACGATCGGCGCCGGGCGTGTCACCGAGGTGACCGCCGCCTAGGACCCTGACTTAATAACGGGTTGGTGAGTGACGAAATCATTCATCAACCCGCTGGCTCCGGCGAGGGCGGTAGCTCAATTGGTAGAGTAGCGGTCTCCAAAACCGTCGGTTGGGGGTTCGAGTCCCTCCCGCCCTGCCACCGCGTTCCGGATGGCTGGTTGATTGGATCATGCAAAAGATAATAAATGGCTTTGAAATTCGTTGGATGAATGAGGGCACCCCCTCATCCGTCCGGCCTTCTTCCTGTTCGGCCATTCCTCGGTCTTTGCATAGTCCCCGAAACTCCACCTGGTCGCGGAGAGGTGGCAGAGTGGTCTATCGCGGCGGTCTTGAAAACCGCTTCGGCTTTACCGCCGACGGGGGTTCGAATCCCTCCCTCTCCGCCAGGACAACCACGCTGAAACGGCCAACCATTTTAATTAACCGAGAACCCCGAATGAGGGCGGTTCCTTGCGGGAGCCGTGAGCCCGGTGCGCCGTGCGGGTGCCGGGTTACTTCATTCGCTCATCGTCCTTAGAACATGCAAGAGTCGTACATTTGGATCCTAGTTTGGGTGGTCGTCATCGGCGGCCTCTTCGCCTGGCTTTGGAGAGCCGGTCACTTGATGCGTTTCTCCGATTATATCCAGCAAACCCGCGAAGAGTTGCGCAAGTGTACGTGGCCAAGTTGGGCTGAACTGAAGGGATCCACCGTGGTCGTTGGCATCTCGATTGTGATCCTGGGAGGCTTTACCGTCTTCGTGGATTTTGTCTTTTCCATGCTGGTGCGTTGGATAACTTAACCTTCTTCCGCTAACATAGATCATGCGAAGCCAATGGTTTGTCATCCATACCTTGTCCGGTCAGGAGCAGAAGGTCAAAGAGAGCATCGAGAAGCGCATTAAGCCCGAAGAAATGGGCGACTACGTCAAAGAAGTCCTGGTGCCGATGGAGAAGGTTGTTGAAGTCCGGAATCAGAAGAAGACCGTGTCCACGCGCAAGCTGTGGCCGGGTTACGTGTTCATCGACATGGTGCTCCTGGATGAGAACAATCGAATCATCGAGCAGCCTTGGTATTTCATCAAGGAAACGCCGGGCGTGATTGGCTTTGTGGGTGGCGAACCGCCAACCCCCACCCCGGCCGAAGAAGTGGAGTCCATTAAGAATCAGATCTCCGCCTCGGAAGAACACGAGAAGCCGAAGGTTAGCTTCGACGTAGGCGAAACGGTCAAGATTAACAATGGGCCGTTCCTTAATTTTAGCGGGGTTATCGAAGAAGTGGAGCCGGAACGCGGCAAACTGAAGGTGACCGTCAATATCTTCGGCCGTAACACGCCGGTCGAACTGGAATATTGGCAGGTTGAGAAGGGCTAAGGTGTTTCAGCACGTGCGATATGAACAATGGCAGCAATTCGGCGCTTAGCCCCGTAACGATTTAGCTCTTTTAACGATTCAACGATTTAACGCTCCTTTTACCATGGCAAAGAAAATTACAGGCATCATCAAGTTGCAGATTGCGGCCGGCCAGGCCAACCCGGCACCCCCCGTGGGCCCGGCTCTGGGTCAGCATGGCGTCAACATCATGGCCTTCTGCAAAGATTTTAATGCCAAAACAAAAGATCAGCCGGGTATGGTCATCCCGGTCATAATCACTGTTTACCAGGATAAATCCTTTACTTTCATCACCAAATCGCCGCCCGCTTCCATTCTTTTGAAGAAAGCGGCCGGGATTACGGCCGGTTCCAAAGTGCCGAACAAGGAAAAAGTCGGGAAAGTTACCCGCAAACAGATCCTTGAGATCGTGAAACTCAAAGCCAAAGACTTGAACACCACCTCCGAAGAGGCCGCGTTTCGGGTCGTTTCCGGCACCGCCCGCAGCATGGGCATCGATGTGGTCGGCTAATCCTGAGTCTCTTTTGCAACTTTAAGTCACTGTAAACCAAACAACCGCGGGAGAGTCTGGAAACCATGACTCGCTTGCACCGCACCTGAAAACATGCCCAGTAAACGATACAAAAAAGCGCTCGAATCCGTGGACGGAAAGAAGTCCTATCCGCTGAAATCCGCCGTGGAGGTCCTGGCCAAATTTCCGAAAGCCAAATTTAACGAAACCATCGACCTGGCGTTCCACTTGGGGGTTGATCCCAAACAGTCGGACCAGATGGTCCGCGGAACGGTGCCACTGCCCCACGGCAGCGGTAAGACGGTTCGGGTTCTCGTGTTCTCCAAGAGCGGACCTTCCGCCGATGCTGCCCGGGGAGCGGGTGCCGAATACGTCGGCTTCGATGACATGATCAAAAAGTGCCAGGAAGGCTGGTCTGACTTCGATGTGGCGATCGCGACTCCTGAAGCCATGGGCGAGGTGCGTAAACTGGGTAAGGTTCTCGGTCCGCGTGGCTTAATGCCCAATCCGAAAACCGGCACGGTTACCGACGACACCGCCCGGGCGGTCAAAGAAGTCAAAGCCGGTCGGGTGGAGTTCAAGGTCGATAAGGCCGGGAACATTCACGTGCCGGTAGGCAAGGTCTCCTTCAATACCGTCCAAATCGAAGAAAACGCGCGCGCGGTCATTGACGCGGTGGTCAAAGCCCGCCCCAATAGCGTCAAGGGCCACTACGTTCATACCTGCACCCTCTCAGCGACGATGAGCCCACCCGTCCGACTGGATCTGAAGGAATTCACCGCTTGAACGTAATCGCCCTTTTTCTCTCTAACCTTTGCCGAGCTACATAATTATTTAAAGGTCTCTACCATGCGCCCCGAAAAGCAAAACCTTACCCAAGAGTACCTCGCCCGTCTTAACGCCTCTCCCTTTTTCCTGGTTGTGGATTACAAGGGCTTGAAGGTTGGTCATTTGACTGAGCTCCGCAAGCGGCTCAGCAAGGCCGGCGCCGAAGTACACATCATCAAAAACTCCATTTTTCGGCTCGCCGCCAAAGAGGCGGGCGTTGCGGACCTGAACGGTTCCCTGAGCGGTCAGATGGCCGTCGTCACCGGCCAACGTGATATCTCCACCGCCGCAAAGGTCGTCAAAGTCTTCGGAGCAGAGTTTGACAAGCTGAAGGTGCACTTTGGCTTTCTGAACAATCAAAGGCTTGATTCGGCGACCGTCATGACACTGGCCGACCTGCCGTCGATTGAAGTTCTTCGCGGTCAGTTGCTTGGAGTATTTAGTGCGCCCGCCACCAAGCTCGTTCGGCTGCTGAATACTCCCGCCACTCAATTGGCTCGGGTGTTGCAGGCCCGGCAAGAAAAGCTGGGGACAACGGCCCCGGCTTAGCGCCAAAACCCCAGCGCCCGTCCAGGCGCGGGTGCAGATTTCATCCGGGCAAGCCGGCCGGGATGGGAATGAACAAAAACAACGTAAATCGTCGGTTTGACGGCTGCAAACTCAAAACGTCCGTGGCCACGGATGACGACGAGACGCAATGAAAGGTAAAATGGCACTAGACAAAGCACGAATCGTAGATGAACTCAGTAATGCCACGGTGATTGAAATCGCCGATTTGGTCAAAGAATTGGAAGGAAAGTGGGGAGTCACCGCTGCCGCTCCAGTTGCGATGGCGGCCGCCGCCCAGGGAGCCGCAGGGGCTGCCGCTCCAGCGGCCGAGGCTAAAACCACGTTTGACGTGATCCTCGCCTCCGTTCCCGCTGACAAGAAGATTGCGGTTATTAAGGCCGTGCGCGAAGTTAAAGCTGGACTCGGCCTGGCTGAAGCCAAGGCCCTCGTCGAAGGTGCTCCGAAGCCGGTGCTTGAAGGCGCTCCCAAGGCGGAGTCGGATGCCGCCAAGAAGAAGCTTGAAGAAGCTGGCGCTAAGGTTGAAGTAAAATAAAGGCAAACTCTTCGGGGCGGCGGCAAGGTGCCGCTGCCCCACTGTTTGCGTCGAGCAGAAAAACGAACAATTTAGATTAGATACCAAGAACCATTACAACCACCTTGCGTGGTTCGGGTTGTGGCAAGTTCGCTCTTGAACACAGCGGGCTTGCTTTATGTCTTTTAGTAGTAATCACCGGTTTGGCGTTCCTGCCAGCCATTAGAAAAAGGTCCAAATGTCACCGCGATCGACTGAACGAATTAACTTCGGCAAAATTAAAGAGATCATTGCTCCGCCTAACTTGATCGAGTTGCAGACGAATTCCTATAGGGAGTTTCTGCAGGCGGACCAGCCCCCGTCCAAGCGCAAGAACCTGGGGCTCCAAGCCGTTTTTACCGAGGTGTTCCCGATCGAAAGCTACGACGGAAAATGTGTTCTGGACTTCCATTCCTATGAAATCGGTGAGCCCAAGGTGGATTGGCTGGAGTGCCTGCGCGAAGGCCTGACCTACGGGGCGCCGCTTTACGTTACTTTCCTCTTGAAAGAAGAAAAGGGCACGAAAGAGGAAAAGGTGTTCATGGGCGAGCTGCCTTTGATGACCCCCCAGGGCACCTTTGTCATCAACGGCGCCGAGCGAGTGATTGTCAGCCAGTTGCACCGGTCTCCCGGCTTGGCTTTTGAGGCGACCGTCCATCCCAATGGCAAAACCCTCCATTCCTTCCGCATCATCCCGGATCGCGGTTCCTGGTACGAGGCCCAATTTGATACCAGCGATTTGCTCTACGTTTACCTGGATCGCAAGAAGCGGCGCCGAAAGTTCCTGACCACGACATTTTTCCGCGCGCTGGCTTTCCTCGACGGCGAAACCAAAGGTAAAGATTCCGTGCCCAGGGGGACCGACGAGGAGATCTTGAGACTCTTCTACGATGTCGAAGAGCTGAACGTAAGAGAGGCCGATAAGCGCGAGGATTTGCCCAATAAAGTCCTCGTCGAAGACGTGGTGGACCAGGACAAAAGCCTGGTCGTGGCTCGCTCCTTCGAGCCGTTGTCGAAGGCGGTCGTGAAGCAGATCGCTGAGCTGGGTATCGCCAAGATCAAAGTGGTGGATACCGCGGCTGATGAAGGGATCGTCATCAAGTGCATGAAGAAGGATCCCGCCAAGAACGAAGAAGAAGCCCTGAAAGACATTTACCGTCGCCTGCGCCCCGGTGATCCGCCGACTGCCGCCAACGCTCGCGCATTGATCAAGCGGCTGTTCTTTGATCCCAAGCGCTACGATCTGGGGCGCGTCGGTCGTTACAAGATCAACCAGAAGCTGGGCATCAAGGGTGGCGACTCACGCATCCTCACGAAAGCCGACCTCGTCGCCGCCACCAAATACCTGCTGCGCCTGAAAAAGGGCGAAGGCAGCCTCGATGATATTGATCACCTCGGCAGCCGCCGTGTCCGAACGGTCGGCGAGTTGCTCGCGAACCAGTGCCGGGTGGGGCTGGCCCGCACCGAGCGCCTGGTGAAGGAGCGCATGACGCTTTTCGACCAAGGTGTCGAAACCATGTCGCCTCAGAAACTGATCAACCCCAAAGCGCTCTCCGCGGTCATTCGCGACTTCTTCGGCCGCAGCCAGTTGTCGCAGTTCATGGACCAGATCAACCCGCTGGCCGAGCTGACCCATAAGCGCCGGCTTTCGGCTCTCGGGCCTGGCGGTCTCTCCCGCGATCGCGCCGGGTTTGAAGTCCGCGACGTCCATCCGTCCCATTACGGCCGCATCTGCCCGGTCGAAACGCCGGAAGGACCCAACATCGGGCTCATTGCCTCGCTGGCGACCTTCGCCCGGATCAATGATTTCGGCTTCCTTGAAACGCCCTATCGCAAGGTGGACAGCGGCAAGGTGACCACGCACTTGGATTATCTGACGGCCGACCGCGAGGAAGCGTATGTGATCGCCCAGGCCAATTCACCGGTCGGTGAACGGGGCGCTTTTACCACCGAACGGGTCGTTTGCCGTGGACGCGGCGACTTTATCGATGTGGAGCCCGCCCGGGTGGATTACATGGACGTTTCACCGAAGCAGTTGGTGTCAGTGGCGGCCAGCCTGATTCCCTTCCTTGAGCACGACGACGCCAATCGCGCGCTCATGGGTTCCAACATGCAACGCCAGGCGGTGCCGCTGCTGGTCACCGAATCCCCCCTGGTGGCCACCGGTCTCGAGGAGCGCGTCGCCCGCGATTCCCGAGCGGTCATCGTTGCGGAAGAAGCCGGAAAAGTTGCTTCTGTCAATGGCAACCAGATCATCATCACGGCCGACGGCAAACTGCCCGAGGGCAAGAAGAAGATCAAAAATGACCCGGAGAAGGGCCTTTTTGTTTACCCCGTCCGCAAGTTCATGCGTTCCAACGCGGCCACCTGCATCAACCAGAAGATCCTCGTTCACAAGGGTGAGACCGTTAAAAAGGGCCAGGTCATCGCGGACGGGCCTTGCACGCAAGGCGGAGAGTTGGCGCTGGGCCGCAATGTGCTCGTCGCCTTCATGCCATGGAATGGTTACAACTTCGAAGATGCCATCCTCATTAGCGAACGCATCGTCAAGGAGGACGTCTTCACCTCCATTCACATTGACGAGTTTGAGGTGGGCGCCCGCGATACCAAGCTGGGTCCCGAGGAAATCACGCGTGATATCCCCAACCTCGGCGATGAGGCGCTCAAGAACCTCGGGTCGGACGGCGTGATCCGCGTCGGCGCCGAAGTTAAACCCGGCGACATCCTGGTCGGCAAGATCACTCCCAAGAGCGAGACTGAGCTGGCTCCGGAGGAGCGCTTGCTTCGCGCCATCTTCGGCGAGAAGGCGGCCGACGTGAAAGATACCTCGCTCAAGGTCCCCTCCGGCACCTATGGCATTGTCATGGACGTCAAAGTCTCGGCCAAGAAAGACTCCGACCACGAGTCGCGCATTAACGTGACCGAAGAGAAGCGCCACGCCAAAGAGGTCGAGGATGACTATAAGAAGAAAATGGACGAGCTGCGCGAGCAGCTCACGGAAGCCCTGAGCAATATCCTGCTGGGTGAGAAAATCCCGCTGGACGTGGTGAATAGCGAAACCGGGGAAATCATTATCCCGGCCAATCGCAAGATCACCAAGACGTTGCTCCGGAAGCTCGCGATGGTGTACGATCGCATCGAGATCGATCCCTCCCCCATTCGCAACAAAATCAACGAGATCATTGGCAGCTTCAAAAAGAAGTTTGATGATCTGCAGATGCAGTACGACGAGGAGTTGGAGCGCGCCGAGTCCGGCGAAGGCGTCGATAGCGGCGTGATCAAATCCGTCAAAGTCTACATCGCGTCCAAACGGAAACTCTCCGTCGGTGACAAGATGGCCGGTCGTCACGGCAATAAGGGCGTGGTGGCCAAGATTGTCGCCGAAGAAGACATGCCGTTCCTGGCGGATGGAACCCCCGTGGATATCGTCTTGAACCCTCTGGGCGTGCCCTCGCGTATGAATGTCGGGCAGGTGCTCGAAACTCACTTGGGCTGGGCCGCCCGGTTGCTGGGGCTCAAGTTCGCCACGCCGGTTTTTGACGGCATCAAGGAGAAGGACATCCGTAACTACCTCAAAGAGGCGCACCTGCCGGAACACGGCAAGACCAAGCTGAACGATGGTCGCACAGGCGAGCCCTTCGACCAGGAGATCGTGGTTGGTTACATCTACATGATGAAACTGGGTCACTTGGTGGCCGATAAAATTCACGCCCGCGCGGTGGGGCCGTACTCGTTGGTCACCCAGCAACCGCTGGGCGGCAAAGCGCAATACGGCGGACAGCGCTTCGGCGAAATGGAAGTGTGGGCCATGGAGGCGTATGGAGCCGCCTACACATTGCAGGAGTTGTTGACGGTGAAATCCGACGATGTCCAGGGCCGTACCCGTATTTACGAGAGCATCGTCAAGGGTGACAACAGCCTCGAAGCCGGGATTCCGGAATCGTTCAACGTTTTGGTCAAGGAAATGCAGTCCCTGGGCCTCGACGTGAAAGTTGGCTATTCCAATCCGGTGGATCAACCGCAGGAACCGGCTACCGTCCTGACTGCTGTTTAAAGTTTGTAAGTCCCTTCGTTTTTATGATTAGCACCAAAGAAAGTGCCCGCGAGCTTCTCGGGTTGGATAAGGTCAACCAGGTGGAGTATGTCGCGATCTCCGTCGCGTCGCCCGAGGCCATCCGGTCCTGGTCCAAGGGGGAAGTCAAGAACCCCGAAACCATCAATTACCGCACCTTTAAACCTGAAAAGGGAGGCCTGTTCTGCGAACGCATCTTCGGCCCCGTGAAGGACTGGGAATGTTCGTGCGGCAAGTATAAGCGGATCAAGCACCGTGGAGTGGTGTGCGATCGGTGCGGCGTCGAGGTGACGCTGGCTCGCGTGCGTCGCGAGCGCATGGGCCATATCGAACTGGCGGTGCCCGTGTGCCATATCTGGTTCTTCAAATGCATGCCTTCCCGCATCGGCCTGGTCCTCGATATGACCGCTCGCAATCTCGAGCGCGTTATCTATTACGAGGATTACATGGTGATCGATGCTGGTTCCACTCCTCTCAAGCAGAACCAGTTGCTGAGCGAACATGAATTCCGCGAGGCGCGCGAGACCTACGGTCCGGAAGCATTCCTGGCCAAGATGGGCGCGGAAGCGGTTCGGGATGCTCTGGCCAAAGTGGATTTGGGCAAGCAGATCGATCATCTGCAGATCGCCATGACCGAGACCAAGAGCAAACAGATTCGCAAGAAAATTGCCAAACGGATCAAGCTGCTCCAGGGTCTTCAATCCTCCAAGAGCCGGCCGGAATGGATGATTCTCACCGTTCTGCCCGTCATCCCTCCTGACTTGCGGCCGCTGGTTCCCCTGGAAGGCGGGCGGTTCGCCACTTCCGACCTTAACGACCTCTATCGCCGCGTGATCAACCGGAATAACCGGTTGAAAAACCTGCTCCAGCTCAAGACCCCTGAGGTCATCATCCGAAACGAAAAACGGATGCTGCAGGAAGCCGTCGATGCGCTGTTCGATAACGGCCGTCACGGCCGCGCCGTGACCGGCGCCGGCAACCGCGCCCTCAAGTCCCTCAGCGATATGCTCAAGGGCAAGAGCGGACGGTTCCGTCAAAACCTGCTCGGCAAACGCGTCGATTATTA
>Ga0105240_10002956_pt1 | contig 26781 bp, 24 predicted proteins | sample KBSC54metaG_FD_80426 | JGI IMG/M metagenome (GOLD analysis project Ga0105240, IMG submission 80426) | Corn rhizosphere microbial communities from Kellogg Biological Station, Michigan, USA - KBS C5-4 metaG | ecosystem: Host-associated > Plants > Roots > Rhizosphere > Soil | place: Michigan, USA...
CATCCGCGGCTCATGCCGATACTCCGGCGGCAGACTCCGGAGCTCGCGCGCGCCCACGTAGGGCGGGTTGGCCACGATGATATCGTAGGTTTCACCCTCGATGGCGCTGAAATGATCCGATTTGAACAGGCTCAGGCGCCGCCCCAGGCGGTGCCGCCTCACATTGGCGCGCGCCACTTCCAACGCCTCCGGCGAGATGTCGAGGGCATCCACGCGGGCGCGCGGAAAGGCCTTGGCGCACGCGATGGCGATACAGCCCGAGCCGGTGCCCACATCCACGATCCGCCGCACCCGGGCCGGATCGATCCACGGCGCGAACTGCCTCTCAATGAGCTCCGCCAGCGGGGAGCGAGGGATCAGGACGCGCTCGTCCACGTGGATCGGCAGCCCGGCAAACCAGGTGAGCCCGGTGAGGTAGACCGCCGGGATGCGCTCGCGGATGCGGCGCTCGATCAGATGCTCCGCCCGCCGCCGCCCCGCCTCACTCACAGGCCGGCGATAGAGGCTCGGGCGGGCCTCATGCGGCAAGCCAAGCGCGTGCAGCACGAGCGCCGCAGAATCGTCGCGCGCGTTGTCCGTCCCGTGTCCGAAGAACACGCCTGCGCGGCGCAGACGCCGCGCGCCAAGCTCGATGAGCTGAAGCACGGTCGGCTTGCGGCCCCTGTGGGATACTGGCTTCATGGAACGAAGATCCTGGCTCCTCATATTCGTGGCGGCGCTGTGCGCCGCGTCGGCCGGCTTCTGGCTGGCGCGCAAACTTGACAGCTCCGCTCCCCAGCTGGCAAGCGGCACCTGGTTGCCGCAGGCGCGCCAGGTCGGGGACTTTCATCTCATCAACGACGCCGGGCAGCCCTTCTCGGCCGCACAGCTGCAGGGCGCCCCGAGCCTGGTGTTCTTCGGCTTCACGCATTGTCCGGATGTCTGCCCGACCACCCTCGCCAAGCTCGCTCAGGTGAAGAAGAGCGGCGCGCTGCCGCAGCTGCGCGTGCTGCTGGTCAGCATCGACCCGCAGCGCGATACGCCACCGGTCCTGTCCCGGTATGTGCATGCTTTCGACCCGCAGTTCATCGGGCTGACCGGCGACACGGCGGCGGTCGGCAAAGTGGCCGCGGACTTCGGAGTGGCGGTTCAGCGGGTGCCGCTGCCGGGAGGCGACTACACGATGGATCACTCCGCCACGGTCTTTCTGCTCGACGCCCATGCCCGCGAGGTCGCCGTCTTCACCCCGCCGTTCGATGCCAAACAGATCGCCCAGGATCTGCGCACTGCGGCGCCGGACCTCAACAAGAACGGTTGATGCGCGACGCGCTGTTCATCGCGCTGCAGAAAATCCTTCCGCAGCATTTCCTTTCGCGCCTGGTGCTTCGACTGACGCGCGTCCGGGCGCCGCGGGTCAAGAACACGCTCATCTCTGTTTTCCTGCGCAGGTTCCGGCCCGACATGAGTGAGGCGGCCCAGCCGGATGCGCTCAGCTACCCGAGCTTCAACGAGTTCTTCACCCGCGCGTTGCGCGCAGGCGCGCGTCCCGTGGATTCCAACTCCCAGGTCATCGTATCGCCCGTGGATGGCACCGTGAGCCAGATCGGATCTCTGGCGGGCTCGCGGATCCTGCAGGCGAAGGGCCACGACTACACGCTCGAGGAGCTGCTCGCTGCCTCCCCTGCCGCTTCCGACTGGCCGCAGCGATTCCGCGGCGGGCAGTTCGCCACCTTGTACCTGGCCCCTTATAACTACCATCGCATCCACATGCCGATGCATGGCACCCTGCGCGCCGCGTGGTACGTTCCTGGGAGTCTCTTCAGCGTCAACGCGGTGACCGCCGCTTCCGTGCCCAACCTGTTCGCCCGCAACGAGCGGGTCGTGTGTATCTTCGAAGAGGGGCCTGCGCTGTTCGCGATGGTGCTGGTCGGTGCCCTGTTCGTGGGCAGCATCGCGACGGTCTGGCACGGCGACATCACCCCGCGCCGCCGCCGGCAGCGGACGGACCTTCCGGTGGACCGTTCGCTCGGGCCCCTGTCGTTGCGCAAGGCAGCCGAAATGGGTCGCTTCAACATGGGATCGACGCTGATCCTGCTGACGCCCGCGGGCTTCGCCGAGTGGCTGCCGGGACTCGCAGCCGGGTCGCGCATTCAAATGGGGGAGGCGCTGGCGAGGATCCGATGAGCGACTGGCGTCCAACGGCCACTCGAGCGACGCTGCAGCGCCGGGCACAGATGCTGGGGCAGGCGCGCAGCTTCTTTGCCGCACGGCAGGTGATGGAGGTCGACACGCCGGTGGTGGTGAACGCGCCCGTGACCGATGTGCACATCCACTCGGCGCGGGTGACCTTATCCAACCATCAACCGTACTTCCTGCACACCTCCCCGGAATACGCCATGAAGCGCCTGCTGGCCGCAGGCACGGGCGACATCTACCAGGTCTGTCACGTGGTGAGGGGCTTCGAGCGCGGCCGCCTGCACAACTCGGAGTTCACTCTCATCGAGTGGTATCGCACGGGATTCTCGTTGAGCCGGTTGATGGAGGAAGTCGCAGAGCTCGTGCGCGAGCTGCTGGGGACCCCTGCTGCGGGCGAGAGATTGAGTTATCGTGAGGCATTCCTTCGTCACCTGGAGTTGGATCCTTTCACGGCCTCCGACCAACAGCTGTCGAACGTCGCCCGCGTGCACGGGTACACCCCAGCCGACCCGCCATCGCGGGATGAGTTGCTCGAGTTCCTCATGGGCACGCGCGTCGGGCCGCAGCTGGGCATCCACGGTCTCACCTTCGTTCACGGTTACCCGGCCTCACAGGCCGCGCTCGCTCGCCTGGATCCGCAGGATCCGAGGGCTGCGCTGCGGTTCGAGCTCTATGTGGAGGGGGTGGAGTTGGCGAACGGCTTTCACGAGCTAGCCTCGGCCGCGGAGCAAAGGGCGCGCTTCGAGAGCGATCTGGCGGCGCGCCGCCGGCTGGGGTCGCCCGCGCCGCCCCTCGATGAGCGCCTGCTCGCCGCGTTGGAGGCGGGGCTGCCGGACTGCTGCGGAGTCGCCTTGGGTTTCGACCGAGTCGTCATGCTGGCGACAGATGCAAAGTCCATCGATGAGGTGCTGCCATTCCCCACCGAGCGGGCCTGACACGGATCGCCCTTACGGGGGAGAGCCAACCGGTCCGGCGCCGGTAAGAATACGCACCCGTCGGAGCACACCACCGATGCACGCAACCCACCGCTACGACTTCAAGGACAAAGCCGCCGATTACGCCAGCCTCGCGGGCGAGCTGACGGGACTGCTGGCGGGCGAAACCGACATGGTCGCCAACGCTGCCAACACCTCAGCGCTGCTGTTCGATGCTCTTCCAGACATCAACTGGGCAGGCTTCTACTTCGTGAGAGGCAACGAGCTGGTTGTCGGACCGTTTCAGGGCAAGCCCGCCTGTGTGCGTATCGGCATGGGCAAGGGGGTGTGTGGTAGCGCTGCGCAGCAGCGCAGAAGCATTGTGGTGCCGGACGTGGGGTCTTTTCCCGGGCACATTGCCTGCGATGCCGCCTCCCGCTCGGAAATCGTGATTCCGCTGCTGGCCAACGACCTGGTGTTGGGCGTGCTCGACATCGACAGTCCCACGCCCGCGCGCTTCGATGAAATCGATCGTGTCGGGCTCGAGCGTGTGGCCGGCATTTTTCTCGAGGCGAGCCGGCCTTGAGCGAGTCTCGCGCAGGCAGGGGTCTGGCCGCGGGCCTGGGTGCCTTCATCATCTGGGGGCTCTTTCCGCTCTATCTGAAACCACTGCACGCCGTGGGAACGCTCGAGGTGATCGCGCATCGCGTCACCTGGTCGTGCGTATTCATCTTCATCTGGATGCTGCTGCGCGGTGAGCTGCGGCAGGTCCGCGCGACACTGGCAAATCCTGCGCTCCTGTGGCGCCTGTGCCTCTCGGCAGGCCTGATCACCGTCAACTGGGTGGTGTACGTGTACGCCGTCGCCAACGGACACGTGGTGGAGACGAGCCTCGGGTACTTCATCAACCCGCTGCTGAATGTGGTGCTGGGCCTGGTATTCCTGCGCGAGCGGCTCAATCCGGCGCAGTGGATATCGGTAGGGTTGGCGAGCGTCGCCGTGCTCTACATGAGCGTCATTTCGGGCAATCCTCCCTGGATCTCGCTGACCCTGGCCGCGGCGTTCGGTCTCTACGGGTTCGTGCGCAAGGTCATCCCCGTCGCGGCCCTTCCGGGCCTCGCGGTGGAGACCTTCCTGCTGCTGCCGGTAGCGGCGGGTTACCTCCTGTGGCTGGAGATGACCGGTGTGGGCGCCCTCGGCCATTCCGGTGGAGTGGTCGATGCGATGCTGGTCGCCGCCGGGCCCATTACGGCGGTGCCGCTGTTCCTGTTCGCCTATGGCGCCCGACTCATTCCGTATTCAGCGATGGGACTGATTCAGTATCTCGCCCCAAGCCTGCAACTGGCGCTCGGGCTGGCGGTGTTCGGGGAAACCCTCGAGCGCAGCCGCGCCGTAGGCCTCACCCTGATCTGGGTGGGGCTGGCGATCTACACCGCCGATGGGATCTGGCGGAGCCGCCCGAAGCGGCGTTCAGCCCTTGCCGCGTGAGATGTAAGACCCGGTCCGGGTGTCGATCCTGAGGATGTCGCCTTCGTTGATGAACAGCGGCACGCGCACCACGGCGCCGGTCTCCAGCTTGGCCGGCTTCTGGCCGCCGGTGGCCGTGTCGCCCCGCAGGCCCGGATCGGTCTCGATCACCTTCAGCTCGATGTGAGGCGGCGGCGTGACAACCAGGGGAACGTTGTTCCACAGGGTCACGATGCAAACCACGCCGTCCTTGAGCCACTGCGCGGCATCGCCCACGGCGGCCTTGCCGGCGGTGTACTGCTCGAAGCTTTCCGGCTGCATGAAGTACCAGAAGTCCCCGTCCAGATAGAGATACTGCATCTCCGTGTCGACCACGTCCGCCGCCTCCAGGGACTCCCCGGAACGGAAGGTCTTCTCGATGGTCCGGCCGGTCTTGAGATTGCGCACCTTGATGCGGTTGAAGGCCTGCCCCTTGCCGGGCTTGACGAACTCGTTCTCGACGATGGCGTAGGGCTCGCCATCCAGAAGAACCTTCATGCCGCCGCGGATTTCGCTCGTGGTGTAGCTGGACATTTCGTGCTCACGTGGGTCTGGTGCAGAATGCGCGACCCGATCGATCGAACCGGCGCGCCAAAAGGGCCGCGTATGATAACGGCAACGACCCCCCCCCGCTACCTGACCCCCTTGGGACAGGCCCCCGCCCGCTGGCAGCTCGAGATGGCCGCCGCCCTCACCAGCGTCGAGGCCCTGGCGCAGGCGGTCGGCCTGGATGCGGGGGCCTGCGATGCGACCGCCGCCGCAGCGTTCAAGCTCCGCGTTCCACACAGCTACGTACGCCGCATGCGTCGGGGCGACCCTCACGACCCCCTGCTGCTGCAGGTGTTGCCCTCCCCCCGCGAGAACCAGAAGAGAGCGGATTTCACCGCCGACCCGGTGGGGGAGCAGTCAGCGGTCCGGGCCCCGGGATTGCTGAAAAAGTACTCAGGTCGCGCCCTGCTGATTACCACGCAGGCGTGTGCAGTCCATTGCCGCTACTGTTTTCGCCGCGAGTTCCCCTACACCGAGCAGGCAGGCGATGCGCCCAGGTGGAGTGAGGCACTGGAGGAGATCGCTCGAGATGAGTCGATCCAGGAAATCATCCTCAGCGGCGGCGACCCCCTGTCGCTAAGCGATGCCCGATTGAAGAGCCTCACGGATGCGCTCGCTGACATCCCTCACTTGCGTCGACTGCGTGTGCATACACGTCAGCCCATCGTGCTGCCCTCCCGCGTGGATTCTGGACTCATCGCCTGGATACGCGGCGTGCGCCGGCCGATGGTATTTGTCCTGCACTGCAACCATCCGAACGAGATCGATGCGGAGGTCCGTGAAGCCTGCGCCGCGTTGCGCGAAACCGGCCTCACCCTGCTCAACCAGTCGGTGCTGCTGCGCGGGGTCAACGACTCCGCGGACGTGCTGGCCGAGCTGTCCGAACGACTCTTCGAGGCAGGCGTTCTCCCCTACTATCTCCACCTCCTCGACAAAGTCAGCGGTGCAGCACACTTCGATGTGCCGGAGGCCACCGCCACCCGCATGGCCGGACAGCTGGCGGCGCGCTTGCCGGGCTATCTCGTCCCCCGCCTGGTCCGTGAGGTACACGGCGCACCGGCGAAAGTTACGTTGCCCGTCACGCTTTAACTGAGAGACGGCTCAAAGGGCCCCCGGGGGGTCGGTGCTAGAATCCCTGATAACGCCCGGTAGGGCGGCCCGGAAGGGCGAGGCGCGTGAGCGCCCGAGTAATCCGCCCCGTTCCGGGGTATTCGTTCGCCTGGGGAGGCAGCCGCTTGACCGAGCAGAATGCGGTCCCGCTCATCATTCTGAGCACCGCGCGTGATCCCGTTGAGGCGATCAATAGTGTTCTGCGCCGGGCAGGGCATGCGGTTCATTGCACCTGGATTCCGGAGCTGCGCGACCTGGCGGACGCCCTCACGCAGATCAATCCGGAGCTGGTGATTCACGTGGCCAGCGGAAGTATCGAATTGCAGGCGACCATCGGGGTTCGCGATCAGGTCGCCCCCCGGCTGCCCGTGCTCGTCCTGGCGGACGCCCTCGGCAAGGAGCCGGCCACCGAAGCCCTCATTACGGATGCCCTGCTCGCAGGCGCCCGCGACCTGGTGTCCCTCTCCATGCCGGCGCGATTGAATGCCGTCGTGCTGCGCGAGCTACGCGCGTTCCGCATGGAACGTGCCCTGAATACGACGGTCAAGTCGGCGCGCGATGCGCGCAGCCAGCTGGAGTCGGTGCTGCAGCGATCCAACGACGCGATCATTCAGGTGCAGGAAGGCATCGTGGTCGACGCCAATCCCGCCTGGGGCGAGTTGTACGGCAGCCTCGACGGCCTGGTCGGGCAGCCGGTGATGGACCTGTTCGATGAATCCAACCAGGCAGCGCTCAAAGGCGCCTTGACCGCCTGCCTGCAGGGCCGCTGGAGCGACCACACCCTGAAGGTGGGTGCGCTGCTAGCGGATGGCTCCGCGTTGCCCGTTGAAATCGTGCTGGCCCTCGGTGAGCACGAAGGGGAGCCGTGCGTGCGGCTGGTGGTGCCGGCCAGAAAGCGCGACGAGGTCAAGCTCGCCGCCGACGTCACGGAAGCCATCCGCTCGGATGCCTCGACCGGCTTCCTGCACAGGCGCGAGTTGCTGGAGGCGCTGGCCAAGCGCCTGGCGATCCCCGCGGCGGGCGGCATGCGTCACCTCGCGCTGATCAAGCTCGACAAGTTCGCTACGCTCGAGCGCGACGTCGGCGTCGTCGCGAGCGAGGAGATCATCGTCGAGTTCGCGAAGATCCTGCGCGAGACGCTGCACCCGAAAGAGATCATCGGCCGGCTTGGCGGTGTGAAGTTCCTGGCGCTGCTGGAGCGCGGCAACGAGCACGACGTCGAGGCCTGGAGCGCGCAGCTCCTGGGCCGGTTGCAGAAGCACACCACACGCGTCAGAGACAAGTCCGTCACTGTGACGTGCACGATCGGTCTCACCGTGGTCTCGCACAGCCAGACCGACCTGGACGCAGTCATTGCCGACGCTGTCGAGGCCTGCAAACGAGGCACCCAGCGTGGCGGCAATCAAGCGGTCGTCTCCGACCGCGCCGATGCCGATACGCGTGTTCAGTCCTATGACCTGGTGTGGGTCAAGCACATCAAGGCGGCCCTGATGGAGAACCGCTTCCGGCTCGTACAGCAGCCGGTGGCGAGCCTGCAGGGCGAAGATCCGGCGATGTTCGACGTGCTGGTGCGCATGATCGACGGGAGCGGCAAGGAAGTGTTGCCGTCGGAGTTCATGGCTGCCGCCGAGCGCAACGATCTGATGAAGAACATCGATCGCTGGGTCGTGGGAGCCTCTTTATCGTTCGCGGCACAGCGCAAGCCCGGGTGCCTGTTCGTGCGCCTGTCGAAGGACACCGTCGCCGACGCGACGTTCCAGGGGTGGTTGGAGAATCACGTGCGCTCGAGCCGCGCAGAACCCTCGCGGCTGTGCTTCCAAGTGAATGAAGCGATTGCCTCGACCTACGCCCCGCAGGTCAAGGCGCTCGCGGGCGCTCTGCGCCAGCGCGGCTTCCGCTTCGCCATCGATGGCTTCGGTTCCGGTCGTGACAGTCAGGGGCTGCTCGATAGCGTGCCCCTGGACTTTGTGAAGATCGATGGCGCACTGGTGCAGAGCCTCGCCGCCGACCAGGGCCTGCAGCAACGCACGCGCACCCTGGTCGAGGCGGCCACCAAGCGCCTCATCCAGACCATCGCCGAGCGCGTCGAGGACGCCAACACCATGGCCGTGCTGTGGCAGCTCGGCGTGCAGTACATCCAGGGCTACTTCATCAACGAGCCCGAGCAGGTCGTGCTGGGGGCGGCGCAGGGGCGCTGAGGGGCCTCGCCCGCGGCGCCGGCGGTACGCTAGTCCTTCTTCTCAGGCGGCGGAGGCAGCTTCGACTCCAGGCGATCGACCTTGCGAGGCCAGCCGCGAGGCAGCACCGAGCCGCGCTGGGCGCGCTGACCGCGGTATTCCTTGAGGTCCTTCCAGTCGAGCTCCTTCTGCTTGTCACCCGCCCAGAGCACGAGACTGCCGCTGGGAGGCACGACGGCCACGCCGGTCATCACCTCCTCGCGAGCGGCGGCCTTCTTGGAAGGAATGTCATAAAGCTTGTTGCCCTTGCCGCGAGGCATCTCCGGCACGTCCGTGACCGGAAAAGCCAACAGCTTGCCTTCGCTGCTGACCGCCACGACGAGGGCGTCCTGGGAAGGCACCCACGCCGGAGGCAGCACGAATGAGTTGTCGGGCACGTTGAGAACGGTCTTGCCGGCGCGGCGGTCGGTGATCAGTTCCTTGAGCCGTACGGTAAATCCGTAGCCCGCATCGCTCGCGAGCAGCCACAGATCCTCGGGCTCGCCGATCATCACCCCGGCGAACTTCGCGCCATCGGGCGGATTGAAGCGACCTGACAGCGGATCGCCGAGTCCGCGCGCCGAGGGCAAGGAGTGCGCCGGCAGGCTGTAGGTGCGGCCGGTGCTGTCGATGAATACTGCCTGCTGCAGGCTGCGGCCCCGGGCGGCCGACTGGAAGCCGTCGCCGGTCTTGTACGACAGCGTCAGGGGATCGATCTCGTGACCCTTCGCCGAGCGCACCCAGCCGCCGGTGGACAGCACCACCGTCACGGGCTCGTTGGGAATGAGCGAGGTCTCATCGATCGCCTGCGCGGCCTCGCGCTCGACGATCTTCGTGCGGCGGTCGTCGCCGAACTTCTCCGCATCCGCGCGGATCTCCTCGCCGACGAGCTTGCGCAGCCTGGCGCGGCTCTTCAGCAGCGCTTCGAGCTCATCGCGCTCATCGCTCAAGGCCTTCTGCTCCTCGCGGATCTTCATCTCCTCGAGCTTCGCCAGGTGGCGCAGCTTGGTCTCGAGGATCGCCTCGGTCTGCTCATCCGAGAGCTTGAAGCGCTTCATCAGCACCGGCTTCGGCTCATCCTCCCGGCGGATGATGCGGATCACCTCGTCGAGATTCAGATAGACGGCCAGCAGGCCGTCCAGGATGTGCAGCCGCCGCGTGACTCGATCCAGGCGGTGCTGCAGTCGGCGCGTGACGGTCTTGATGCGGTATTCGAGCCACTCGCTCAGGATGCTCTTCAGGCCCATGACCTTCGGCCGGCCGTCGAGCCCGATGACGTTCAGGTTGACCCGATAGTTGCGCTCCAGGTCGGTCGTGGCGAACAGGTGGTTCATCACCTCGACCATGTCCACGCGGTTGGAGCGGGGCACGATGACCAGCCGCGTCGGATTCTCGTGATCGGACTCGTCGCGCAGATCCTCCACCATGGGCAACTTCTTGTTGCGCATCTGCTCGGCGATCTGCTCCTGCACGCGCACGCCCGAGACCTGGTAGGGGAAGGCCGTGATGATGACGTTGCCGTCCTCGATTTCGTAGGTGGCGCGGGCCTTGAAACTGCCCACGCCCTTTTCATAGAACTCCTTGAGGTCCGCGCGCGGGGAGATGATCTCCGCGCCCGTCGGCAGGTCGGGGCCCTTCACGTGCTTCATCAGCTGCGCGGTTGTGGCCTCCGGGTCCTCCAGCAGGTGAATGCAGGCGGCCGCGACTTCGCGCAGATTGTGCGGCGGGATGTCCGTCGCCATGCCCACTGCGATCCCTGTCGTGCCATTGAGCAGCAGGTTGGGCAATCGGGCCGGGAGAAGCATCGGCTCTTCCAGCGAGCCGTCGAAGTTCGGGGACCAGTCCACCGTGCCATGCGCCAGCTCGCCCAGCAACACATCGGCGTAGCGCGTGAGCTTCGCCTCCGTGTAGCGCATCGCCGCGAAGGATTTCGGGTCGTCCTGCGAGCCCCAGTTACCCTGCCCGTCCACGATCGGATATCGATACGCGAACGGCTGCGCCATGAGCACCATCGCCTCGTAGCAGGCGCTGTCACCGTGCGGGTGATACTTGCCGATGACATCGCCAACGGTGCGCGCGGACTTCTTGTGCTTGTTGACGGCGGCGAGGCTCAACTCGCTCATCGCATAGATGATGCGACGCTGCACCGGCTTCAGACCGTCGGCCAGCGCCGGCAGCGCGCGGTCCAGGATGACGTACATCGAATAGTCGAGGTACGCCTTCTCCGTGAAGGTGCGCAGCGGCTGCTTCTCGATCCCCTCGAAATTGAGCTCCTGATCCTGCATCGCTAGACCTGCACTTCCGCCAGGTTGCCCTTGGTCTCGAGCCATTCGCGCCGGTCGGAGGCGCGTTTCTTGGCGAGCAGCATATCCATCAGCTTGTCCGTCTCGTCCTTGGCTTCCACGGTGAGCTGCACCAGGCGCCGGGTGCGCGGATCGATGGTCGTCTCGCGCAGTTGGACGGGATTCATCTCGCCGAGGCCCTTGAAGCGCGTCACCGTCGGCTTGGTGCGCGGGCTTTCCTTCTCGATGCGCTTCAGCAGGCTGTCGCGCTCGGAGTCATCGAGCGCGTAGTAGACGCTCTTGCCGGCATCGATGCGATAGAGCGGCGGCATTGCGACATAGACATGGCCGTTGGTCACCAACGGACGGAAGTGGCGCAGGAACAGCGCACACAACAAAGTCGCGATGTGCTGCCCGTCCGAGTCGGCATCCGCCAGGATGCAGATCTTGTGGTAGCGCAGCGGAGCCAGATCCGCCGAGCCGGCCTCGACGCCCAGCGCCACGCTGATGTTGTGCACTTCCTCGGACGCGCCGATTTCGCCCGCATCCAGCTCCCAGGTATTCAGGATCTTGCCGCGCAGCGGCATGATCGCCTGGAAGTCCTTATCGCGCGCCTGCTTGGCCGAGCCACCGGCGGAGTCGCCCTCCACCAGGAACAGCTCCGAGCGCTTGGGCTCCTGGCTGGCGCAATCGGCCAGCTTCCCCGGCAAGGCCGGGCCGCCGGAGATGCGCTTGCGCACCACGCGCTGCGCTTCCTTGAGCCGCTCCTGGGCGTTGCTGATCGCGTACTGCGCGATCCGCTCACCGGCATCGGGATGCCGGTTCAGCCACAGGGCCATCGAGTCGCGCACGAAGCCTTCGACGAGCCCGGCTGCATCGCGGGACGCAAGCCGCTCCTTCATCTGGCCGGCGAATTGGGGCTCGTTGATCTTCACCGACAGCACGTAGCCGACCTTGTCCCAGACATCCTCGGGGGTGAGCTTGATGCCGCGCGGGACGAGGTTGCGGAACTCGCAGAACTCGCGCACCGCCTGCGCGAGGCCGGACCGCAGGCCATTGACGTGCGTCCCGCCTTCGATGGTCGGAATGAGATTGACGTAGCTCTCCCCGAGCACTTCCTGGACATTGGGCGCCCACGCCAGCGCATAACTCACCGCATCGGCGTCCTGCTCGCGGGAACCGGTGATCGGCTCGGCAGGCAGCAGCTCGGTCTTGCCCAGCTCCTCCAGCAGGTACGCCCCGAGATCGCCGGTGAAGAACCACTCGTCCTTCTCGCCCGTCGCCTCGTTCTTGAAAGTGATCTTCAGCCCCGGGCACAGCACGGCCTTCGCCTTGAGGGTGTGCTTGAGCTGCGGTACCGAGAATTTGTCCGAGTCGAAGAACTTCGGATCGGGCCAGAAGCGCACCGTGGTGCCGGTGTTGCGCTGGCCCACCGTCCCGACCGCCTCGAGCTTCGAATAGACCTTCCCGTCCTTGAAGCCGATGTTGTATTCCTTGCCGCCGCGCTTGATCCAGCACTCCAGCTTGCTCGACAGCGCGTTCACGACGGACACGCCGACGCCGTGCAAACCGCCGGAGAACTTATAGGTCTTGTCGGTGAATTTGCCGCCTGCGTGCAGCCGCGTGAGGATCAGCTCGACCCCGCTGACTTTCTCTTTCGGGTGAATATCCACGGGCATGCCGCGGCCGTCGTCCGCCACCTGCAGCGAGCCGTCCTTGAAGAGGGTGACGTCGATCTGCTTGCAGTGTCCGACCAGCGCCTCATCGACGCTGTTGTCGATCACCTCGTGCGCCAGATGGTTCGGCCGCTGGGTGTGGGTGTACATCCCGGGCCGGCGCCTCACGGGCTCCAGGCCGCTCAGGACTTCGATGTCGGAAGCGGTATAGGATTGATTCATCGACGCAAGATCCGCTGTCAGCCGGCGCGGATCTTAGCAGGGATACTGAAAATTTCAGTATCAGGCCAAGTCGGCGAGCAGCGACTTGCGCGCGGCCTCGCTGAGCTGCGGCACGCTGTGCCGATAGTGCGGGTGATCGACGCCCACGCCAAGGGCGTCCCCGGAGCGCAGGGCGGCCACCATCTCCGCTGTCAGCTCGAAGCGCAGGAAGTGCACAGAGGAGGTTTTCTCGTCGTTCTCGCGGTCGAGATCTTCGTCGGCGATCGCGAAGACCCGCTCGCGTGCGCCGACCTGAACCCAGCAGCGATCCTCCACGCCCTTGAGCTTCGCCAGCTCGCGCTGGCGCTCGGTGACGTCCGGGAACTCGATGAGCAGCGTCACCTTCCAGTTGCGGCCGTCGGGGATGAGCGGATTGTAGGCGGCGAGCTCATCGGCGATGCCTTCCGGCTCGAAGATGCGCTCGGTGCGCAGCATTTCCTGAACCTGGTACTGCACGGTGATGCGGTCCTCGAACAGCCAGGTCGCATTCGGGCCGACGTGGATCTGCCGATCGCGCTTGTGCTCGAGCACGCTGGTGCGGATCGCCGGGCGCTCGCGGGCGTAGCGCTCCAGTGAGTAGAGGTCTGCGGGAGAGAGCTTGTTCATGGTCTATTGTCCCATTGCAGAAAGTCGCCTACGGCCCGAAATGGGCCAGCGCTTTCTGCACGCGGGGCAAAAAGCGTGGTTTTTGCCCCGCTAGATGCCGTAAGCGAGCCGCAGTAGGCGCAGCGGGTGATCGGGCTCTTGCGGCTCGCTGAGGCCGCTTTCGATCTGGCGCCCCGCCATCGGGCAGTCGCTGGTGTAGTGATCGGGGTGCGCATTCTGCACCCGCTGCATGACCGGCTTGCCGATCTTCACGGACGCGGCGCGGAATTCCTTCTTCACCGCGTACGTGCCGTTGTGGCCGGAGCAGCGCTCGATCACGTCGATGGTGGTATCGGGCACGAGCTTGAGCACGTCGCGCGTCTTCAGGCCGATGTTCTGTACGCGCAGGTGACAGGGCACGTGGTAGCTGACCTTGCCCAAGCTGCTCTTGAAATCGGTGCGCAGCAGGCCGGCGCGGTGGCGCAGCATCAGATACTCGAACGGATCGAAAAACGACAAGCGCACCCCCTGTACGTCCGCATCCTCCGGGTACATCAGCGGCAGCTCCTGCTTGAACATCAGCACACACGAGGGAATGGGAGCGACGATGTCGTAGCCGGCATCCACGGCCTCCTTCAGCCGCGGGATGTTGAACTCCTTCAGCCTCGCGACCGCCTCCAGGTCCCCGAGCTCCAGGCGCGGCATGCCGCAGCACTTCTCCTGCGCAATGAGCCGGACTGGAATGCCGTTGTGCTCGAAGACGGCTACGAGATCCTCATCGAGCGCCGGCTCGTTGCGGTTCCCATAACAGGTCGTGAAGAGCGCGACCTTGCCCGTGGTCTGCTCGGTGGAGCGCACCGTGGCACCGTTGGCTCCGTCGCCGCGCGCATCCGTCGTGCCAAGGCTGGCGAGACGTTTGCGAGCCGTCCGGGAATGATAGGTCGGGATGGGCGCCTTGCGGTCCACGCCGAGGGCCTTTTCCAACAAGGCGCGGCCTGCCGAGGAGCGGTTGACTGCGTTGACGATCTCCGCCACGACCGGGATCCCTGCGAGGCTTCCGACGGTGTCCGTGGACGCCAGCGCCCGATTGCGGAAGCTCAATCCTTCTCGTCGGGCGTGCACTGCCTTCGCACGCAGCATCAGGTGCGGAAAGTCGACGTTCCAGGGGTGTGGCGGCACGTACGGACACTTCGTCATGAAGCACATGTCGCACAGGTAGCAGTGGTCGACCACCTGCCAGAAAACTTTCTTCTCGACGCCCTCGACCTCCCCCGTGGGCGTGTCGTCGACGGCGTCGAAGAGCGTGGGAAAGGCATTGCACAGACTGAAGCATCGGCGGCAGCCGTGGCAGATATCGAATACCCGCTCGAGCTCCTTCTCCAGGGACGCTTCGTCGTAGAACGCCGGGTTGCGCCAGTCGATGGGATGGCGCGTGGGCGCCTTCAGGCTGCCTTCGCCGGGGGCCCGGGCCGGTGTTCGAGCCTGGGAGGGCGGCCCGTCGGCCGCACTCCCATTCGCTTCATCGGGGCTCAGATCGAATCCAGCGCTTTCTGGAAGCGGTTGGCATGCGAGCGCTCGGCCTTCGCCAGCGTCTCGAACCAATCCGCGATCTCGGAAAAACCCTCTTCGCGAGCGGATTTCGCCATGCCCGGGTACATGTCGGTGTACTCGTGGGTCTCACCGGCAATGGCGGCCTTCAGATTCAGCTTGGTCTCGCCGATCGGCAGGCCCGTGGCCGGATCGCCCACGGCCTCCAGGTACTCCAGGTGCCCGTGCGCGTGGCCGGTCTCGCCCTCAGCGGTCGAGCGGAACACGGCCGACACGTCATTGAAGCCCTCGACGTCGGCCTTGGCTGCGAAATACAGGTAGCGACGATTCGCCTGCGACTCGCCGGCGAAAGCGTCCTTGAGGTTCTTTTCGGTCTTGCTGCCCTTGAGATTCACGACTCACTCCTCGATCAGATACTGATTAGACTGGGTCTAACGCTGGCCCGAACTGTATTCCGCGGCGCCCTGCTACGTCAACCGCTTGACGGGCACTCGATCCCGTGCAGTCGTTGCCCCGTCCCATCAGGCTGTGTAACGTGGTGCGTTGGTTGACCCACGGTCCCGCTTCGGGACTGCCACCGGAGTATGCTCAAGCTTGTCTCGCGAACCCAAACCGGACCTCCCGGGCGACTCATCGGCCATGAGCCCGGCCACGCCGGACTTCGAACAAGCGCTCGCGGAGCTGGAAGGCCTGGTGGAACGGCTCGAGAGCGGCGATTTGCCCCTGGATGAGGCTCTGCAGACCTTCGAGCGGGGGGTCGCGCTGACGCGCCAGTGCCAGGGCGCACTCAAGAGCGCCCAGCAGAAAGTGGAGATTCTGCTCAAGCGCAGCGCGGATGCGGGGGTCGAGCCGTTCGCGATCTCCGACGACGACGCTCCAGGTGTCTCCTAAAGGGCCGGCGGCCGGTCGATCGGCGCTGCGCGTGACGTCTATTCCTGCATGGTCGCCGATCCAAATCCCCAGATGAACCAGGACTTCCCGCAGCGCCTCGCGCAGTACCGCAGCCGGGTCGAACGGATGCTGGAGAAGTATCTGGACCTGCCCGATCCGGGTACGCCGCGCCTGTGCGAGGCCATGCGGTACAGCGCGCTCGGCGGAGGCAAACGGCTCAGGCCGATACTCGTCTACATGACCGGGGAGTCTTTGGGCGCATCGCTCGCACAGCTCGATGCACCTGCAGCAGCGGTCGAGCTCATCCATGTCTACAGCCTCGTGCACGACGATCTACCGGCGATGGATGATGATGACCTCAGGCGCGGGCGCCCCACGTGTCATCGCGCTTACGACGAGGCCACGGCCATCCTCGTCGGCGATGCTCTGCAAGCACTGGCATTCGAAGTGCTGGCCGGGGATCAAACTCCTTCACCAGCCCTGCGAATCGAGATGATTCGTGCGCTGGCGCACGCGGCAGGCACCTCCGGAATGGCAGGCGGGCAGGCAGTGGACCTGGCCGCGGTCGGGCAGACGCTGTCCGTCGAGGCCGTTGAGAACATGCATCAGCGCAAGACCGGCGCGCTCATTCGAGGGAGCGTGCTGCTCGGAGCGCTCGCCGCGGGGACCCCGGAAGGCCCGCCGCTGCGGGCTCTGGAGCGCTTCGGATCACAGATCGGTCTGGCCTTCCAGATCCAGGACGACATCCTCGACGTCGAGGGCGACCCGGCGCTGCTCGGCAAGGCCACGGGTGCAGACGCTGCGCACCTCAAACCAACCTATCCGAGCACCGTCGGATTGCAGTTGGCGCGCAACCGTGCTCGCCAGCTGCGCGATGACGCGGTCGCCGCGCTCGCGCCACTGGGGGAACGCGGGGCTGCGCTGACCGAGCTTGCGCATTTCGTGGTCAGCCGCGTGAGCTGATGTTTAAAGGAGACACGGCATTGTTCTTGTTACTGTGCGGTACGCCCTCCCGCGACCCGGGACGTTGGCTTGACCGTCGTGTAAACTGGTTCAGATGACTGCTCCGCCAGATAAGTATCCGCTGCTCAGCTCGATCGAGACCCCGGCGGACCTCCGCCGGTTGCCTCTGGCCAAGCTGCCCGAGCTGTGCGCTGAGCTGCGGCAATTCCTCATCCACACGGTCAGCACCCGTGGCGGTCACTTCGCGGCAGGCCTCGGCACGGTCGAGTTGACCATCGCCCTGCACTACGTGTTCGACACCCCCGAGGACCGCCTGGTCTGGGACGTCGGCCACCAGGCCTACCCCCACAAGGTCCTCACCGGACGCTCAGACCGTCTCCATACCATCAAACAGCATGGCGGGCTTGCTCCCTTCCCGGCGCGCTCGGAAAGCGAATACGACACCTTCGGAGTGGGGCACTCCAGCACTTCCATCAGCGCCGCCCTCGGGATGGCGGTCGCCGCCGCCCAGCTCGGCCTGGATCGGCGTGTGGTCGCGGTCATCGGCGATGGCGCCATGACGGCCGGCATGGCCTTCGAAGCGTTGAACCATGCAGGCTCGTTGCCCAACAACCTGCTGGTCATTCTCAACGACAACGACATGTCGATTTCGGAGAACGTCGGCGCGCTGTCCAACCACTTCGCTCGCGTGCTCTCCGGCCGCGTCTACGCGCATCTGCGCGAGAGCGGCAAGAAGGTTCTGAAGCAGATGCCCACCGTGTGGGAGCTGGCGCGCCGTTCGGAAGAGCACTTGAAGGGCATGGTCCTGCCGGGGACGCTGTTCGAGGAGCTGGGTTTCAACTACATCGGGCCGATGGACGGCCACGACGTCAAGGCGATGGTCAGCGCCCTGCGCAACCTGCGCAAGCTCCACGGCCCGCAGTTCCTGCACGTCGTGACGCGCAAGGGCAAGGGCTATCCTCCGGCGGAAGCCGACCCCATCAAGTGGCACGGCCCGGGTCCGTTCGATCCGGTCAGCGGCACCATCTACAAGGAAAAGAGCACCGGTCCGAGCTACTCGCAGATCTTCGGTCAATGGGCGTGCGACATGGCTGCTCGCGAGCCGCGTCTGATCGTCATCACTCCCGCCATGCGGGAGGGGTCCGGACTGGTCGAGTTCTCCAAGCGCTTTCGCGACCGGTATTTCGATGTGGCCATTGCGGAACAACACGCCGTGACCTTCGCCGCCGGTCTGGCCGCCGAGGGAATGAAGCCGGAGGTGGCGATCTATTCGACTTTCCTGCAGCGCGCCTACGATCAGCTCATCCACGACGTCGCGCTGCAGAATCTGCCGGTGGTGTTCGCGATCGATCGCGCCGGACTGGTCGGCAGCGACGGCGCTACGCACCAGGGCAGCTACGACCTCTCTTATCTGCGCTGCATCCCCAACATGGTGGTGATGGCCCCTGCCGACGAGAACGAGTGCCGGCAGATGCTGTACACCGCGAGCACCTTGGATTGCCCGTCCGCCGTGCGTTATCCGCGCGGCACCGGTCCTGGGGTGCCGATTGCGCAGGACATGACCGCCCTGCCTGTCGGTCGCGGCGTGGTCGTTCGTGAGGGTCGCAGCGGACTCGCACTGCTCGGATTCGGTCCGATGGTCGAGCTCTCGCGAGATATCGCGAACCGCCTGGATGCGACCCTGGTCAACATGCGTTACATCAAGCCGCTCGATGAGGACCTCGTCCTCTCCCTCGCGGCACGACACCGCGCGATAGTCACCATAGAGGAAAACGCGGTGGCCGGCGGTGCCGGCTCGGCTGTCGCCGAACTGCTCTCATCCGAAGGGGTATCGATGCCCCTGCTGCAATTGGGCATCCCTGACCGGTTCATCGAGCACGGCTCCAGAGAGACCTGCCTCGCCGCGGCGGGACTGGACGCGCCGGGCCTCAGCAGCAGCATCGAGCGCTGGTGGGGGCTGCAGACCCGGGAACGCGGTCGGTCAACCGGGCGCTCAGCGGGCCGCTCGGCCGGTACCGGCTGACGGACGGGAACGCCGCGGAGCAACCGGCCGGATAACCGGGTGCTATTGCATTATGTCGGTGCGGCCTTATTACCACTGGCGGTATTCCTGTAGGCTTCAGGCATGACACCTCCCCCCTCATCTGCCAAGGTCGTGCGCCCGGTACTCGCGGAAGTCGAGGATGTGCAGGCGCGCGCCGACACGCGCCAGCTTCCGATCAACCGCGTCGGCATCAAGGAGATCCGGCACCCGGTGCGGGTCAGGGACCGCTCGGCCGGCGAGCAGCACACCATCGCCACCTTCAACATGTACGTGAGCCTGCCCCACAATTTCAAGGGCACACACATGTCGAGGTTCGTCGAGATCCTGCACACCGAGCGCGAGATCTCCGTCGAGTCGTTTCGCAAGATGCTCGAAACGATGACGGGGCGCCTGGAAGCCGACGCCGGTCACGTGGAGATGAATTTTCCCTTCTTCGTGATGAAGAAAGCCCCCGTCTCAGGCGTCGAGAGCCTGATGGACTATCACGCCACGCTGATCGGGGAGCGCAAAGACGGCCATACCGAGATGTGGGTGCGTGTGGTGGTGCCGGTGACCAGCCTCTGCCCGTGCTCGAAGAAGATCTCCGACTATGGAGCACACAACCAGCGCTCGCACGTGACCATCACGGCGAAGCTGCGTAGCCACATGTGGATCGAGGAGCTCATCGAGATCGCCGAGAGCGAGGCCTCGTGCGAGCTGTATGGAATTCTGAAGCGTCCCGACGAGAAGTACGTGACCGAGCGCGCCTACGACAACCCGAAGTTCGTCGAGGACATGGTGCGGGACGTGGCGACGCGCCTGAACAGGGAACATCGCATCGGCGCGTATGTGGTGGAGTCGGAGAACTTCGAGTCCATCCACAATCACTCCGCGTACGCGCTCATCGAGCACGACAAGGAAGAATGACCGCGAAAATTCCCGCGGAGGATCACCTCGCCGGCAAAAACCACGCTTTTTGCCGGCCCCGTGGACTGGCTGAGGGCGTAATTTCCGCGAAAATTCTCTGCGGGAATTTTATCGCGGTAGGAACACCCGTTACCGGGTGCCCCCCGCACAGATCCCGGCGAGCGCGATTCACGCACCGGGCTCCCACCTGGGGTGGTTGACGGCAAAGCGGATGCTAGGCCAGGGATGAAGAATGCGAGGCGACGGAAGATAGGCCGCCGCCAGGCGAGAGATGCTCTCCCACGAACACCGATCCTTCTGGCTACGCCGCCGGAGCGTGCTCAACCAGAGAACGGTGACGTGGTAACGGAAGGCCGCAATACGCGCGAAGTTGGTCGGTACGGCGTGGTATGCGAAGTACCCCCGCAGCACCTGCCCCAGCCAACGCCCCTGCGCAGGGATCGGGTTGTGCATGCGCCGCTTCAGTTCCCCTTTCAAGGCTCGCAGTCGGGCACGCATCCGATCGCGGCGCGTCTTGCGGTGAAGCAGAAACGTACCTCGCCGGGGTGAGCGTCCGCAGATGTGCGTGAAGCCGGTGCCGTGGGCTTTATGGCCTCGCCACTGCTCAGCCCACAGGTCAAAGACGTAGTGCAGGTAGATGTTGGCGAGCAGCGGGGAGACCACCGCCCCCTGGGGCGTACCGGACTCACTCGCACTCCACTGTCCATCCTCTATCACTCCAGCCTTCAGCCCCTTGCGAATCAGTCGAACTATGCGCGCATCCCCGATCCGATGCTCGACGAAACGCACCCGCCACTCGTGGCTGAGCGTATCGAAAAAGATCGAAGATCGACATCGAGAATCCAGTTCACCTTCGTACGGCAGATCCCCACGGCCAGCGCGTCCAGCGCATCGTGCTGGCTGCGCCCGGGTCGAAAGCCCTACGAGAACCCCAGGAAGTCTTGCTCGTAGATCGCGTTGAGCACCTCCACCAGCGCCCGCTGGAGGATCTTGTCCTCCAGCGAGCCACCCCCAAAGGCCGCTCTCGCCCATCCTCTTTCGGGATGAACTTGCGCCGGGAGGGCAGTGCCCGGTAGGCACCGCGGTGAACGCGCGCGTGCAACTCCACAAGGTTGGCATCCAGGTTCTGCTGGTACTGCTGCCACGTCCGTCCATCCACCCCTGCCGCTGCATCCCGCTTGAGGCAGGTGAATGCTGACCGGAGTAAATCGACATCTATGTGATGCAGCAGAGCGGTGAACCGCTGCTTCTTCTCTGCGATATCGCTTCCGCGCGTATTGCCTTCCGCATTGGCGACTGCGTCGGCACCCCAGGCTCAATTACTTTCGCGGCTCAATGGCTGGCCTGTACTCTCCCCTACCGACGTTTCGCCGCCACCCTCACGAGTGCCAGCGCACGGCTCGGGGCCGATGTGGATCGCTACTCCTTCACCGTGGCGGACTCCCACCGCCTACTCCTTGCCGGTCTCCCGGCGCACCGCCAATAAATCAGTTCGGCTGCTCCAACGGCAGATCGACGATCACTCGCAACCCGGGGTCGTTGCTCTCCAGTGCGAGCCGCGCGCGATGCAGCCGTGCGATCGCGGCCACCAGGCTCAGCCCCAGCCCGCTCGTGTGCGTGTCGCCGTCGTTCCCCAACCGTGCGAACGGCTGAACCGCCCGCTCCCGATCCTCGGGCGCAATGCCCGGGCCGTTGTCACTAACGACCAGACGCACGCCTTGATCCAGGCGTGAGGCGCTCAGCTCGATCCAGCCGCCGGAGGGAATGTACTTCAGTGCGTTCTCGATCAGATTCGTCATCAGCTGCGCAAGCAACTGGCGGTTGCCATGCACCATGGTGTTGCCACTGTGCCTGCTGGACAGCGTGAGGCCCTGCGCGCGCGCAACCGGCTCGAACAGCTCCACCAGCTCATCGGCGAGCTCGCCGACATCGATCGCCATCGGCGCCGCGAGTGGCGCGCCGGACTCCGCCAGCGCGATCTGCAGGAGGATCGCGAGCGTACGCTGCAGCCGATCGACCTCACGAAGCGCCGACTCGACCGATTCGTGAACGGCAGGCTCCAGCGAGGGGGAGCGCCGCAGCAGCGAGTCCATCCGCGCCCGCAGGCGATGCAGGGGTGCCCGCAGATCGTGTGCTGCGCTGTCGAAGGTCGCACGCACAGTGCGCGTTTGATCCTCCAGTCGATCGAGTACCCGATTGACCTGGATGGCCAGCGCGTCGAACTCATCGTTGGCGCCCGCGACCGGGAGGCGTCGGCCGAGCTCACCCTCCATGATCCGCCTGCAGGTTTCTGTCACGTCCTCGACACGGCGTGCCAACTTGCGACTGAACCAGAATCCCGCCAGAGCGGCCGCAAGCGTCGACAGGCCTATGCCCCAGAGGGTGGCGACCCGGAATTTCTCCGAGAAGCGCTGGCCCTGGGAGATGTCGGTGCCGACCAGAAGGCGGTTTCCGTCGGGGAGCGTGCGCACCTCCGCGCGCACCGGGTGGGAGGAGCGCCGTCCCGGCTCGATCGTCTCGATGGTGAATTCCGGGCGCCGCTCGGCGGGCATGCCCTTGAACGGCCATTGCTCCACGTTGCCGGCGATCTGGTCGTACTTCTTGTCCACCAGCAGGTACACCGCGCCGACGCGGCCCCAGCTGTCGATACGCAGATTGATCTCGTCGGTGAGACCGCTCAGGCCGCTGCGATTGAACTTGTCGTTGAGACCCTTCATCTCGGTGTCGATGATCAGGTCGACGTCCTCGGTGATGAGGCTCTGGGTCAGCAGATACGCGCTGCCCAGCGTCACCGCCACTGCCAACGTAACCAACAGCGTGTAGCCGACCGACAGCCGAAATGCCGTGGTGTTGAAGGGATCGGGCTTGCCGCGCGCGCCGGCTGGCCTGGTGCTGCGAGCGAGGTTGGCGGGGGCCAGAGGAGCCGACACCTCAGGATGTGCGCTCATGGATCACTGTCCCGCAGTACGTAGCCTGAGCCGCGGATGGTGTGGATCAGGGGGTTCACCGAGCCTTTGTCGACCGCCTGGCGCAGTCGGCTGATGTGCACGTCGATGAGATTGCTCTGCGGGTCGAAGTGCAGGTCCCATACCCCCTCCAGCAACATGGTGCGGGTCACGACCTGGCCTACGCGCCGCATGAGAAATTCCAGCAGCTTCAACTCGCGCGCCGTGAGCTCGATCTCACGACCGCCGCGCACTACACGGCGTGCCAGCAGATCCAGCTCCAGATCGGCCACCTTCAGCTTCGTCGCCTCCGCCCCGCTCGAGCTGCGCCGCAGCAGTGCCTCGATGCGCGCGAGCAGCTCCGCGAAAGCAAAGGGCTTGGTGAGATAGTCGTCCCCGCCGGCTTTCAGGCCGCGAATCCGGTCGTCCACCGTCCCCAGCGCGCTCAAGACCAGCACGGGGGTGGCGATGCCCTGCTGGCGCATCTGGTGGATGATCGACAGCCCATCCACGTGCGGCAGCATCCGATCCGTCACGACGAGATCGAATGAGCCTTCCGTGGCGTGCTGCAGCCCGTCGTGCCCGTCGTGGGCGTGATGGACCTCGTAGCCGCTCTCGCGCAGCCCTTTGACGAGGAACTCCGCTGCCTCGGCGTCATCTTCGATGAGCAGGATGTGCACGGCGAATCAGGATAGCACGGGCTCATTTGCAAAACGGCTGCGTCGCGGGGTGCGGAAGCGGACGCGCCGAGGACCCTGCGCGATGCACATCTCCGCGCAGCACCCCTGACACACCCTCGCCGCGGCAAGGGCATCCCTCGCGCCCCAGCTGCGCGTGGGCTAGTTGTTGCCGCCGCGCTCGGCGTTCTGCAAGCGGCCGATGAGATTGCGCAGGAACACGCGGTTGAAGCGCAACTGGCAGGAAGCGGACACCTGCTCCAGCAGCGTCGAGCTCACCTTCAGCACCGTCACGCCGCTGGTGGCACGAATGGTCGCCGTTCGCTTGGCTCCGGGCACATAGCTCGCCTCGCCGAAGCAATCGCCAGTCTCCAGCCCACCGATGGGTTGGCCGTGGCGCTCGACTGCGCAGCCCCCGGTGACGAGGATGTAGAAGCGATCGTCCATCTCGCCTTCCTTGACGATCTCCTCGCCCTCGATGTAGTTCTGCCAGCTGCTCGCGCGCAGCACTTCCCAGATTTCCGCGTGCGAGAACTCGTGGAAGAACTTCAGTCGTCGCAGGACTCCGAACTGCTCCTGCTGGTCGATGCGCGAGTTCGCTTCGCGCAATCGCTGGTGAACCCGGGTCAGCTCCGCGGCCAGGTCCAGGCCGCTCTTGTAGCGCTTCTCAGGATCTTTTTGCAGCGCCACTGCGACGACATTCTCCAGCTCCTCCGGAATGTCGCGGCGCAGGGTGTGAATCGGCGGCGGCGTTGCGTATACGATCTGATGCAACAACTTCTGCAGGTTGCCGGCCCGGAACGGGCGCGACCCCGTCAGCAGCTCGTACATGACGGCGCCGAGGGAATACAGGTCCGAGCGGTTGGTCAGGTCGAGACTCTGCACCTGCTCGGGGGACATGTAGGAAGGGCTGCCGGCAATGCCCTCGATCCGCGAGATGTCGGAGTCCGACACCAGCGCGATGCCGAAATCGATGATGCGGACGTCGCTGTCCTGCGTGAGCATGATGTTGGAGGGCTTGATGTCACGATGAATGACACCGCGCGAATGCGCGTAGTGCAGCGCCTTCGCGCATTTGAAAATGATCTCGACGGTATCATCGATCCGCAGCAGGTTGTCCGGCCGGCAGTAGGCGGCCAGCGTACGCGCTCCGTGCACGTGCTCGGTCACGATGTAGCAGTGGCCGTTTTCCTCGCCGGCGTCGTAGATCGGCAGAATGTGCGGGTGCTGGAGCATCCCGACCAGGTGAGCTTCGGACAGGAACATCTTGCGCGCGATGCGCGCCCGCTCCTCATCGCCGCCGGAGTCCATGTTGTAGACCTTGATCGCGACGTCGCGCCCGTAGTACGCATCGTGCGAGAGGTACACGATTCCGGTGCTTCCGCGGCCGACCTCCTTGATCACCACGTACTTGCCGATCTTCTCGGGGATGCGGCGCTGTGGGACCGGCCTGGGAGATGGAGTCGACAGTGCTGACATGGGCTCGCGGAACCGCCAAAAACGCGGCACAGCATACGGTCGGGAGCAGCGGCCCTACTGTGACGCAAGCCGCAGGGTCCTTTGCGCCTGCGGCCACCCGCGACCATCGGTCCGGGGAGTCCTAGGGGTCGAAGTGACGGAATCCCGAATGCGAGAAGTCCATCACACTCGCATCGCCAGCCAGCACGCGGGCACCTGGGGTCGCGACCAGAACGCCGATCCTGCGATAGCCCCACTGTTCCGGCGGCATCTCTCGACGCAGGCGTGCGATGGCGTCCGGATGCGCAGTGAAACACAACTCGTAGTCCTCACCGCCGGTCAACGCCAGGGTATGAGCAGTTGTGTCACCGACCGCTTCCACGAGAGCGTCGGAGACCGGAACGCTGTCGAACTCGATATCGACTCCGCAGCCGCTGGCCTGCGCGAGCTTCCCTGCGTCCCCGAGCAAGCCGTCGGAAACGTCGATGCAGGCGCTGGCAAACTCCCTCAAGCGCTCGCCGAGGGCCACACGCGGCGTTGGGAAAAGGAAGCGCTCGCGCAGGTATTTGGCGGCATCCCCCGTTGCGCTCAGTCGGCCCTGCTCCAAGGCCAGTCCGGCCGTCGAGTCGCCGGGAGTTCCGGACACGAACACGATGTGCCCGGGCTTGCCCCCGCTGCGCAGCAGAGCCCCACCTCGCGGCACGTGGCCGAGCAGCTGCACCGAGATGCACAATGGGCCCGCAGTTGTGTTGCCGCCGACGAGCGCAACCGAATGAGCAAGCGCGAGCGCGGTGAATCCCGAGGCAAACTCTCCGAGCCAGGCCTCGTCCGCCGCTGGCAACGTCAGTGAAAGCAGCGCCCACGCAGGTCGCGCACCCATCGCCCCCAGGTCGCTCAGATTCACAGCAAGGGCACGGTGGCCGATGGAGGCAGCCGGCGAGTCCTCCGGAAAGTGCACTCCCGCCACCAGCGTATCGACGGTGGCGACGAGCTCAGCGTCCGGCGGACACTCCAGAAGCGCCGCGTCATCTCCGATTCCCAATCGCACGTCGCTCCGCTTCGCGCCGCAGTCGCGGAAGTACCGCTCGATCAGCGTGAACTCGGAAACGGCCATCGCGTCTCAGTGCTCGTTCGGCCGCAGCGTGCGCGCGGCGCGATCGAGAATGGCGTTGACGAACTTGTGCCCGTCAGTAGCGCCGAATCGCTTCGTGAGATTGACCGCTTCATTGATGGCGACCCGATATGGGACATCCGGCCGCGACCCCAGCTCGAACAGGCCGATCAGCAGCGCCGCGTGCTCGATCGGGTCCAGATGCTCGGGCTTGCGCTCCATCAGCCCGGCGAGGCGGACATCCAGATCCGCGTGCGCTCGCCACACTCCCTCGACCAGCTCGCGGAAATACTCCGGATCGGCCTTCGGCATGTCATCGGCAGCACCGAACTCCTGGATGAGGTCCTGCCAGGGACACGCGTTGAGTTGCCATCGATACAGCGCCTGCAGAGCGAGCTTGCGGGCGACCGAGCGCGTCGAGGACAGATGATAGGGAGACTGGGACATGCGCCGTCTCTACAGATGCGCCATGAGCGAGGCCATCTCGAGCGCCGTGTCCATCGACTCGCCGCCTTTGTTGCCGGCACCGATCGCGGCGCGCTCGAGCGCCTGCTCCACCGTCTCTACTGTCAGCACCCCGAACACAATGGGGATTCCAGTCTCCAGGCTTGCCAGCTGCAGGCCGCGGGCGCACTCGCCCGCCACGTAGTCGAAGTGCGGCGTATCGCCGCGAATCACGCAGCCCAGTGCAACCACGGCGTCGTAGCGGCCGCCGACGGCAAGCTTGCGGGCGGCCACTGGCAGCTCGAAGGCGCCCGGGACCCGGGCGATGAGCAGATCTTTTTGGTTGCCGCCTCGCTCCATCCAGGCGCCGATCGCGCCCTTCAACAGGCTGGAGACAATGAAGTCGTTGAAGCGTGCCGCCACGATCGCAACCTTGCGGTCGCGCGCGGTGATTTCACCTTCCACGATGCGGGGGGAATCCATGGTTTCTCGTCACGAGGGGCGGAGGACGCAAGTATAG
>Ga0105240_10002958_pt1 | contig 26766 bp, 26 predicted proteins | sample KBSC54metaG_FD_80426 | JGI IMG/M metagenome (GOLD analysis project Ga0105240, IMG submission 80426) | Corn rhizosphere microbial communities from Kellogg Biological Station, Michigan, USA - KBS C5-4 metaG | ecosystem: Host-associated > Plants > Roots > Rhizosphere > Soil | place: Michigan, USA...
GTCGCCTCCGGCGACCTGCGGGAACCGGCGACTGAGCCTTCGGCTCAGCGCCTGGGGGAAGCGGCCCGCCGCCGAAGGCGGCGCGCCGCTTCCCCGAGCCTACCCCGCCTCATACTCCCGCCCCTTCCACTCCACACGATGGCCGCGCAGGATGGCGGCGCAGGCGATGTGCGCAACGACGGCCGAGCCCAGCGGAAAGGCCAGCGCGTAGAACGGTGAGAGATGCGCGGTCACGACATATCCCGCGGCGCGCCAGAGCAGCATGGCCGCGACGCAGAGTGCGGCCCAGAGCACGAGAGCATCCGGCAACGGCCAGAGCAGCCGCGCGAGCAACACGAGCACCGGTGCGAGTGACGCGACGGGAACGGCGAGCAGTCCCGCGGGCAGGAGCGCCCGGCCGGCGTCCCCGAACGGCGCCGCGTCGAGTCCGCCCGCGTACATGTTCTTGCGCCACCCACCCACGATCTCCGGCAGCGAGGCATACATGCGCGTGGCGAGATGGCGCAGGCCGAATACGAGTTCGGTGCGTTTCCCTCTCCGGAAGAGCAGCTGCGCCAGAGCGAGATCCTCGGCCACCTTGCGGCGCACGGCCGCGTGCCCGTCAACGGCGTAGTAGGTCGCGGGCGTGATCATCATGAACTGGCCATTCGCGATCTTGTCCGCCGCGCGCGGCGAGCGGTTCACGGCGCCCGGACCGCCGTAGCGCAGGGCGAGAATGGCAAATACTTCGGGCTGCACGACGCGCTCCCAGAATGTCTCCATCTCCTGGCGTCCCGCGACGCTCAGGAAGTCGAGCGACCGCGCGTGCATCGCGTTCACCGCTCGAGTGAGCAGCTCGGGGCCGTGCGCGGTGTCGGCATCGGTGAAGCAGTAGAGCGATCCGCTGGCTTCGTGCACACCCTGCACGCACGCCCACTGCTTGCCGAACCAGCCCTGGGCGAGCGGCGCCGACTGCAGCACGCGCACCCGCGCATCGCGCGCGGCGATGGCGGCCACGATCGCGCCGGTGTCGTCTTCGCTGCGATCGTCCACGACAATCACCTCGAAGCGCGGATAGCGCGACGCGAGGATCGCCTCCAGGCAGGTCGTGATGTTGGCGGCTTCGTTGCGCGCCGGAACGATGATGGAGACGAGCGGAGGATCGTCCGGCGGATCGGATGCTTCATGGTCGAGCGACGGCGAGCCGTGCATGCGCCACACCGCAAGCAATGGCCCGGCCAGCCAGGGGAGCGCGAGGATGTACGGCCAAACGCTCACGGATCGGCCGCGGCGGCGAGCGCGGGCGCCGGGTCCGGCGCCGCCGCGTACCGCGCCACAATGGTCGCCGCCGTCATGTCGCCCGTCACGTTCACGGTGGTGCGGAACATGTCGGGAATGGTGTCCGCGCCCAGCAGAATGCCAATTCCTGACACGGGCACGCCGGCCGCGAGCATCACCGGCACCATCGCGATGATGGACCCGCCCGGGATGCCTGGAATGCTGAAGCTGGTGAGCACCACGGTGACGACGACCGTGGCCAGTTGCGCGGGGCCCAGCGTCACGCCATAGAGCCGCGCGATGAACATCACGCCGAAGGTGAGACCCACGGCCGCGCCGGCGCGAAACAGCGACGCGGCCAGCGGGAGGAAGAAGCTCGACACTTCGGCCGGAAGTCCGAGTCGTCCCGCCGCGCTGTCCATCATGACCGGGAGCGAGGCCAGCGACGACCGCGAGCTGAAGGCCACCGCCTGCGCCGGCGCCGATGCGCGCGCGAACTCGCCGAGCGACACACGCCCCACGAGCGCCGCCGCGGGATAGAGCAGCCCGATGCCGAAGAGCGTGGCGAGCAGTGACACCACCACGATGTAGAACACGATGGCGCCCGCGGCGGACACGCCGAGTCGTGCCGCCAGCGGCAGCGCCAGCGCGAACACGCCGAGTGGCGCGACGATGAGTACCCAGCGCACCAGCACGAGCATGGCGTCGAATACGCTCCGGAAGAAGCCGGTCACGCTGGCCCGCCCCTGCTCCGGAAGCCGAAGCAGCGCGATCCCGAAGGCCAGCGCGAAGATGATGAGCGGCAGCATGGCGCCGTCGCTCGCGGCGCGCACGGGATTCACCGGCACCAGCGACACGAGCCACTGACTCACCGTAGGCAATTGTTTCGCGCCTTCCTGCACTGCCGCGGTTGCCGCCGCGGCCGAACGCAGCGATGCCGTCGTGGCTGCACTTACGGGCAGCAGCGTGAGCAGCGGTTGCGCGACGAGCGCGGTGAAGATCGCGCCCGTGAAGAGGATCGCGAGAAACGTGACGAGCGCGCGCCCGCCCACGCGTCCGACGGCGCGGCCATCGCGCGCGGCAACCACGCCAACAATGAGGCTGGAAAACACGAGCGGGATCACCGTCATCCGGATCGCGTTGATCCAGAGCGTGCCGATGGGCTCGACGACAGGAACGACGCCGTGCAGCGCGGGGCTCAGCGAGATGGCGACGCCCGCCGCGAGACCGGCAACGAGGCCAATGAGAACCTGGACCGTGAGTGGCACGAGGGTAAGCTACCACTGGCGAACGCGGCCGGGGAGCGCGAAACGTTGACCACGATCCGGCGTCGCTCTACGTTCACGCGTGCCAGTGCGCATGCCGGAGATGGCTCTCGCCCCGGGGCGTCGAGCGCTGGCCAGCAACGTGCAGGGAGCGAGGATGGAAGAACTGAATTTCGAGCAACGCGTCGCCGAGGCCAGAGCGCATGTCCGCGAAGTGGCGGCCGTGGACGCCGTCGCCATGTTCCGCCGCCGGGATGACGTGGTCTATCTCGACGTGCGCGAACAGCGGGAATGGAACCTGTTCCGTATTCCAGGTGCGGTGCACGTGCCACTCGCCGCCGTCTCCGACTGCGTGAAGGATCGCATTCCGTGCAGCCGGCGCGTGCTCGTGTACTGCGCGCGCGGTGGCCGCGCCGCGCTCGCCACCAGTGCGATGCTCGGCCTGGGCTACCTGGATGTGGCGTGCGTGGCTGGCGGCGTCATGGGCTGGGTCTACGCGGGCGGGGAGCTCGAGGAGTAACGTTCGGGATGATGGCATCGTGATGAACGCAGGCGACAGTCTCCAGGCGGTGCTGGACGACCCGCTCATCGCGCGACTCTCTCGCTCGCTGCACGTTCGCAAGCCCAGGGAAGTCGTCCTCGGAGATGGCTACCGGCGCGCGGCCGTCGCCCTGGTTCTCACCCGGTGCGACAAGGGAGCGCCGGCACTGCTCATGATCAAACGTGCGGCGTTCGAGACGGATCCGTGGAGCGGCCACATTGCTCTCCCCGGCGGACGACAGGAAGCGCGCGATGCGTCGCTGCAGGCCACCGCGATCCGCGAGACGCGCGAAGAGACCGCAATCGATCTGGCGCGGGACGGACGGATCATTGGACGACTCGATGATCTGCAGCCCATGACGACGGTGCTTCCCCGCATCATCATCGCGCCCTTCGTCGCGATCCTGCGGGCCACGCTTCCTGTTTCCCTCAGCGAGGAAGTTGCCGACGCGTTCTGGGTGCCGGTGGCGGACCTCCTGGATCCGGCAGCGTCGCGCGAGATCGTCCTGGACCTCACGGGCGGTCCCCGCCGCGTGCCAAGCATTCAGCACGGCGGCCACGTCATCTGGGGACTCACTGAGCGGATCCTGCGCCAGTTTCTGTCGCTGCTCGCTCCGGCCTGATCAGCGCCCGGACACTCGTTCCGCTCCGGCCCGATCACGGTCGAGGGCCACGCGTTGCGGCCGGCCCGACGTCGCTCGCCGCCGGCTTTCCCGGATTGTGCTTGTGCCGCCCGTCCTGGGGCGCAATATTTAGGCATGACTAAACTACGGAATATTGCAGCGGATATTTTTCCTTTGCACGGACTATGTCAGTAGCGCCGCGCGCCGAGGACAAGCGGCGCGCGACGGGCGAACAGGCGCTGGCCGAGCCGGGATGGCGGCGGCCGCGTCTCACGCCGAGTCTGGCGGAGGCGTACCGCACCATTCCGATCACCGGGAGCACCTGGTTCCGCAAACTCCTGGCGTTCGCCGGCCCCGGCTACCTCGTGGCGGTCGGGTACATGGATCCGGGAAACTGGGCCACCGATCTGGCGGGTGGCGCCGCGTTCGGCTACAGACTGCTGAGCGTCATCCTGCTGGCGAATCTGATGGCGGTGTTGCTGCAGGGGCTCTCGGCCAAGCTGGGAATCGTCACCGGCCGGGATCTCGCGCAGGCGTGCCGCGATGCGTATCCGCGTCCGGTGGTCTGGTTTCTCTGGGTGATCTGCGAGCTGGCGATCGCGGCGTGCGATCTGGCGGAAGTGATCGGGTCGGCAATCGCGCTGAATCTCCTCTTTCACATTCCCATTGCGGCCGGCGTGATCGTCACCGCGCTCGATGTTCTCGTCGTACTGTTTCTGCAGCATCGGGGATTCCGCCTGCTCGAGGCGCTGGTCATCGCGCTGGTGGCGTCGATAGGCCTGTGCTTTCTGTTCGAGATCGTGATCTCGCGGCCGGACATCGGCGGGGTGCTCAACGGGTTTGTGCCGACAAGCGACATCGTGCGCAATCCGCAGATGCTGTACATTGCGATTGGCATTCTCGGCGCGACCGTGATGCCGCACAACCTCTATCTGCACTCGTCCATCGTGCAGACGCGGCGCTACGCGGAGGATGTGGCGGGCAAGCGCGAGGCCGTGCGCTTCGCGTTCATCGACTCCACGGTGGCGCTCACGTTCGCGCTGTTCGTGAATGCGGCCATTCTCGTGGTATCGGCGGCGACGTTTCATCGGGCAGGGCTGCACCAGGTCGCGGAGATTCAGGACGCGTACAAGCTGCTCACGCCACTGTTGGGAGTCACGGGCGCCAGCGCGATGTTCGCGCTCGCGCTGCTCGCGTCGGGACAGAACTCCACGCTCACGGGAACGCTGGCCGGCCAGATCGTGATGGAGGGGTTTCTGGACATTCGCATCCGGCCCTGGTTGCGACGGCTCATGACGCGGGTCATCGCCATCGTTCCAGCCGCCGTGGTGGCGATTCTGTACGGGGAGCGGGGTACCGCGAAGCTGCTCATTCTGAGCCAGGTGATTCTGAGCATGCAGCTCTCCTTCGCCGTCGTTCCGCTCGTGCGTTTCACCTCGGACCGTCTGAAGATGGGACCGCTCGTGAATTCCTGGTGGCTCAAGGCCACGGCCTATGTGGTGGCGCTGTTCATCGCGCTGCTCAATGCGTGGCTGCTGGTGCTCGTGTTCCGCGGGCAGGCCGCATGAGCATGTATGCGCGCATTCTCGTTCCGCTGGAGCATTCGGCGTACGATGCGGCCATTCTCGATCACGTGCGCCGCCTCGCGCACCTGTGCGGGGCGAAGGTGATCCTCATCCACGTCGCCGACGGCTGGGCCGCGCGCAACATCCAGCACCTCAATCTGCGCGAGAGCGAGGAGATGCGGGCCGATCGCGAGTACCTGGAGCGGATGGCCGCCGCGCTGGAAGCGGATGGACTCGAGGTGGACGCGATTCTGGCCAGCGGCGACCCGCCGCGGGAGATCACCGAAACGGCCATGCGTGAGCACTGCGACCTGATCGCGATGTCCACGCACGGGCACCGCTTCCTCTCCGATCTGCTCTACGGCAGCGTGGCGGATTCCGTGCGCCACCGCTGCACCATTCCGGTGCTGCTGGTGCGCGGCTCGCGCGCTCCCACGCCGGTTCGTGGCGAGGCGCTGCCGTGACCGCCGCAAGACCACCCCGGGATGTGACGGCGCCGGTTGAAGACTACCTCAAGGTCATCTACGAGATCGAGCGCCGTTCCGACGTCGCGACCACCAACGACATCGCGCAGCGCCTCGCCATCGCGCCAGCCTCCGTGAGCGGGATGGTGCGGCGTCTCGCCGACCAGGGCCTGCTCGAGCACGAACCCTACCGCGGCGTGCGACTGACCGGCATGGGGCGCCGCCTGGCGCTGCGCACACTCCGGCGGCATCGCGTGATCGAAGCGTACCTGACGCTGGCGCTCGGCTATCCCTGGGATCTCGTGCACGATGAAGCGGAGCGACTCGAGCACGCCGCGAGTGATGCGCTCATCGATCGCATGGCGGCGGCGATCGGGGAACCGGAAACCGATCCGCACGGAGCGCCCATCCCCACGCGCGAGGGAGAAATTGACGAGCGGACGCTGTTCTCCATTCTGGACCTCGCGCCCGGTGAGCGGGGCCGCGTGGTGCGCGTGAGCGACGACGATGCGGCCATGCTCCGCTATCTGGGCGAGCTCGGGCTGACGATTGGCGTCGAGGTGACGGTGCAGTCGCGCGAACCCTACGGCGGTCCGATTGCACTGCGTGTGGGGCAGGTGCAGCGTCAGATCGGTCCGGCGCTGGCGGCGGCAGTGCTGGTGGAAACGGGATAGACCGGGAAGCGGCGGCCGGCCTGCGGCCGGCTGCCTGGGGGAAGCGTCGCACAGAGCGCGACTGCGGGAAGCGGCGATGGCGCCTGACGGCGCATCGCCTGCGGGAAGCGCCGCCGGCCTTCGGCCCGGCGGCTGCGGCCACGCACCACCAACCTGCCACTGGGAATGGGGAATGATCCACGCCCCGCCGCCCCGCCCTTGGGAATCGGCAATCGGGAATGGGGAATCGTGGGAATGGGGAATGATGGAGCGGGGGGAGGCGGCGGTGAAAAAAACGTGGTGGGGTGTGGGGCGGGGAGGTCTTCCTCCCCGATTCCCCATTCCCGATTGCCGATTCCCGATCTTGTTGATTCCCGATCTTGTTGATTCCCGATCTTGTCGACAGACCATAATGACCGCTCTCGTCCTCATCGCGCTCCTTCAGTTTACTACACCGCCCAGAACCATTGCCGTTGACGCGCGACTGGCGGCAGCGGCGGGGCTGCGGGTCGGAGATCGCGTGGTCGTGGCCGCACAGCCCGGTGCGGCAGGCGACACCGTCGTCGTCGGCGCGATCCTGGCGCGCCGAGCGGATCCCAGCGAGGTCACGCGCAATGCGTATGACGTGCGTATGCATCTCGATCAGCTTCAGTCCCTGATACGCTATGGCGATCGCGTGGATCGCTTCGCCGTGGCGACGCGCGACAGCAGCGCGACGCGTGTGGCGCTCCGCGCCATCAACGATGCCGCCTTCGGCTTTCAGGCGTGGCCATCTCGCGAGATCGCCGCGCAAACCTCGGAAACCTTTCGCGTGGTGAGTCGCTTTCATCGCGCCATCGGCGTCATCACCATCGTCGCGAGCGCCATCTTCCTGCTCTGCATCCTGCTGCTCAAGGTCGAGGAACGGCGGCGCGACGTGGCGGCGCTGCGGCTCATCGGACTGTCACGGTCCACCGTGCTGCGATCGGTGGTGCTCGAGGCCGCCGTCGTGTCGGTGCTGGGCAGTGCATTGGGCGTGCTGATCGGCTGGGGCGCGTCCGGACTGGTGAACGCGTACTACCAGGCGTTCTATGACACGCCGCTCCGCTTCTCGATCATCACGACCGGCATCGTGCTGTTCGCGGTGACGCTCTCGCTCGTGCTCGGCCTCGCCGCCGGTGCGCTGGCCGCGCTCCGCCTGGTGCGGACACCGCCGCTCACGCTGCTGGGACGGTAATGCGATTCACGCTCGCGCTCGCGACGCTGGGCCGTCATCGAGGGCGGACCGTCCTCGCCATCCTCGGCGTGGCCGTGGCGTCCGCCATGCTGCTCGACATGGTGATGCTCTCCTCGGGACTGCGCGCGTCGTTCCGGGATCTGCTGCTGAGCCGCGGGTTCCAGTTGCGGCTCTCCCCGAAGGGAACGCTTCCCTTCGACACGGACGCCACCATTGGCGGCGCCGCGGCGATGGTCTCGACGCTGCGCGCGCTGCCCGACGTCGTGGCGGTGAGCCCCGTGCTGGGCGGACAGTTGCACATCCCGCGCGAGCATGGTGTCATCACGGGCTTCGCGCTCGGCGTCGAGCCGCGCGTGCAGGGTGACTACGAACTGCTTTCCGGTCACGACCCGCGCCGTCCCGACGAGATGGTGGCCAACGATGACCTGCTGCGCGCCGCCGGTGCACGCCCTGGTGACACGCTCACCGCCGCGGCCGGCTATGACGCGCAGCTTCGCGCGCTGGCGGGGACGCGCCGTCTCGTGATCACCGGGCGCGCGCGGTTTCTCTATCTCTCCGCCGGACAACCCGCCGCCGCGCTGCCGCTCTCCACCCTGCAGAACATGCGCGGTGCGGACGCCACCGATGCCGTGTCGCTGATCATGGTGCGCCTGCGCGATGACGCCATCGTGGAGGCGGCGCGCCGGCGCATCCAGTCCGCGCTGCCGCGCGTGGAGGTCAATTCCACGAGCGAGGCCATGGCACGCGTGGACCAGCGGCTCAGCTATTTCCGACAGCTCAGTTTCATCCTGGGTGCCGTGAGCCTCGTCGTGGGTTTTCTCCTCGTGACGACGCTGGTCACCGTCTCGGTGAACGAACGCCTGGGTGAGATCGCCGTGATGCGCGCGATCGGCGTGTCCCGCGTGCACGTCGTGGAGCAGGTCGTGCTGGAGAGCGGCGCGATCGTGCTGGGTGGCGCGGTACTGGGGTTGGCGCTGGGGCTGGTGACCGCGCGCTACCTGAATTCCATCCTGTCGAGCTTCCCGGGGCTGCCCGCGGCAATCGATTTCTTTCTCTTTCAGCCGCGCGCGGTGTGGGCAGCGCTGGGGCTGCTCGCGCTGTGTGGTGTCGCCGCGAGCGTGTATCCGGCGTGGCGGGCCGCGGTGCACCCGGTGGCGGGCGCGCTGCGCGAGGAGGCGGTGGCATGAGCGCGTTGCTCGCGACAGAACGTGTGCATCGCGAGTATCGCGTGGGCGAAGAACGGGTGCGAGCGGTGCGCGGCATTACGCTCGAGGTCGCCAGCGGCGAGCACGTGGCACTCGTGGGGCCGTCGGGGTGCGGGAAGTCGTCGCTGCTCAACCTGCTGGGCGGGATCGATCATCCCACCGCCGGGCGCGTCCTCTTTCGCGGGGCCGACGTGGCGCTCATGCGCGACCGTGCGCTCACGCGCTTCCGATTGCTGCACATCGGCTTCGTGTTTCAACGCTTCTATCTGATGCCCGCGCTCACCGCCGCGGAAAACATCGCGCTCCCGATGGCCGAGGCCGGCATGCCGGCGCGCGAACGGCGCGCGCGCGCCATGGAGCTGCTGCGATACGTGGGACTGGATGGCCGCGCGCGGCACAGGCCCTCGCAGCTCTCGGGCGGCGAACAGCAGCGCGTGGCGATCGCGCGCGCGCTGGCCAACGCGCCGGACGTGGTGCTCGCGGATGAGCCCACCGGCGAACTCGATGCACGCACGGGAGCGGACATCATCGCGCTCTTCCAGCGGCTCAACGCCGACGGCACCGCGCTCGTGCTCGTCACGCACGATGAACAGCTCGCCCGCGCGGCGCGCCGCGTCGTGCACATGCGCGATGGCGTCATTGTCACCAGCGACGACGGCCGATGATCACGCTGCTCGCGCTGCGCCAACTCGGCCATCGGCCATGGCGCTCGGTGCTGCTGCTCCTTGGCTTCGGACTGGGCGCCGGAGTCATGATCGTGCTGCTCGCCATCGGACAGGCCATGCTGGAGCAGGCGCGGGACACGGCGCTCGTGGGTGGCGGCGAGATCACGGTGCTTCCCGAAGGGATGAACATCGAGGTCATGAAGACCGGCGGAGTGGGCGGCCTGTTCTTCTCCATTGATCACGCGCGATTCATCGATCGCCAGATTCTGGACTCGCCACGACTCGCCGGCGTCGTGCGCACGGTGGCGCCGCAGATCGTCGCCAGGCTCGTCTATCTGCGCACGCGGTCGGGCGAATACGCGGTGCAGGCGAGCGGCGGCATCCCATCACGGAGCGCGGCCGTGGGCGCGCTCCCTCGTGCCACGGCGGGCCGGTGGGTGGACGACGCCGGCGATCGCCGCTGGATCGCGCCCACCCGCGTCGAGTTGTATTCGGAGATGGATCACTTTCATCTGCCGCCACCCGGAATCGCCGACCCGGCAAGCTGGGGCGAGTGGCACTACTTCAACGTGCTGTCTCCGGACGCGCGCCACTGGGCGTTCATCTCGCTCATGGTGGGCGGAGACATTCGCGGCGGCGACTGGGGCGGGCGCGTGACCGTGACGCTGCGTACCGAGGGCGAAGCCACGCGACGGTTCGCGGCTGAGAGCCCGGCCGGCGCGGTGCAGATGTCCACCACGTCGCCCGACCTGCGCATCGGGGCATCGAGCGTCACGCTGCTGCGCGATGGGCGCTATCACGTCGAGGCGCGGGGAACCGAGCCGGGCACCGGCGCTCCGGTGCGGGTGGATCTGACCGTGACGGGTGCGCCGCGCGCCTGGTTTCCGGGCGCCACGCTCTCGAGCGGCGCGTTCACGTCCGGCTACGTGGTGCCGGCGCTGCGCGCCGTGGCCAGCGGAAGGATCTGCGTGCGAGAGCGGTGCACGACCTATGCGAGCGCCCAGTCGTATCACGATCACAACTGGGGTGTGTGGCGCGACGTGCGATGGGAGTGGGGCGCCGCGCGCGCCGGAGCGTTCACGCTGCTCTATGGCCGCGTCGAGCCACCCGACAGCTCAGCGGCGCGCACGCCACTTTTTCTCTACGTCGTGGACTCGCTCGGGTTTCGCGCCGTCTTCCGGCCACAGCGCATCGCGTACGCCGGCACACGCGTGATCACGGTGCACGGCGTGCGGGTGCGCGTCCCGCGGTCGGCGGTGCTCGCGGACGTGCGCGGGAGTGACACGCTGCGGGTCACACTGGACATGCAGGACGCCATCGCCACGGACACGCGCGGCAGCATGCTGCGGCGCGGCACGCGCAGCGCCGTGCGCGATCCGTATTTCATCCAGATGAAGGGACGGGCCACGCTGGATGGGTGGATCGGCGGCGCACCGGTGCATGGCGAGGGGAACGGCTTCTTCGAGACCTATCGCGCGGCCGAGCCGTGACCCGGCGTGCGCGACTGGACGGGTGATCGTTCAGTTCCTCCCCGCGATCCAGCCGACGATCGCTCCGATGATCGCGCCGGCGATGGCGCCGGTTTCTCCCGACAACGATCCGATCGCTCCGCCGAAAATGGCGCCGGAAATGCCAACCAGCGACTCGCTCAACAACGGGTGCGCGAGATCGCCCTGATCGGGCATGGCGTACGGATCGGCATCAGTATCCGCAGATATGGGGCGAGTCAACTCCTCGAACAGTGCATGCGTGCTGGACACCGGAGGAGGAACGAACGGACTGTCATCGTGCTCTGGGGCCCGCTCTCCGTTCTGTGCGTCGTTCTGACGTACCTCCATGGCTTCTCCAAGGGGACCCATACAATTCAATCTATCTCCATGACGAGGCAAATCCGGTACCGTCAGGACCCGGGAATGACAGGAATCCCGTTCGGGCGGGACCGCACCGCCGCCGGGGCCACCCGAATTCGGGCACTTGACAGTCTTCATGCGTGGCGTCCCATTCTGTACGCATGCCTTCGAGCGTTCGACTCGGCACGCAGGGGTGGAACTACGACGCCTGGGTGGGGCCGTTCTATCCGTCCGGGACGCGTCCGGTGGATTTTCTCGCGACCTACGCCCGGGCGTTCGACACGGTGGAGGTGGATGCCACCTTCTACGCGATTCCGCCCGCGAAAACCGTGCAGGGGTGGGCCGCCCGTACGCCCGGGGACTTCTGCTTCGCGCTCAAGCTGCCGCAGGAGATCACGCACGAACGCCGCCTCCGGGACTGCGCCGACCTGACAGCGCTGTTCGTCGAGCGCATCCGCGAGCTGGGCGCGAAGCTCGGCCCCGTGCTCATTCAGCTCGGTCCGGACTTCGGGCCCGCCGAGCTGCCCGCACTCGTCAGCTTTCTCCCGACGCTTCCCACGGACATTCGCTTCGCCGTCGAGTTCCGGCAGCGTGGCTGGATTCACGATGGCGTGCTCGCGTTGCTCGCCGAACATCGTGTCGCGCTCGCGCTCACCGATGCCCGCTGGATTCCGCGTCGCTCCATGCTGGCGCTCGCCGAACGGCCGACCGCGGATTTCGCGTATCTGCGCTGGATGGGACCGAACCGCGACGTCGTGGATTACTCACGGGTCCAGTTCGATCGGTCACGCGAAATGGAGTCGTGGTCGGAGGCGATCCTGATGCTCATGCAGAAGGTGACGGCCGTATACGGCTACGTGAACAACCACTATGCCGGGCACAGCCCGGCGTCCGTGCGGCAACTGCAGCAGCTTCTGGGACAGAAGCCCGTTGACCCGAGTGAACTCGGCGAACAGATGACGCTCTTCTGAGCCGCGCGCGGGTTCGCTGGTGAGTGGGTTCACCGGCGCGCGCGTTCGCTGACGCGCACGCCCGCGCGTTCGCTGCCACAGGCGCGGGCGTGGCGCTACCTTGAGTCATGCGTTGGACCACCATCGTTGCATTCATCGTATCGCTCGCGCTGGCGACACTCTTCGCCAGGCTCGGGATCTGGCAGTTGCACCGGCTCGCGGAACGGCGTGCCTTCAACGCGGAACTCTCGAGCCGCATCTTCGCCAGGCCCGTCGCACCATCCGCACTGCCCGCGGATACCGCACTCGCCAACTATCGCCGCGTGCGCGTGACGGGCACGTTCGACTACGATCAGCAGATCGTGATCACGGGACGCTCGCGCCAGGGCGCACCAGGTGTCTATCTGGTGACCCCGCTCAGGCCGGACAGCGGCGGACGCGCGATTCTCGTCAACCGCGGCTGGGTCTATTCGCCGGATGCGTCGGCCGTGAACAAATCGCTCTGGCTCGAACCCGCTCACACGACCGTCGAAGGCTACGTCTCACCGATTCCACCGGCGGCGGCGAACGATCCCGAGGCAGTGAACAATCCGCGTGCGGTACGCTGGCTGGATGCGACGCGCATCGCGTCGCTGCTGCCGTATCCCGCCGCGCCGTTCCAGTTGATCGACCTCTCGCCGGGCACGCCGGACGAAGGCGCGCCGACGCGGCTCACTGTGCCCGCGATGGATGAGGGGCCGCACAGGAACTACGCGATCCAGTGGTTCACCTTCGCGCTGATCGCGCTCTACGGTTCGGGGTATCTGATCTGGCTCGAGCGGGGAAAGAAGCCGGGATTCCTGGTAACAGGGAACGGCCAGGCGGGGTGACACGGGTACGCTCCCGCCGCGGCTTTCCATTCCGCTCGCCACCGCATGTACCTTTCAGCACCACAACCACGCAGTGAACTGACCATGGCAGACGCGAAGCATGCCCTGGCCTCCGAGCAGGAGGCGCGCGACGTCGCGGAAGCGGCGCGGGAAAGTGAGTGGAGGGAGCCCAGTTTTCTCCAGGAGCTCTTTCTCGGCCGCTTCCGGCTCGACCTGATCCATCCCTATCCCGCGCAGAGTCGCGAGGAGGAGGAGCGGGCCGCGCCGTTCATGGAGAAGCTCCGCGATGTGCTCGAGCGCCTGGACTCGGATGAGATCGATCGCACGGGTGACATCCCCGAGTCGGTCGTGCAGGAACTGCGCGACATCGGGGCGTTCGGCATCAAGATCCCGGAGGAGTACGGCGGTCTGGGGCTGTCGCAGACGAGTTACGTGCGCGCGATGGGTATGGTGACGTCGAAGGACGGCTCGCTCACGGCACTGCTCTCGGCACATCAGTCCATTGGCGTCCCGCAGCCGCTCAAGCTCTTCGGTACCGACGCGCAGAAGCAGGCGTACTTTCCGCGCCTCGCCAGGGGCGCGATTTCGGCGTTTGCACTCACGGAGGTCGATGCGGGAAGCGACCCGGCCAACATGCACACCACGGCGACGCCGAGCGAGGACGGCTCGTACTTCGTGCTGAACGGCGAAAAGCTCTGGTGCACGAATGGCACGCGCTGCGAGTTGATGCTGGTGATGGCGCGCACGCCGGATCAGATCGTGGACGGCAAGTCCCGCAAGCGCATCACGGCGTTCATCGTCGAGAGCTCCTGGCCGGGCGTCGAGATTGTGCACCGCAATCACTTCATGGGCCTCAAGGCCATTGAGAACGCGGTGCTCCGGTTCACGAACGTCAGGGTGCCGCGCGAGAACATTCTGTGGGGCGAGGGGAAGGGGCTCAAGCTCGCGCTCATCACGCTCAATACGGGGCGGCTCACGCTGCCGGCGAGCGCGGCGTACGCCGCGAAGCAGATGGTGCGCGTGTCGCGCGAATGGGGGAACGAGCGCGTCCAGTGGGGACAGCCCATTGGCCGGCACGAGGCCATCGCGCAGAAGATCGCGAAGATGACGGCCAACACGTTCGCCATGGAATCCATTGCGGAGCTGGCGAGCGCGATGGCAGATCGTGGCGGGTATGACATCCGGCTCGAAGCCGCCATTGCCAAGATGTGGAACACGGAAGCCGGTTGGCGCATCGTGGACGACGCGATCCAGATCCGCGGCGGGCGCGGCTACGAGACGGCGGACTCGCTGCGGGCGCGCGGTGAGCGGCCGATCCCGCTGGAACGCGCAATGCGCGACTTCCGCATCAACCTGATCTTCGAGGGATCATCGGAGATCATGCGGCTGTTCATCGCGCGCGAGGCGGTGGATGTGCACTTCCGCACGGCGTTCGATGTCGTGAATCCCAAGGCGACCGGCAGGGAGAAACGTGCCGCGCTGCTGCGGTCGGCGAAGTTCTACCCGACCTGGTACGCGTCGCAGTGGGTGGGCGGGCGCGGGTCGTTTTCGGAGTTCGGCGCGCTCGGGCCGGAGTTGCGCTACATCGAGAAGACCACGCGCCGGCTGGGGCGGTCCATCTTCCACGCCATGGTGCGGCTGGGTCCGAAGCTCGAACGGCGACAGATGGTGCTCTTTCGCGCCGTGGACATTGGCGCCGAACTGTTCGCGATGGCGGCAACGTGCTCGCGGGCGCACGCGCTGGTGAAGGCGGGCGATGCGAACGCGGGCGATCTGGCGCTGCTCTTCTGTCGCGAGGCACGGCTTCGCATTGCGGATCACTTCCGAATGCTGTTCGGCCCCAACGATGCTGCGCTGTACAGCATTTCGCAGCGCGTCCTGAAGGGCGAGTTCCAGTGGCTGGAGGAGGGGACCGTGAGCATGGAGCGCAGCGCCGCCGGCGTTGCGGCGGCAACGTAGGCATGGTAGGCAAAGGGGCAGCCCATGGGGCTGCCCCTTTGTCTACCATGCCTCACTGCACGGCTCGTCCGGCGTCGAGGAATCCCTGTCCGAAGAACGCGTCCTTGCCCGGCTTGCCGAGATCCACCGCTGACGCGCGGAGCCTGGCGCCGAGCTGCGCGGGCGTCATGTGCCCATAACGCGTTACGAGCAGCGCCGCGACGGCGGACGCGTGCGGAGCCGCCATGCTCGTACCGGTGGCCCACCCCCAGCCGCCGGCGATCGTGCTGAACACCCAGTCGAAGACAAAGCATGGCTCCACGAATCCAACTGCACAGACTGCATCCGGGTGCTCTGTCAGGAACGTATCCGTGCCGCCGGGGGCCGCGAAGTCAATGCGCGACTGACCCGAGTTGGAGAACTGCGCGGGCACATCGAGATCGGTGCCCGGATCCACGGCCCATCCCACGGGTCCCGTAGCGGCAATCGACAGCACGTCGGGATCGTCGGCCGGGACGATCGTGGCGTTGCTGTCGTGGTTCCGATTCAACCCGTCATTTCCGGCTGCGACAATGACGGTGCTTCCCTTCTGATTGGCATAGGTCGTCGCGCGATTCACCGCGTTGACCAACTCCGTGATGTCCCGGGCCGTGGCGACGTTGCCGGCCGCATCCACGAAGCCGCTACGCGGCAGAGGCGGCGAGATCAGGCTCATGTTGATGATGTCCGCGTGGTGGTCGGCGGCATACACGATGCCTTCAATGATCCCGCTGAAGGGCCCGCTCTCGGATGTCTCCGACAGCACCTTCACGGCGACGATGTGCGTCTGCGGCGCGACGCCGACGACGCCAAACCCGTTCGCGGCTGCGGCGATGATGCCGGCCACGTGGGTCCCGTGGTTGAAGTAGAAGCCCGGAGTGATGCACGCCGTCTCGCCGGGCACGAACGAGGTGCTCGCCTGGATATCGAGGTTCGGCGTCAGATCGGGATGCGTGCAGTCAATCCCGCTGTCCAGGATGTACACCGTTGCGCCCTGCCCGAAGTCTCCGGCATTCCATGCCTGCTGCGCGTGCACCGCCTGCAGATTCCACTGCAGGAACTGGAACGGCTCGGCGATGACGACGTTCGGCGTTGCGTCCGCTGACGCCGGCTCTGGAACCGCGGCCCGTCCCTGCACGCCGGGCGTCCATTTCACATCGAGGTCCGGTATCACCGACTGCACGCCCGAGAGTTGGGATGCATTGGTCGCGACGGCCTCACTGGGTGCGGACACGAAGGCAACGCCAATCTGCGGCAGCGATGCCGTAATCGTTCCCCCGTATTTCGCGACCTGGTCGCTGAGTGAGGACGGGATCGTGTTGGCGTTGGCCACCACGATGTAGTGCCTGGTGCGCAGCGACGCGTTGACGTTCAGCGAGTGCGCGGCAGAGGGACTTGTTGGTGCTGCATCCGAGCATGCTCCCATGACTGCCGCGCTCGCGAGAATACCGCCGATAACGAATCGCCGCATCGCCCGCCTCCTGAGGAAAGTTGGACACTCGAGCGTGCTGCTGTGCTCGCATCGGATTGGAAAGGCTACCTTACGGTCGGGTGTGGACGATGGCAAGACCGATCGCCGCGCAGTGGACCGCGGCATGGGAGATGAGCGCCGGCGGATTCCCGGATCAACCGGACACGAGCACGGCGCGCGCGACGTTGAAATAGATCACGAGCCCGGCGACGTCCACGAAGGAGGCCACGAAGGGCGAGGACGCAATCGCCGGGTCGAAGCCGAGTCGCGTGAGCAGCAGCGGCAGCGCCGCGCCGACCACCGTCCCGGTGAGCACCACCAGAAGCAGCGTGATGCTCACGACACCCGCGATGCCCATCCCGTTTCCCCACATGAGCGCGCGCACGAGCCCGATCGCGCCGAGGAAGACGCCCAGCGCGATGCCCTGACCGAACTCCCGCACGATCACCCGCGCGGCGTCGCGAAGCCGCACATCGCCCACGGCGAGCGCGCGCGTGATGAGCGTGGCCGACTGCGAACCCGAGTTGCCGCCGGAGCTGATGATGAGCGGGACGAAGAACATGAGCGCGATCGCGCTCTCCAGCATGGCCTGATAATGACGGAGCGCCGTGCCCGTGAACATCTCCTCGACGAAGAGCAGAATGAGCCATCCGCCGCGCTTGCGGGCGATCTCCCAGAAGCTGACCGCGAAGTACGGCGCCTCGAGCGGCTGCACCGCGCCGAGCCGCTGCACGTCTTCCGTCTGCTCTTCCACGAGCGCGTCGATCACGTCATCCACCGTGACGACACCCAGAATGCGTCCGGCGCCATCCACGACCGGCACCGCGACCAGGTCATACTTGCCGGTCACGCGCGCGACTTCCTCGCGGTCTGCCGTGGCCGGCACCGTGATGACATCCGTCCACGCGAGGTCCCCGATGTGCGATCCCTCGGGCGCGGCGAGCAGTTCGCGGAGCGAGAGGACGCCGCGCACGCGTCCCGCGGCATCGGTGGTGTAGATGCTGTGCATGGCCTCGCGCCGGCCGCCGCGCGCGACGGCACGCACGCTCGTCAGCGCTTCCTCCACCGTCATGCGCTCCGGCACCGAGACGAACTCGGTGGTCATGATGCCGCCGGCGGATTCCGGCGGGTAGGCGAGCAGCCGCTCGGTCTCGCCACGTGCGTCCCCCGTAATCTCCGCGAGGATTTCCTCGGCGTGTGCTTCCTCGAGCTCATCGAGGACATCGGCGCGATCGTCCGGCGTCATTTCGGAGACGAGCGCGGCCGCCTGCGTCGAGCTCATTGCTTCGAGCACATCGGTGCGCAGGTCCTCGCCCAGATACTCGAGCACATCGGCAGCGCGCGCGGGCGGTAGCGCGCGCAGCAGGAGGCGGACCTGATCCGGCTCGAGCGTCGAGGCCACGTCCGCCAGGTTGGCCGGGTGCATTTCCTCGGTCTCCGCGGCGATGTCCGCGGGCGAATCCCTGAGCATCGCCAGGAGATCAGGCCCGATGAGCGCGGCGACGGGGCTGTTTCGGGGGTCGGGCATGGGAGGCTCGAAGGCGAGACGGTTTGCTGTTCGCTACCCGCGATCACTTCTCAGGCGTGATGCGTCGGCTTCAATCGCGCGGGAAGTTACCTTCAGAGCGGCGATGCGAACAAGCCACGAGCGACGGAAGAACTTTCTACAGTGTGGGGAGCTCGCGCTTCACCGCGCGGCAGGCGACCATGGTGCAGCCGGCGAGCTCGATCGCGTTGGCGAGCTGGTCGGCGGTCACCGTCTCAGCGTGGTCCACGATCGCGTGGCCAAGCCGCACCTCGGCGTGCGTGACGCCCGGCACGCCGCTCAGCGCCGTGTACACCGCCTGCACGGCGTGGCGTGACAGCATTCCATCGATCAGGATGTCCGAACGCTTCAGCGACACGGCGATGCACTCCCCGGGGATGTCCGCTTCCCTGCGCCACGCATATCAATGTGCATGTCCGTCACACGCTTTGGTACGGATGACGCTATCATTGGCGGGAGCACGCTGCGCGCAACCACGGATGAATCGCAGTGCCAGAAAGCCTGTCACATAGTTACTGAGATAAGCCTGTCCGAGTATCGATCACCACCATTCTCCGCTCCCGCATGCCGACTATATCCTTCCTGGGGCTGGGCGCCATTGGAACTCCCATGGCCCGGCACCTCACGCAGCCGCCCTTCGAACTCACCGTGTGGAATCGCACTCGCGAGAAGGCGTTGGCGTTCGGGCGCGACACCGGCGCACGCGTCGCCGATACGCCCGCCGATGCGGCGCGCGGCGCCGCGTTCATCGTGACGTGTCTGTCGACATCGGCCGATGTCGAGTCCCTGCTGGACGGGAAGGATGGACTGCTCGCGGGAATCGCGCGTGGCACGACCGTCATCGACTGCACCTCGGGCGATCCCGCAACCTCGCGGCGCATCGCGGCCACGCTCGCGGCGCACGGCGCGGACTTCATGGACGCGCCCGTGAGCGGCGGGACGAGCGGCGCGGAGAAGGGCACACTGACCGTGATGTGCGGCGGTGACGCCACCGTGTTCGAGCGCATCCGTCCGGTGATCGGCGCGTTCGGCACGAAGCTCGTACACTGTGGGGCGGTGGGCACGGGCGATGCACTGAAGTCCGTGAACAACGCATTGCTCGCCGTGCACGTCTGGTCCACGGGCGAAGGCCTCGCCGCGCTGGCAAAGGCCGGCGTGCGCCCCGCCGTGGCGCTGGACGTGATCAATGCGTCGAGCGGCCGCAGCAACACATCGGAGCATCTCTTCCCCGAGCGGGTGCTGACGCGCGCATTTCCGCGGACCTTTCGCCTGGCGCTCCTCGACAAGGACATCGGGATCGCCGCCGGCGTCGCGCGGGAACAGCGTGTGGCGTCGCCGCTGCTGCAGCTCACCGCGGAGCTGTTCCGCGCCGCGCATCAGGACCTGGGAGAGGAGGCGGACCACCTGGAGGCCATTCGACTGATCGAACGCCGGAGCGGAGTGGAGATCGCATGACGGAAACAACACACGGCGCGACAGACCGGGTGTCATCGACCGCGCGCATTCGCACGCGCTTCCCCGCGCTGGAGCGGCGGCACCAGGGTGAGCGTGTGGCATACTTCGACGGGCCCGGCGGCACGCAGGTTCCGCGCGAGGTGGTCGCCGCAATGACGGACTATCTCTACCACCACAACGCGAACACGCGCTGGCCGTATCCCACCAGCATCGAGACCGACGAGGCGATAGCCAGCGCTCGCGCCGTCCTCGCGGACTTCCTGAACGCCGAGCCGGATGAAATCGCGTTCGGTCTGAACATGACGACGCTGACATTTCACCTGGCGCGCGCCATCGGGCGCCGGCTGAATCGAGGCGACGAGATCATCGTGACGGAGCTGGATCATCACGCGAACGTCGCACCATGGCAGGCGCTGGCGCAGGAACGCGGCGCCACGCTGCGTACGGTGAAGATGGATCCGGCCACGGGACAGCTCGACCTGCGCGACCTGGAAGACGCCTTCAATCCACGCAGCCGGGTACTGGCAATCGGCGCGGCGTCCAATGCACTGGGCACCGTGAACGACGTGGCGCACGCCGTGGCGCTGGCGCGGACGATGGGCACACTGACGTTCGTGGATGCCGTGCACTCCGCGCCGCACGTCCTCGCCGACGTGCGCGAGCTGAACTGTGACTTTCTCGTGTGCTCGGCGTACAAGTTCCACGGGCCGCACGTTGGCGTGTTGTATGGAAAGCGCGAGCGGATCGCGGCGCTGGACGTCCCCAAGCTCGCGACCGCACCCGACGCCGGGGCCGAGCGACTGGAGACGGGCACCCAGAACCACGAGGGCATGGTGGGCGCAGCGGCGGCCGTGGAATTCCTCGCGTCGCTCGCTCCGGGCGACTCGCGCCGCGCGAAGCTGCAGCGCGCCTTTGCCACGATGCACCAGCGCAGCACCACGCTGTTCGCGCGTCTCTGGCACGGGCTGCACGCCATCTCCGGCGTGCGACTCTACGGTCCACCGCCGGACGCGCCCCGCACGCCCACGGTCTCGTTCACCGTGGACGGTCTGCCGAGCGGCGAGGTGGCCCGCCTCCTCGCGGCGCGCGGCGTGTTCGTGTCGAGCGGTGACTTCTACGCCACCACCGTCACCGAGCGCATGGGCGTCGGCGCCGAGGGCTTCGTGCGCGCGGGCTGCGCCTGCTATACGACGGATGCGGAGGTGGACCGGCTCGTGGCCGGGGTGGCGGATATGATACGGTAGGCGGCGCGCTGCCTCCCCGCCGCCACCCCGCCCTTGGGAATCGGCAATCATTCCCCGCCTCACGACCCCTCCCTTGGGAATCGGCAATCGGGAATGGGGAATCGGGGAGGAAGACCTCCCCACACCGCACCCCACCGCCTTTTTTTCACCGCCGCTGCCCCCCGCCACATCATTCCCCATTCCCACGATTCCCCATTCCCGATTGCCGATTCCCAAGGGCGAGGTGGCGGTGGGGAGGGGCACGCCGAGGGGCTGCGACATTCGCTCCGGCGCGCGACGTGCCCGCATCCGCGCTGCTGCTCACCTGGCACCGCGCGCTCAAGTACGAATCGTGAAGCCCCTTGAACCAGCGACCAGCGACCAGCGACCAGCGACCAGCGACCACCCACCAGCTACCACCCAACGTACCTCGACCCCGGATTCCACAGGGTCCAACTGGTGTACCCCGCGTCATACACGGCGCGCTTCTGTTCTTCGATCTCGTGCGGGCCGTAGGGCGGCTGGCCCAGCGTGAACGCCTGCAGCCAGGGACGCACGTGAGTCCTGCTCGTGATGCCCAGCTTCTGGTCGCGCTCGCGCGCCCGGCGAATGGCCGTGACGATGATCTTGTACGGCTCCGCGTTCGGGCGCGCTACGCCGAACGCGCCATGCGGATAATGTGACGGGTACACCATGGGGAGCAGCACATCCGTCACGGGTGACAGCGCCTCCCATTCCTGTCCCACCTCCAGCGCGCCGTTCACCGTCGTCACCAGTCCGAAGATGTCGGCCGTGCACCGCGCGCCCGCCGCGTGTATGCGGGGACACGCCTCGCGGAAGAAGGCCGCGATGGCCTGCGGCTTCGTCGTCGTCCCCGCATCGCGAAAGACCTGCGGCGGAAGGCTCCGGTACGGCTCCGGAAAGCGGATGTAGTCGAACTGGATCTCGGTGAATCCCATCCTCGCCATTTCCTCGGCCACGCGGATGTTGTATTCCCAGATCGCGTGGTCGTACGGATCCACCCAGGTGAGTCCCTTCTTGTCGCGCCAGGGCGCGCCACCCGGCTGGCGGATCACGTGGTCGGGGTTGAGACGCGCCGCCACCGAATCCTTGAACACCACGATGCGCGCGATCGGGAGGATGTGGTGCGCGTGCAGCGTGTCGAGCAGCGCGGCGAGATGCGGAATGGTGCCGCCGCGCCCCGCGTTGCGCGACACAAGCGTGTCCGGCGAAGCGAAGTTGAGACCGAATTCGTCCTTCACATCGATGACGAACGCGTTGATTTCAGTGGAATCCGCGACGGCGATGAGCTGTCGCATCCGGCGCGGGCTCTGCGCCGCGAATCGGTTGACGTAGATGCCGTGCACCGGAGTGGTGTCGGACAGGAGGGCGGCGAGTGCGGCCGAGTCAGTATGTGCGCGTGCGGTGTCCGGTGCGGCCGACGGCGTGCGAGCGGCTTCGCCCACACCGCACGCGGTGAGCGCGAGGAAAACGAACGGGATGCTGCGCATGGCAGTGAGGTGCTCCGAATGGCGGGGGTGACAGAATCGGCGCGAAATGTACAACGTCCCCCCTCGAGAACTGTACGACGAACAGGCGCCATTCGTCACAGGGTATATTTGGAGCACGATGCCGCGTCGCGCCCCCGTGCTTGTCCTGCTCCTTCTCGCCGCGTGCCGGACGGAGAAGCCCGCGCCGCCCCGCGCGGAATTCCTGGTCGCGGCGGGCGATTCCACCTTCTGGGTGAAGTCCACCCCGGATGGCGTGCGCGCCCGGGGCTCGCCGCTCCAGCTCGCGCATTACGGGGGTCGCTTCTACGAGGTCTATGTGGTGGACGACGATCGCTCATACACCGATGCCTCCATCGTCGGCCAGCAGGTGTGGCGTCGCGATCTGATTGGCGGGGACTCGGCGCTCATCTTTCGGGACACGACAATAGAAGGGATCGAGCGGTGGTACACGCGCACGCACCCCGATGATGTCCCCCTGGATGCGGACGAGGATCCGGACCCCGATCCGCGCGTCACCGCGTCGAGCGAGATCGACGTGCTCGATCAGTTCGGGCCGTACCTGACGTACGAGTATCGTGCCGATCTCTCGGTGCGCGGCAGTGACGACTGGCACGTCGCGCGACACGGCGTGCTCGATCTGCGTCGCGGTGGGGCAGCGTCGCTGGCAACGCTCTTCGGCGCGCAGAATGCGGCGAAACTGTTCCGCCGCGGACGATTGCTGTATTCCCAGGAGCTGGACTCCGTGCTCGCGTCGCGCGACGTGCGGGCGCGGGCCGCCGCGAGCGCCATTGGCGATTTCCAGTTCGATTCATCGAGCTTCGGGCTGATGGCGGTGAATCACGCACCGGCGGTGGAGTTCGTGGCGCCCGGGCGCGGTGCAAGGGCGGGAGGCTTGCTGCTGCCGCTGCCACCCATTCGTGCTGCGGCGGAGCCATGGTGGGACAGCGCCTCCACGGTCCTGGCCGCGAGCACCGACACGAGTGGTGATCACTGGACGCACGCGGGCTATACCGTCGTGGCGCGCGAAGAGCCCGACGGCGGTGGCGAAGATCTCTCGCTCGTGGATGAGACGGGAAAACGATGGACCATTGGGCGCGTGCCCGAGCCGGTGCGCCGCGTGTACTGGCTCGATCCGCCCCGCACCGACAGCACGACCCTGCGCGCGCTGGCACGCGCCTTCGACGAAGCCGCCCTTTACTCGGATGAATCCCGAACCGCGATGACCAATTCCAAGCCGACGGACCGTCTTGCCGACCGACCCGGCAAGCCCGTGCACGAATCCCAGCACGAGACATCGGAGATCATGATGCCGCAGCACGCGAACGTGCTGGGCCACGTCTTCGGTGGCGTGATTCTCTCCATGATGGATCGTACCGCCGCGGTGGCCGCGATTCGCCACACGCGCGGCAACTGCGTCACCGTTTCAGTGGACCGCGTGGATTTTCGCGAGCCGATCCATGTGGGCGATCTCGTCATCATGAAGGCCAGCGTGAACTACGCGGGCCGGACATCCATGGAAATCGGTGTCCGGGTGGACGCGGAGAACATGCTCGACGGCGCGCGGCGTCACACGAACTCGTGCTACCTCACCTTCGTCGCGATCGATCGCAACGGGCGCCCGATCCCGGTGCCGGCCATCATCCCGGAAACGACCGTCGAGGAACGCCGCTACGCGGCCGCCATGGAGCGACGACGGAGGCGGCTGGAAGAGCGCGCGGCGGAAGAAGCGATCTAGCGGCCGGCGAGTCGGGACAAGGAGCGGAGCCAGGGGGCAGCAACGGGCAGCCCATGGGGCAGCCCCATGGCTCGTCCGGTCAGCGGCGCTCGAGGTCCCGTTCTCCCGGAGTCGTTCGTGTCGCCCGACCCTGGCCGGGGTGCGTCTTCGCCTCGTGGAAGCGCTCACCCTTGGCCTGAATGTCGGCCACGAATCCCTGAAACTGCCGCGACGTGAGTGCTTCCGCGATTCCCGGAATGAGTCCCTTTACCAGCGTGATGCGCTCGGCGAGGGTGAGACTGTTGGCGCGTTCCACCAGGCGACGAATCTCGGGGTGATCCATCCAGTCGGTCTGCTTGCTGGTTGTCATACCGGGCATCCTCCGCGCGGGAGGTGAAGGACCAACGCGCCGCGCCGCTCCTTCACCTTTGCCGCGGCGTGCACTCCCGTCAAGAGCGAGGCAGCAAGGGCAGCCCCAGGGGCTGCCCCTTGCTCTTGCCCACGCCGCAGCAGTATCACAGGATTCTCACCATGAAGATGTTTACCGTTGAACAGGCCAACCGAACGCTTCCGCTCCTGCGCCGGATCGTGGCGGACATTGTTGCCACGTACCCGCGCTGGCAGGAGCGGGTGACCGAGATTGAATTGCTTGCCGGCGTGTCCACCGCGACGAATCCCGACGCCCGGCTGGAACCGCTGGAGCGTGAAGCACAGTCGCTCGCGGCGGAGATCGCGGGATACATTCGCGAGATCGAGGACGTGGGCGCCGAATATCGCATGCCGGCGGACGCCGGCCTGGTGGACTTCCCCGGCGAAATCGGGGGGCGACGCGTATTTCTCTGCTGGAAGCTTGGCGAGCACGCCGTGGAGTACTGGCATGACGTCGACGCTGGTTTTGCGGGGCGCCAGCCGCTCATCCCTCAGACCGTCGCTTAGCCATTCCACTCTTCAATCAGGTGGCAATGAAGGAGTTTCGATCGTCCGACGGCTCGGTCTGGCTCGTCGAGGTGCTGCTGCCGGGCGCGAGCAACGCGCTGGTGGCATTTCGCCATCCCGACGGCCGCACGGCGCGCAAGGACCGCTACAACTGGTACAACGCCGCGGTACCGGGCGCGACAGACGTGAAAAGTCGGCTGGATGCCGGCGAAATCGAGCGTTCGCTCGGTCATGACGAACTCGCTCGGCTCTTTCGGCGATCCATGCTCATTTCCGCCGCCGACAATCCACTGGGAATTCCAGTGACCACTTCAGGGTAGAAAAAGGCGGGGTGGTTTCCTTCCACGCCAATCGGGCACATATTGGCCAGTCCATTTCAATGGGGGTCGTCCCATGGCCGGCATGGTTCGCAGGACTCTTAGCGGCGGTTCGATCGGATTGCTCATTCTCGCGGTGGCGGCGTGCAAGTCTGGTGAGCAGAAGGCGGCGAATGGGGATCTGATGCTGCATGGCACAGTGCACATGGTGCAGAGCGATTCCGGCGGAACGTGCTGGAAGTTCCAGTCCACCAAGGGAAACAGCTACGAGCTGCAACCGGCGCAGGTGCCGAGCACGCTGCTGGTGGACGGCGCGACCGCGGTGGTGGAAGCCAAGCCGCGTTCCGGCGGAAGCTTCTGCAACGTTGGCCAGATCATTGACGTGGTGAAGGCGGATTCGATCTCGGCGGGCGCTGCACCATCTACCTCGTCGGACTAGACTCGCTGCGCGACGGCGCGCCGGGAGGTGGCGCGCCGCCTGGCGCACTCTCGGCCGCGCCGTCACCGACGTTGTCAGCCGCATAGGGAATCTCGATCTCCATTCCGTCGCGAGCCGCGACGGTCTCCGGGAAGAGCTCGCGCGCCTGGCGCACGAGCTCCTGTGCATCCCGGGAGTAGCGCGCGGAGAAGTGCGTGAGCACCAGCCGTCGCACTCCGGCACTGCGAGCCACCTGCGCCGCTTCCCGCGCCGTGGAGTGGCCGGTCTCGGTGGCGCGCGCGGCTTCCTCGTCCCCGAACGTGGCCTCGTGCACGAGCAGATCGGCGCTTCGCGCGAGTGATACGGTGGTGTCCGTGGGCCGCGTATCGCCGGACAGCACGAGCGTCCGCCCCGGACGCGTGGGCCCGACCAGCGCCTGCGGCTGGATCATCCGTCCATCGGGCAACGTGACCGCCATGCCGCGGTGGATCTGTCCCCAGAGCGGGCCCTCCGGCACACCCAGTTCACGCGCCATGTCGGGATTGAAGCGACCGCGACGCTCCTGCTCCACCAGCGCGTAGCCAAACGCGGCCGCGCCGCGGTGATCCGCCGGAGAGGCGACGATCTCGTAGCCGTCGCGCGCGACGCGCTGCCCCGGCTCGAGTTCGGTGATTTCCAGTGGAAAGCCGACGCGGTCCACGCCGAAGTGCGTTGCGCTTCGCAGAATGCGGCTGGCGCCGCGTGGTCCCCAGAGCCGCATGGTTGTCTCACGCCCCTGCAGCGCGAGCGTGCGGAACAGCCCGACCACGCCAAGCACGTGGTCGCCGTGAAAATGCGTGAAGAAGATGTCGTTCAGCGCGAAGGAGATGCCGTAGCGCATCATCTGGCGCTGCGTGCCCTCGCCACAGTCGAACAGGAGCGTCTCCCCTTCGCGGATGACGGCGATGGAGGAGACGCCGCGTTCGACGGTAGGGCGCGCGGCGGAAGTGCCAAGGATGCGGACGGCCAGAGACATGCGTGGAGAAATATAGTTGGGACGGACAATGGGATCAGATGGCGCGCACTCCGCGGGCAAC
>Ga0105240_10002960_pt1 | contig 26755 bp, 46 predicted proteins | sample KBSC54metaG_FD_80426 | JGI IMG/M metagenome (GOLD analysis project Ga0105240, IMG submission 80426) | Corn rhizosphere microbial communities from Kellogg Biological Station, Michigan, USA - KBS C5-4 metaG | ecosystem: Host-associated > Plants > Roots > Rhizosphere > Soil | place: Michigan, USA...
AAATTGATATTTTGCGTAGCGTCGGGACTGAAGATGTAGAGCCGTCCCTTCATCTCACGCAGGCGCACGCGAAGGCTCTGCGGCCCCGCGCGGGAGATGAGATACGCCCACGTCGGCGCCGGAGTCGGGAGCTGAGCGGGATCAATGCGCCCGTCCTGATAGATCGTATCGAAGGTGTAGGCGTAGAAGTCATCCGGCAGCGCGACCCATGAGATACGCCCCTGATCGTCCATCGATAGATCGACGGTCGCGGTCGAGAGTGCAATCTGCGTCTGCCGGATCAGCCGCGTCAGGTTGAGATCGCGGAGAATCTTGGCGCATTTCTGCGCGATGGCGACGAGCGTGCGGATGTTCGGATCGTTCGAGCCGATGTAGCTGTTGGCCCGATCGAAGCCGATCTCGTCGTTGACGGTGTCAAGCAGGGTTTTCAGACTGGACGACATGGGGCACCTTGGGCTTGTTCTTGGAACCCTTCACACGTCCGCCGCGCTTCTTCGGCGCTTCCGTGGTCTCCGGCGCGAGCAGCGATAGCCACCGCTTGCCCATCTCCTGCAGCGCCTTCATCTCCGGCTGCACGTCAGCCGCGACGAGGGCCTCGATCGTGAAGATTTCGGCATCGTCGCAGTAACGGAAATGGACCGCAGAGAACCCCGGCAGATGCGTCACCGAATGCTGCGGATGCGCGCGCTGTTGCTCGAACGCGGCCCACTCCTGCGGGTACGCTTTGCGATCCTCGGCCGTCGCGATGTGGTCGGCCTGATCCTTGGACCCATCGGCCCAGAGCTTGATGTAAGGGGCCTCGCGATAGATTTTCCGACCCTCGCGTTCGCTTGCCTCGGGGTCGAGCGTCGCATGCATGTAGAACTTGCCGTGCGTGACGCCATTGGACCCGCCGACGAGCACGGCTCCATTCGAGCCGTCGCGGATACCCTGCTGCAAAAGGGCGTTCTGGATTGCCTGATCAGAGAACACAATCACCTCCGGTTCGGGAAAAAACGGGGGCGGTCCCGAACGAATCCGCCCCCGGAGGAGTGAAACTCAGGTATACATCACGCCGTTGAGGAAGCGCGCGTTGCAGGTGAAGTTACCGGCGAAGAGGCACGGGATCACCTCGTAGTCGGCGTTCTGAATCGTACGGACTTCGCCGACGTTGAAACGACGGTTCGGCGCGCACTTCAGCTTGATCGTGTCGGAGTTCACGAAATAGCCGTGGTTGGTGTTGCAGTTCGGATCGAAGATCACATCCGCCGACTGATACTTCAGCGTCTGGAATCCAAGGTCCGCCAGCTCCGAATCCATGAAGCGCTGCAACGGCTGCAAGGTGCCGAGGAAGAACGTGTAGAAGTTCTTGTCGAACAGGATCAGGTCCGGCACGTCCGAGCCACGGATGCAGTCGAGGTAAAGCCCGTTCATGACGCTCTGGATCGTGGTGCCATCGATCGTCACGTCACCCGTGGTCTTGTTGCGCCAGAACGAGAACGTGGACTGATTGATGCCGCCGACCGTGGTCGAGGTCGTCGGATCGTCCGCGATCAGGAGCTTCAGGCCGCCGAGCTCACGTCCGCCCGAACCCGTACCGTCCGAGTAGATGGATGTTGCGACGGCATTCTTCATGAGCGCCTGCAACTGCGCCATGCGGGCTTCGACGTAGTCGTACCGCTTCGCCTCGCCCGAGTTGTAGATTTTCTCGATGCCCGAGATCGAGATGAAGCCTGCGAGCTGCTTCCACTGATACTCGGCGGCGTCGAGAACTTCGGACGTGGTGGGCGGGGTGAAGCTGTCGTAACCCGTGTACCACTTGTAGCTCTGGTTCGGGTTCGTGGGATAGATGAGGGCCTCATCGATCGTGCGGCCACCGTCCACCGTGACGATCCGGCCCTTCTTCATGAGCCGGTTGAGCATTGCATTGTTCGTAGTGACGTTGTCGAAGAACGTCGGACTCCACGCGCGCGCGGAGGCTACGACGAACTCGGAGAGGTCAGCGTAAGCCATGATGAAAAACTCCTGTTACCAAGTCGTGGGGATGGTTTCCCCCTTGGCTTTGGCCGTCGCGCGGATTGCATCGCGAATGGAGTTCGGGGGCGGATTCCTCCGCGCCTTCCCTTGTGCCGAGCCTTGGAGGTTGTTGCTTGCTACCTTGGCTTGCTGGGAGGTTTCCGTCGTCGTGGCTGCCGCCTGAAGGGCCTTTCGCTGCGCGTCCTCGGCCTTCTTCTGAATCGCCGGGAGGTGACGTGCCGTGGCCCACTCATAGGCGGCGGCAAGATCACGCGGCGTCTGTCCGCTATTCATCGCGAACAGCATCAGCTGGAAGACTTCGGGATCACGCAGATATGGGTGCTTCGGTTGGCCGGTGTCGTCTACGGCATTCTCGAAAGCCTGTATCTGCTGCACTACGTACTGCTGTTGCGCTTGCGTCTGCTGCTGCTGCTGGCCCATCAGGTGCTGTTCGAGCCCCTGCAGCCGTTGCAGCAACGGATTCACCATCTGCGTAACGGTCGGATCGACATACGGGGCGGACTGAACCGCTGCGTTGAGGTCGGCGCCGGTCGCCTGCGCGATGGCCTGAATGAACTTCCCCGCATCCTTGGGCTTGTAGATGCTGGCGAGCCATGCCAGCGTCTGATCGGGGTCGCGGGCAAGCGCCTGCGCCACAGCCATCTGCTGGGCGAGGCCCTGCTGCAGGGTCATTCCCTGCATTTCCCACACCTGCCGCGCCTGCTGCAGCGTGTCGTGGATCGGGGCGTAGCCCTGCGCGAACTGGCGAAGTTGTCCCACCTCGTTCGCCTGTTTGCCCCAGTCGGTATAGAGCTTGTTCAGCTCGTTACCGGCGTGCTTCCAGTGCTCGCCCGAGTTGGGGTCGGTCGCCCAGGTGCGGAGCGCGCGCTGGCCTTCCTTGCTCCACCGCTTGGCCCACGCCGGGGCCTCGTTCCAGCCGTTGAGCGGATCATCGTTGTCCGCCGCAGCGCCATCAGTGACGGTCGTGGTCGTGGCGGTTTCGGACTTGGCTGGCTTTGTTTCACGTGAAACACTTTCGGGTTTTTCTTTCGCAGAACCCGATTCCGAGGCTTTGGACGAAAGCTCGGCGTCGGTCCTTGCGATGACTTCGCGCATCGTGGGGGCCGTGTCGCTCATTTAGAGTGATCCCAGAAGATCGTTCGGTGTGAAAGGGCGATCCCGGCCCGTGTTCAAGTCCTTCTGGAGGTCCCGGATCAATGCCCGGTCCTTCTCCTGTTCTTTCTCAGCCTTGGCGAACCCTTTCTGGACCGCCTCGTTCGTGGTGAAGTCCCTTGCATCCACCACATTCCGCTCGCGCATGATGTTCTGGCGCTGCCGGTGGCTCGTGACCACCTGATTCGTCAGCGGGCACTTGTAGGCGCAGTCCGCCGCGATCGTGAACATTGGCGCGGTCAGCCTGATCGTCATCTGCCCGTGCGTTGCGTTTTTACCACAAACGGGCGCAAGCGTGTGCCGGTCGGCCATCTTGTTGTAGGCTTCCGTCTCGTATCCGCAACTGCACTGGTAGGCGTAGAGCATGAAGCGTCATCCCCTCGAATTGCCGGACGAATTACTATGGTCACCGTGGAAGCGGCTTGGCTTCATGGTCGGGGCGTGGTTCCTCTTGTTCGCGCCGGGACTGTTCATGGTGATCCTGCTGTGGCTAGTCCTGTGCTTGCGAGCATTTGTGCTGCGCTGGTGAGATCGGGGTCTTTCTTCTGCTGCCCGAGCTGATCGAGGTATCCGATCTGCGCCGGTAGTACGCCGATCGGCGCCGTGGTGTTGCGGGCCAGCCACTTCACGAAATCCGCGTTCGTCATGAGCCGCGCGCCAAGGTTAGTGGCACCAAGTCCGGCAATGATCGGCACGGCGGCAGGCGGATGTGCGATGGCCGTCATGGCTGCGAGCCCAAGCTTGATCTGCGCTTCAGCCGGGGCCGTGCCCGAGTTCTGCGCGAAGACCTTGGAGCCTTCCTTGAGGTTGCTGGTAACGGCAGCGATCTTGTCGAGGTTCTGACGAATCTCGGAATCGTTCTTGAAAAGCGCCTGTTTCGCCTGCGGGCTCAGCGTGTTCCAGTTGGTCAGAAACGACTGCGTAGAGAAGACGTTCCCGGCATCGTTCTGCGCGCCGGGATTCGCCATCCCCATGCGGCGGACGACAGCGCTCGTCACAATGTCCTGCTGCTCGGGCTTGAGTGCGCTCATGACGCTGTTGAGCGTCGTGGCGCCGTCTCGCGTACCGCTGAGCGCCGCGGCATAGACTTTCTCAGGACCACCCGCCTTGCCGATGACCGAATCCACGGCGTCGATGTGATCGATGCCCGCGCGGTAGGCCCTTTCGGCGATGTTGTTCGCGGCGAATGCCTCAGGCGAGACATTCTTGAGGCCGTTGCGCATGTCCTCGGAGAGCGAGCCATAGAGCTGCTTCAATTGCGCCTTCGGCACGTCCGAGATCAGCCCCGCGTCCGCGATCATGTCGCCGACTTTGGTGCGTAGCTGCTTGATGGCCGTGTAGGGCATCGTCCCGCCAGCGCCAAGCTGGGGCGTCCCATCGGGCCCGAACGTCACCGAGCCTGCGGGGAGCGGCTTGTCACCGAGTCCTGCGAGCTGGCTGTTCTGCGTATCCTCGCCGATCGCGTTGGCGATGCTCTGGAGCTTCGGGTTCGCCAGAACGCCGCTGGTCGCCTCCGCGCCCTTGATCGGGGTCGTCAGCTTGGCAAGAAGGTTCTGCGTCGCCGGGATCGCGATGCCCGTATCACCCGGCATATGCTGATCCACGGCGTCATAGAGGGCTTTCGTGTCGGCCTTGAACCGATCCACGAAACCGCCCTCCCCGGAAATGCCCTTGACGATCGCGGCGCCCGCCTGCGTCGGGTCCGTGCCCGGTGCAAGCTGATCGGCGTACTGGGTCATGCGCTGGCCGATGTCCTCGCCCTGCGTCTGCGCTTTCTTCGCCATGACGCCCGCTGAACCCGGCATCTTGGACAAGAACGACTCGATGAAGCGCGGAATACCGCCCTCGGTCGCCTGCCCAACTGTAGGGGTAGTCCCAGCGGCCGCGAAGTTTTCGAGGTTCTGGGCCATGCGCTGCTGCCCCGCCTCGCCACCGCGCAGGGCGAGCTTGGAAAGGCCCGTCAGGCCCGCAGGAGCGCCGCCAAGCAGCGAGCCGATCAAGCCGCCCGCTGCGCCGCCTTTCTCCTCGCCTACGCCGCCAAGGATCGCGGAGGCGGCTTGTGTGCCAGGCTGTGCAGCAAGTTCAGCAGCGCCAGCTGCTCCACCAAGGCCAGCAGTGAGGCCAGTCCCGACAAGGGCCTTGGATGCGGCGCCTACCGTTTTCTCAAGGCTGCCCTGAGGCTTCGGAAGGCCGAGCGCATCAGCAGCCGACGAGGCAAGTTCGCCGGTCTTTTGATAGCCCGGAAGAAACTGTCCCAGCGGATCGCTGACCACGCCAGCGAGATTGCCCGCGCCCTCCAGTGCATAGCGCCCCGTCAAGCCGAGTTGGTGGCCGAGCTGGCCCATGAACGAATTGTCCTGCGCGTCCGGATGGTTCTGCGCCATCGCCATCAATTGCTCGGTCGGCACGTTGGCAAGCGGGTTCGCCTGCTGCTGTTGCGCCATAGCCATCAGCTGATCGGTCGGGATTTGCGAGAGATCAGCCACCCGGCGTCACTCCGCGTCGGGCGAGTTCGGCTTGGATGTCCTGAAGGCTGGGGACGGCTGCGGCTGGAGCCTGATCGCCGGCACCAATATCGGCGCCAAGATCGCCAGTATCGATACCGGCCTTGGTCAGCTTGGCGAGGGCTTTCTGAGCTTTCGGCGAGAAGAAATTGGGGGAACCTGGGCCCATCGTGCTGTCGTACTGTTCCTTCATCGAACCGGCTTTTGATGCCAACAGCTGCATGGCCTTACCGACCGCACCATGAAGCTGTTCGGGGGAGCCTGCAGAACTGATGATTCCGCGCATTTCTTCGATGTCTTTCTCGCTACCCGATGCGCCGCGGAAGGCTTTGGTCAGCTCGCCAATCAGAGCTTCTTTGTTCTGGTCGAACTGTTTAGGCGCGGCGGCGCCGAACGTGCTGGCCAGCGCATTCTTGGGCGCATTCAATGGCGTCATCAACCCACCGTAATTCCCGAGCGCATCGGCGGAATCGAGAAGCTGACCTGCATGTTCGATGGCCGTATTGATGGCGTTGACGTTCTTGCCACCTGCGCCGCTAGTGAAGTCCGCGCGCGCCTTGCTGCGCGTCGGATAAGTCGTCGCGTCATAGTTCGGATAGACCTGATTCACCGCCTGCATCAGCGCCGCGCCCATCGGGGAACGAATCGCCATCGAGGTCAACGGGGCCTGCCGATACTCGCCAATCGCCTGCACCTGAGCGCGCATAGCTGGGTTGAGCCGCGCCCATGCATCAGGATCGACACCCGCGGGAGCCCCGGAAGTGGGTTGGCCGCCTGCCGCACCGCCTCCACCGCCGCCGATCGGACCAGCGCCGCCCTGACCGCCTCCACCACCTCCTCCGCTGAACATCGAGTTGAACGTAAGCGCCTGCATGCCGCCTTCGCCAAGTTCCTTTGTGAGAAGCGCCTGCTTCACAGGGCCATCCGGCATCGCCATGATCCGCTGAATGCGCGCGTCCGCTGCGCCGCCTGCTGCACCAGCCACCGATGCTTGCGCCTGAGCTTGCGCGCGAGCAATCGCTGTAGCTTTTGCAATGTCTGCAGCGGAAAGGTTCGGATCAATGCTGACTTTGCCGGTGCGCGGATCGAATCCGCCCATTCCCGGCGCATAGGTTTGCGGCGCGAACTCCAGGTCGGCCTGTTTCTCGCTGCGGTGCTTGAGGATGTCTTCCTGCAGCTTGCGGTATTCGTCCTGCAGGTCCTGCTGTCGCTTCGCCTGCGCGGCGCTGTTCTCGATCTGAAATTGCTGCTTCAGGATGTCCGAGAGCTTGGCATTCTGCTGGTTCTGCGCGAGCGCGCCCATGACGCGCTCAAGGATCGTCGCACCAACGCCCGTCTTGCCCGTGTTCGGCTGGTACTGCGCCTGCATCAATTGCTGCGCTAGCGCCTGTTTCTGCTGCCACTGCAGCATGTCCGTCTGGTTCTGGGCGATCTGATCAGGGCTGATGAACGGGATCATCCCGCCCATGGACTGGCCCGTGATCGGCGGGAGCATCTGCGGCGCGAAGTCAGCCACGGCGCGCCTCCAGCCGGTCCACCTTCGCCGAAAGCGCCTGAATCGCACTCATGATCGCACCCAGCGCATCGATAGGGTCGATGGTCTTTCTGGGCGGGAGGTCAAGGGCCTTGTTGAAGTCCTCGGCATACGTGCCGATGTGCGTCTCGTGCTCGTGGTTGTAGCGCCAGCGATCGACCGGCAGGCCGCAGATCGCATCCAGCGCGCGCACCGATTCCAGCGGCCCTTCGGTCGTCTTGAACTCGCGCGAGCACATCATGTACATGCCGAGGCCGGAACCGATGAGGTTCGCCCACATCTGGTTGTCGGAGTTGGCCTGCTGATTGTTGTACCCCCACTGGTTCATCTGCCCGTTGTAGTAGTTGTTGTACGGGTTCTGCACGTCGATCTGGCCCGTTCCAGCCCCTCCCGGCATATAGCCGAAGAACGACTGGTTGCGGTTCTGATCGCCGGTCAGGAGGTTGTTGTTGTACTGCGTCACACCCTGTCCGCCGGTCAGGAGCCACTGCAGCATCGAGTTGTCGAGCTGCTGCTGTCCCAAGTCATGGGAGAGGCCCGCGTTATGCATCGAGGCGTTCGCGCCCGTGCTTGCCACATCGCGACTCGCCTGTCCGCCGATCAGCTGCTGGGCAATCGCGCTGTTGCCGCCGAGGAGCGCATTCATCAGGCTCTGATTGCCGCCGAGGAGCTGGTTCGTCACGCTCGCGTTCCCACCGAGCTGTTGGTTGGCGATGCTCGTGTTGCTTCCAAGCAACGCCTGCGCGAGCTGTGCGCCGAGCTGGCTCTGAGATAGCCCCTGACCGAACCCCTGCGCCTGTGCCGCCAGCCCTTGCTGCTGCGCCGTAGAACGGGCTTGGTTGTAAGCGTCGTCCTTGGAACGGTTGAAGTTGTCGAACGCCTGTTGATAGGCGGCGCTGCCGGGCGCCAGCCCCTGGTTGACCATCTGCTGCTGGAACTGCGCCTGATTGGCCTGCCACTGCGGGTCCAGCTCGCGCGTCTGCTGCTGGTAAGCAGAATCGACGTATGGCTGCATCGCGCCCTGCAGGCTCGCGGCGGTGGTCGGGGTGACCTGTCCGCTCGTGTTGAACTGCGAGAGGAACCCAAGGTCAGGTCCGCCACCCAGCCCCTGCCAGTTGCTCGCGTTGACGCCGCCGGTCTGCGCCCAACCCTGCGGATTTACACCGCCCGAGAACATCCAGTTTTGCCAGTCGCCAAGATTGCTCGGCCCCATGTTGTTCTGGCCGATGCCACCCTGTGGCGTGCCGCTGGGGACGCCCTGCGGCGCGGGTGCGGCGCCGCCTGCCGGAGGGGCGGCTGGAGCTGCGGGCGCAACCCACTGGCCGTTCTGCATCTGCTGCATCTGGCCCGTCGCAGGATTGACCATCTGGCCCGAGAAGCCGGACTGCATCAACTGAGTGACGCGATCTTGCGAGGACTGGCCGTTGGTTCCAGTCGGCTGCTGGTAGGGCGTGGTCGGCATGGCCTAGATTCCCATGCGCCCGAGCGGCATCTGATTCGGGCTTGGCTGCGTCTGCAGGTTCGGCATGCCCATCGGCGAGTTCGCGCCCCCGAACGCTGACATGGCGCCGAGCGTGCCTTGCGGGATTCCGCCCGACATGCCGCCGAGGTTCGGCATTCCCATGCCGCCACCCAGTGCGCCCATCAGGCCCTGCATGACGCCGGGATTGCCCTGCAGCTGCATCAGGCCCATCGGACCGCCCAAGCCCTGCGGCGGCTGCGGTGAGCCCATCTGGCCCTTCTGGTGCTGCAGGTTCGTATCCATGCCGGTCACGCCGTAGCGTTTTCCGACCGTGCCGAGGATGCCGCTCGTCAGCTGGTCCAAACCTTGCGGGATGTACTCTTTCTGATACGGCGTCGCAGCCGCAGAAAACGCCCGATCCATCGCGCCCTGCATCTGCGGGGAGAGGTTCGTGGTAAGCGTTTCGTGGCCTCCGGGGCCACCGGATGACCATGACTGGCTGCCGAACGGTCCAACCGAGTTGTTGCGGTTGTACTGGTTCTGGAGCGCGAGGATGGTCGAGGGGTCGGGTGCTGCAGGCGGTTTACCGGCGGATTCGCCCATGGGTATTCGTCTCTGAGTAGGCCATAGATCAAGGCATCCTCGTCGCCGTACCCTTGACGGAGCACGCCTTCCCGTTTGAACCCCAAGCGTTCAGCCAGTTTCTGACTCGGCTTGTTCGAGGCTCTGATTCGGGCAGTGACCCGGCAGCAGCGGTGTTGCACAAAGGCGTATTCGTAGAACCACGCCAGCATCGCTCGCGAGCCTTCCCGGCCTGCAACCGACACGGCAATATCATGCTCTATGTAGTGCGAAAAAGCGACAACCGATTTGATCTGTCCATCCTGCGCTACATCCGCCAGAAACTGGGCGTCTGCAGGGAGTTTCGTCCCGATTTCCGCCTCGATCCATGGGCGGAACGCTTCTCCCCAAGTGATCAATTGAGCAGCTGAATCTTCGGGTCCGGCTCTTTCGGGGCCAGTTTCACATTGTGATAGATATGTTTCGTGATGTTGTAGATCATCAGCTGATCGGCCGGGCTCAAGTCGGTCCAAGCCTGATCGATCTGCGCGCAGTGGTTATCGAGTTCCTGCGTATGGTCCTCGTTGTGCAGGTCCGTGTCGCGCAGGAACACCATGAAGTGTTCGACCTTGCGGAGGTAGCCTAGCGGGGTCATGCGGCAATCTCCGTTCCCTGTTTTGACGCCCACTTTTGCAGGCATGTAAACGAGCAAAAATCGTAGTCATCAGCAACGGCCTGATTCTTCACCAGCCCGCGCAGGCCGTGGCATTCGACCGTCCACCAATAGGCGCGACCACTCCCACCCTTCACGAGCGGTAACTTCATTTCCACTCCGCAGCAATCGCAGAACGTTTCAACCTTCTTGCTCATGCAGCCCCCTGCGGTTTCATCGGCACCACGTTGTGATGCGGGTCAGGAATTGGCACCGGCCGCATGGCGGACTCGCGGATGTTCTGCGCCTCGGCAGCGGTCAGGACCTGCGTGTGTTCGGTGTCGGCCTGCGTCTTCTGCCCGTCGATGGCGGTTTTCTGCACCTTGCTCACCGTCTCGGCGTTGGCGCGAGCTTCCTTCTGGCCGTTGTACGTGGTCAGCTGCTTCTGCATTTCCTTCATGTTCGCATCGGCAGCCTGTAGCTGCTGCTGCAGCTGCTGAATCTGCGTCTGCTGCTTGCCGAGCTGAGCACTCGTGCCGGGCAGGTTGTTGATCGTCTGTTCGAGCTGGCGACCTTTCTTGAATGCACCTGCCGTGGTCAGGAGGATTTCCTTGGCAAGATCGGCTGGGAGCATGTTGCTCTGCACGCTCGGCAGCAACTTCTCGGCCACGGCAATCATGGTATTGACGAAGTTCATCGTCTGCTCTTGTGCAGCCGCCTCGTCCTGAATGACCGTGCTATCGGACTCCACATCGATCGCATAGCAACGGCCGTAGTCACTCCGTAGTACGCCGATTTCGAGATCATTGAGCTGTATTCCGGTCATCTTCTCCAGAATCTCGGGCTGGAACTTCTCGGCCATCAGCTCGGACTGGATGCGGAACACGTCGCGGCAATAGAGCGCAACGGTACGAACCTTCTCGCCGATCCGCACATCCGCCCACTGCGCTTTGATGCTCTGCGCGGTCGCGGTTTCGTTCGGATTCGATGCGCCCCGGATGATGTCCGGCACGCCATAGATTTCGTAGATACGCTGCTTGAACACCTCAACGAGGTTCAGCAGCTCCTGAATCACCGCCACCGCAGTCTGGTTGTCCCAGCGCGCCAGCACGGAGTTGATCGTGCCATCTGCCTTACCGCCCGCCTGCGCGATGCGCTGCGCGAGGCCGGCAATCGGGATGTACGTGCCATCCGGTGGATTGCCGCGTGCGCTCTGTAGCTCAGGCACGCTCGCATCGTAGAAGCCGACTTCCTTGATCGTCTTGATGATCATGCTGATGCGGTTGGACAACTCGTTGCACTGCTTGAACAGCATTTCGCAGTACGTGTAGTCCGGCATCGGCACGAGATCATCACCACGCAGGTTCAGGAACATCGGCATGGGATTCGGGAAGAAATCCTTGAGGCCGAGCGGGTCCGGCTCCTGCAACAGCACGCCGTCGTATTCCTCGCAGATGAAGAGGCGCTGCTTGTTCTTCGGGTCCGTGCGATCCCATATTTCGTGGACGCAGAACTGGTCCTTGTACTTCGCGCTCTGTGGCTTGCGCGGATTACCGCCCACGGTCACGCCAGCATCGCTCGAATCGTTGCCGGAACCTTCGGTCTTGAGATCAACGTTGAACCGCGCCTCGATGTCACGGCGCGTCATCCAGTGGTCGAACGCCTCCCAGCCCACCTGGGCCCAGTTCTGACGCGGCTCCCAGTGGTATTGGCTCCATGAGAAGTGACGATAGTTCGTCGTCTGATCCACGATGACCTGCTGCATGGCAGGTTCGAACTGATCCGCCATCTCGGGCGGGATCATCGGCGATCCGTCCATGCCAAGCGGCGCGGGTTCACCCGTTTCCTTGTGCGTCAGGACCGGCTGGCCCGTGAGCGGGTTGGTGACGGGCTGCATCTCCGTCTCCGTCTCCATTTCGATCTTGCCCACACCACACGCCGTCACGAGGAAATCGTTGACGGACATGTGCATGTTGAGGTCCCACTGCGACGTGTCGATCGTGTAACCGATGCCACGCTCGAGACAGAGCGCGATCTTGTTGTCGTCTACCGTTTGAACCGGCTGAGCAGGTTGTGCACCGCCCGCTCCGCCTGGCGCTGGAGGCGGCTGATTTGGTCCTGCTCCTGCTGGCGGAGCCATTGGCGCCACCAAGCCCGGCTGCGCTGGTGCTCCTCCAGTCGTAGCTGCTGCGCCTCCCGATACAGCGTCGGGTCCCATGCCTTGTTGAGCGGTGATGTCATCGGCATACCTCTTTCGCACATCAGGCTTAGGCGGCTGCGAGAACACGCGCCCGTGAATGACCTTGATGGTGGAGGGGAAAAGCGGGTAGGACTCGATCGGGGTTTTCTGCTGCTGCCCGTTCGTGGAGCGGTCGGCGTAGTACGCGGCCTCGGCGCGGATGGCCTCGTCGCGCCAGTCCTTGTGCGCTTCCATCTCATCTTTCAGGCGCTTCAGCCAACGCTCGCGCGTGTCGATCGCATCCTGAGAGGCGGATGGCTTGGACGAGGAATAACGCTGGCGCTTAGCCATTGGGGCGTGCCCGCAATGCCAAGTCCTGCGCCTTCACCAAGCGGTTGAGCGCCTTGATCGTGCCTTTGTATTGCATGACTCGCTTCCGCAGCGCGTTGCGCTCGTCTTCGAGCATGCGGTTTTCTGCGATCAGAAAGCCATTAGCTCTGTCGGCCATGTCGAGGCTGTATTTCACGCGCTGCTGCGGATTCATCACCGCAACAATTTCACCGGGAAGACGATCCGCATAGCTACGCATAGGGCCTGAATCCGTCATTCGGCTCAAAGTCCGCGATACTGATTGTAGTCGCAAGACGGTCCCAGTCCAACGGCTTCTTGTCTACCGGCTTCGGCCCGCCCCACGTCTTTTCGAGCATGCGTCCGAACAGGCTGCACGCATCCACCGCATCGTCATGGCGTCCGCTCGGGAAACGCAGCAGCTGGTCGATGACGTGCTCGGCCCATGCGGTTCTGGGGAACCGGACCTTGCCGACGCTGGCGAGGGCCTGGAAGCTGCGGGCATTCGCCTCCTTGTTCGCCGTCCCATGAGGCAACCATTCGCAGGCCACGAACAGGCGACGGTCGGTCATTTCCTTGAGCAGATACGGTTCCACGGCACGGCGGATCGGCCCCGTCTCGCCCACGAACCATAGCGGTTTGAACCGCTCCACGCGGTTGAGCAACTCCCTGATCCATACGTCCGCCGTGTTCTGACCGAACCACCAGTCCAGCGCATAGACATTGTCCTGATGATCCACGCCCCAGACACCCAGCTCGGTGAAGTCCCCGCCCGACTCAGTCACGGCGAAGTCACCCGTGAGGTAGATCGAGAGTTCGTTGTGCGGTGGCGCCATCTCATACCGCTGCGGCTCGAACCACTCGCGCTTGAAGAACGTGCCCTGCTCGGACGTGGGTTTCTGCTGGTACAGGCTGAGCCACGAGCGGGGCGGGAACTTGAACTCCTCCCAATGGCCTTGTCCGAACCATTCGGGCCACAGCCCCTCTCCGAGCTTGCGCCCGATCGGGTCATCCTGCCGGTCAGCGATGGCGGGCAGGCAGATTACGCGCCAGACATGGCCGTCCGAGCACAGGATGTCGCCGGACTCGCCCGCCCATTCCTTGGGCAGAAGACGGCCTGCGGGGTCGTCCTCGTGCCATCGGGTCAGCGTCATCACCCGCGAGCCGCCGGGCTTCAGACGGCTACGGGCATCGTCCTGGTAGGCATCCCACGTCTTGTCACGCTGCGTCTGTGACTCGGCCGCCTCACGCCCACGGAGCGGGTCATCGATCAGCAGCAGATCGCCTCGATTGCCGGTCAGGCCCGCGAGGATGCCGCTCGCCATGTACTCGGATTCGTTGGTCAGACGCCACTGGTCAGCAGCCGTCTGCCCGCTCGCAAGGTCGATCCCGAAGATTTCCTGATACCGCTTGCTCTGCACGATCTGCCGGGCACGCTTGGCGTGCTTGATCGCCAGCTCATCGCCGTAGCTCGTCAGGATGACCTGATACCGGGGCGTGCGGCCCATCGCCCAGACGGGCGTGACGACGCTCATGTAGGTGGACTTGGCCGAGCCAGGCGGCATCAGAACCATCAGGCGGCCCCCCGGCTTCTCGATGCACTCCTGCAGTGCCGTGCAAAGCAGCCTGTGATGGGCCACCAACGGCGTCTCGATGACCCCGAAGAAGTCTTCCTGCCCGACGATGGGCTTGCCGGGAATGTCGATCTGCTCGGCGAAGGCGATCAGGCTTTCGCGCCCGCGCTTGCGACGGATCAGGTCTTGCGCCGCCAGTTGTGGCGTCAGCTCACCGGCCGACGCGGTAGGCACGGCTCGGCAGTTCCGGCAGCGGGTCGGGGTTCATGGCCTTGTCATACGCAGCCACAAGCCCTTCCCATGTCAGCTCCTCGGGCTGCGGCCACTGCTGCTTGCTGAGCCAGAGGACGATGTTGCGAATCTCAACCAGCTCCGGCAGCGGTTCATACGCCACCGGAGCGGTTTCCAACCCTGCGTAGGGAGTCTGCTGCTCGTTGTCCTCGATACGCAGGTCGTTCATCAGATCACCGCCGGAACCACAGCTTCCACGTCCACCGCGCACTGCACCGTCTTCACCGTGCCGTCATCGATGATCGTGACGCGGGCGAAGATGCCGTAGGCCGTCTGGCCGTTCGGCAGCGTGTACTGCGCCGGAGCGAGGATGTCGGTCGTGGCCGGGGAGGCAATAGTGCGGTCGAGGAACTTCCTCGCAGCCGTGAGACCCGTGGCCGTGGCTGTGGCCGAGATCGTGCCGCTACCCGCAGCCGCACTGAAGAACCCGATGCTCGCGGCACTCGTTGCCATCGTCGAGCTGGGGTTGAACAACGTGATCCGGCGCACGATGAAGTTGTTGTACGGGATCGGGATGAACGTGTCGGCCACCGCCGTGAGCGGGATGGTGACCGTTGCAGTGGTGTAACCAGTTTCGCCGAGCATCGGCATGGCACGTACCTCTAGGTTGAGAACATCAGGTCGAGCAGCGCATGCGCCAGCTCAGAAAATGGGTTGCGGCCACGCATTCCAGCCACAGAATATCCAGCTTTCGCCACACCACCGATAGCGTGGGCGGAACAGAACTGACCCCTGATAGAAAGCGCGCCTCATCACTGCACCGTCTCCCCGTTGTACTCGTCCGGCTTCCCGCCCGCCGCCACATAGGCCAGGTACGCCTCGCTCAACGTCTGCGGCACGTTCTCGTGCTTGTGCTCAACCGGCTGCATGGGCTTACCATCAAGGCGGTTGCCAATCTCCTGCACGGCCCATGGCTCACCAGCCTTCGCAGCAGCCACCACAGCCTCGGCAATCTCCTGCAAGTCCTTGGGCCTAGCAGCACGCTCAATCGCCTGCAGCCAGACCTTGTTCTTGCCGCCGTTGTTGTTGCCGGGTTGTCCGCCTCTGCTCGCCATTCGGTCCGATTCTATCTGTATGACACGTCTTACGATTGCTGCGGTGCATCAGTACATGTTACGACGGCCGTTCGCCATCACCATCTGATTCGGGTCAGTCCCGAAGATGACAGGACTCCCGCCCACGTTGAAGTTGCTGACACCATAGTTGGCACCGCGTCCGCCCATGCCCATCCCGCCGCCAAACGTCCCGTCCCTGAGGGCCTCGGGACTGTGTGCGCTGGGGGTCGTGGGGAGATTGAACGGCTGGTTCGGGTTCTGGCCGAGGAAGTCCAAGAGACCGAACGCCTGACTGGCATTGGCCTGGTTTCCGTTCCAGCCCGACATGGTGCCTTGGTTCCAGCCGCCGATCGGCTGATAGCCCATGCCACCCATCGGACCGCCCCCGCTCATGCCGCCACCTGATCCGGTCAGCGCAAGGCCCAGTTGCTGGTCCTGATTCTGCTTGTCGCTACCGCTGGATGGTGCCTCGCCAAACGGGTTCTGCCGATCGTAGTCGCCGAGCGGACCCGACAGCGGCTTGTTCATGGCCGCGTTGGTGTCCATGTTGGACTGATCGCGCGTCAGGTCCTGAAACTGCTGGGCCGAGTTGTTGAAGCGGTTGTCGTTGTAGCGGTTGAACAGCGCATTGGCCGCAATCCCGCCACCCGGCACGAACCCGCCGAAGACGGTACTGGCGAGGTTCTGGATCGGATGCGCGCGGATGTTGTCGAAGCGCGAGCGGAAGAAGTCAGCAGGGCCCATAGTTACTTCCCCCTACCCGACTTCTGTGCCTGACGCTTGATCGAATATGCGATCGCCACGGCCTGCTTCTGCGGGCGGCCGCTCTTGATTTCCGTCTTTACGTTCTGCGAGAACGCTTTCTTGCTTGGACTTTTGACGGTTGGCATCGAGGTAGTCCTGCAGGTGGTAGCGGATCGTCTTGGGTTGCGGTTCTTGCAGCCAGCGCGGTAACGGCGGGTCGGTCAGCGGAACGGCGACAGCAAAGCGAGTGCAGCCAGCCAATAGCTGAGGTACCACCAGAACGGGGATGACTTCACGCCCTCGTGGGTAGCCGCAATGACGATTGCGATTAGCCCAGCGATGAACACCAAGGCCCACCACGTTGTCGAGATCGTGATCACGGGACACTGCCACCGAGCTGGGTCGTCAGCGCATCAACGCTTGCGCGGTTGGTGTTGACGGCCGAGATGGCGCCCGTGAGGTCTACCGGCACGATGGCCGTATTGATCGCAGCCGCAAGGGCGGCGATGGAAGCGGTTTCGGCAGCAATCGCTGCATTCAGGTCGTCAATCTGTGCCACTAGCCTTACTCCGATGTGTGCGATACGGAACAAAGGCAGCGCCAGTATCGACGCTGCGACAATGATGCTTATGCCAATCATGCGCTCGGCGGGTTGGGCAATGCAACGGGCGGACCGCCCTGAGAGAGACTCTGATTCGAGGCATGAACTGCGGCTGCCAGCGCCTGCGCGGCGGCATGCTCGTCCGCGGTCGGATCGCGGCCGGCGTCGTTGATCGCGTTGCACCAGAGAATCCAGGGGCCTGCCCATGCCGCCCAGGCTTCCTTGTCGGTCCAGACGGTTTCGCCCGTATCGATCAGCTGGGTCAGAAGTGAGCCATAGCTGCCGCCGAGGCTGGCTGCGAGGGATTTGGCGAGTGCTGCAAGGATGATCCACATGGTCAGTTGCTCCCCTTGGCCGAGGCGTTCGCGTTGATGACGGACTGCCGGAGCTGTGCGTTGGCGTGATCGCTAGCGGCCTTGAGCTGGGCATTGCCTGCCGCGTTGTCCGCCGCAACGGCTGCGTTGTAGGCCGCTGTATCGGCCGTGGCGAGCTGCTGATTCAAGGCGGGCGTCTTGCACGGATAGACGGCAGGCGTGGCGCAGAACGGCAGCGCGAGGTACTGGCCGACGCCTGCGCCTGCGATCGAGTAGGCGACAAGGGCCGTGGTGCCCGCGTTGGCGGCCGTGGTGGGCTTGTGGAGCGATTCCGCACAACCAGCGAGGCTGAGCACGGCAACGAGCGCGAGGCTCAAAGTAAACGATTTCATGGCCTTCAGTTACCTCCGTTTGCGTTGGGCTTCGAGCGCCCGCAAGCGGCGGCGCAGGGATGAAAGGTCGGATCGGGTCTGCTTGTGGTGGCGCCGGTCGGACTGGACGTGCGCGTTGATGACCGCGGCGCCGATGACGCCTGCGGCTGCGATGAGCGGAGGAATGAGGGCTTCAAGGCCCACCTGGGGTCAGTGAGTCTTGCTGGACGATGCGGCCGAGTAGCACGCCGATGGCTGTGGCGATACCGGAGAGCCAGTCCCAGCCGGCGATGATGTTGTCCACCGGCAGGGCGTCCTTGACGAAGGTCGGCGCCGTCGGCAGGCCGTGGATCAGGATGCCGAGCGCGGCGAAGAGGAATGCGATCCAGATCGCAGCGGAGCGGGTGGCGACGAGGCGTGCGTTGGGGATGATGTTCACGGCGCATTGCCCGCGTTGAAGCTCGTGATGGTCTTCTCGGTGTCAGCCGTGAAGGCTTGGAACTTGGCTGCCATGGCCGCGCGCTGCGCGTCGGTCCAGTTCATGCCATAGGTGTTGGCGTCGTTGATGGCTTGGTGCGCGCCACCTGAGCCGATGATGACCGTCGTTGCCATCTAGTGCTTCTCCTGCGCCTTTGCTTCAAGGACAGAAATCTTGCCGCGATTCACATCATTCCACGCCTTGAGCTGGTCTATTTGCGGACCGAACTCCGCATGAATCTTAGCACTATCCGTGTCGATTTTCTTGCTCAATTCCGCATAGCTGCGGTTGTCGAACATGATCACCGCCAGTACCAGCATCACGCTTGCAACACAGCACGTAGCCGCTATCCATGTCGCGGCGCTACCGAGCCCAACCGTCTGATTGACCCGGCTATTGCCGATGCCTCCGGACTCCATCGTTTCGATGAGAATGCCCAGCCGTTCGGTCAGGGCCCGCACATCGCGGGAAAGTTCAGCGGCCCCGATTGGCACGCTGCCCTCGTGACATTTCCGCCACCGTCCGCTCCAGCCGTTCCACAATCGCCTCAAGGCGCGCGACGAGCTTGGCGAGGCCGTTGTGATTGTCCTCGATCTCGTCAACCCTTTTCTCAAGCTGTCCGTGCATTTCCTTGGGCGAACGGAACAGGAGCGTGGCCGCCAGTGCAATCACCGAGATAGCCAGCCCCCACAGTGCAATCGTGGGGTCGCTCACGAAGTTACCCAGAGATTGTTCAGAAGCCCCCTAGAACGCCATACGCGGGCCGTGGCGCACATTCTGGCGTGCAGGGCTAGTCTGATAGCCAACGGATAGCGACGCTCCCTGAGCGCGATCTGCGCGGCCTCAACCATGCGGTCGGCCAATGCTGAATATCTGTACCGTCTGGTATACTCAAGTTCAGCATTCATCACTGAAACTCCGAATCGTGAGCGGACAACCAGCCATCCGGCATCAGGCCATCGGGGGCCAGAAACAGGTCCCGATCGAGCGCGCGCCGAATCCTCACCCCGCGCGGGTGCTGGTTACCCGTGCGCATCCAGTGGCTGAACAGCGGCGGGATGCGCGCGGGAATACGGTCCGCGTCCTCTACAAGCACGCCAAGGTTCCCGGCACCCTCCTGGAACGTGAAGTCCACGAGCGCGTCAAACTGGTTCTGGGTGAGGTCAAGGCCGCATCCGTTCACAGCCGCCTCGGCTCCGGCAAGGTCGTGCTGTAGGAACGCACGCGCCTGCTCGGGGCTGATCGTGTCGCCGACCCTGAGGTTGTCGCTTGCAAGCACCAGATGCCCTATCCCGACTGTGGGGTTGCCGACGTTGTCGAGGTAGACGTGCAGGACCGTCCCCTCGACATGGGGGATCAGGGCTAGGCCGTTCGGTCCAGTCTTCCGCGTCACCGGGTCCCCTTGTCAGTGCTCGGCCCCGCTGAGACGCCAGGGGAAACATCCCAGCGTGCCGAGCTGCCGGGTTGTGGGAGGTTCGCGCAACGCACCCCGGCTGATGCGAACAATTACACAAGCGGGCAGGGCAATCAAGGGTTGCGCGCCCTTGGCTTTGCCGTGTGGGTTGTGGAACGGAGGAGTGTGCTGTTGCCTGATTGTGGCGGCTACCGTCGCCGAGCCTCGCGGCTGGGCATGATGCGGACGGTGGCGAGGGCGCAGTTCCTTGTACGCCCATGCGGCTGAGTCCGTCAAGCGAACATGCGCTGCTGCCGTTGCGCGTCCTCGATTCTGCGACACGCGATGTCGAAGTATTTCGGTTCGATCTCGATGCCGATGAACTTGCGCCCGAGGTTCATACAGGCGACGCCAGTCGTGCCGGAGCCCATGAAGGGGTCGAGGATGTTTACCGAATCGTTGGGAAGAAGTGAAAGGCACCACTCCATCAGAGGGACAGGCTTCTGCGTTGGGTGATAGTGCTTTCCTTCGGTCGCAAGCTGACCGTGCGAATAATCGAAAGCCTTGTTCGCCTTGTCGATGTTCGACCAAGCAAGCTCCATTTCACTGGACGACCAATTGCGAATGATCTTGTTCCATGCGAGCCAGCAGCGGCCAGTTGGCAACTCGAAAAATTGACCGCCCCATACGATCGCTAGAGGCCCTGCTTTTATGACGTCGTGTATGAGCCCGATGGGCGCTTCGGCGTCCCACTTCGGAGCGCCTTCGCCGAAGTGCTTGGCCCACCTTGTCGCGCCTTCTTCGCACGGCGTGCGGTCGAGCAGCTTTCCAATTCCATACGGCGGGTCCGTCACCACCGCATCCACCTTCGGCAGCAGCGGCAGAATCTCGCGGCAATCCCCCAGCCACAGCTCGGCGTTGCCGATGACCTCTTTGAGCGGGGTCATTCCCGCCCCGCTATCTCGCCGATCTTGGCGAGTTCCTGTTCTGCCACGGCACTGTGCTTGCCCGCCTCCCTGCGCCTGCGGTCCTGCAGGGCCTTGTAGCGTTGCAAGAGGTATTCGCGCAGGCATTCGCGCAGCTCAGCAGGAGCAGCCTCCAGTTCGGCCTTCCACCCTTTCGGGTCGGGATGCTCGTTCACAATCCGCCAACACAGGGTAGCCGCACGCCTTGCCAGTTCGTTCCTGGCCTTCTGGGTGTAGGCGAGGGTGTCGGGGGTGGGGGTGAACTCGTTGTGCATGGTCATCCTCTCGATTCGATCAGTCGGTGAGGGTTGTCGGTGAACACGCGGGTTCTTTGTCTTCCACATGCCTTGCATCGATCCTGCTCAATCCTTACAGGTAAATCCTGCTCCTGAACCAAGGAACTCCACTCCAGAGCTACCTGTAAAGTCTTTACCTGATGGGATAGAGCAGTACAGTCAGAACCACATGGGCATTGCATAACATGTAAGCCCTTGATTATAGAGATTCCGGTGGTGAGGCAGCCGAGAGCATCCCAGCGCATGTCTGAGAACCTCTCGGCCGTGATTCCGTATGGAGCCAGCTGCCGGCCATCGCCTTGTTCGGGTCGTGCGCTGCGATGACTACGGCAGCACTCCGCTGTCTCAGACCCGTCCCTTGTAGCGGACTTAGAACGCGCAGCCCAACGTTACCCGCAGCTGCGAGAGCATCGGCAGGCGATCGGACGGTGGTGGATTTCGGGGGATTCAGGTGGACGTTGGGGGAGGATGGTATACACTCCACTCCGCAATCCGGTCTGGTACACCGATTGCCACGCGCCGAGGACCGTAAATCCTGCGACGCCCTCACTCTAGCCCCATCGGGGAAGGGTGACAAGCCCCGGCAGAGCCATCCCTGTCCGGGGCTTTTCTTTTCCTGGTTCGCGAGCCGCCGCAAGGGTGGGCTACCGCGGTTTGGCGCGGTCGATCAGTTCGCGCAGGCGGTAGAACTCGGCCATGACCTCCTTGTTGAGCGTGCTGGATGCCTTCCCGAACCATTCCGGCAGCAGCAAGGTCGGTTCATCTGGGTAGCGATTGGCATGCGCTTGCTCTGAAAGCCTCGCATCCGCCACCAACAAATCCATCGCTGCGTCGGATAGGCCATGCCAGTCACCACTATCCAGACACGATTGCGCCCACTGGATCAGGGCTAGGCGGCGTTGGGTGAGGTCGGTCATTAGCGCGGCTCCCATTGCTGCCCACCAGCCGATGGCTTCTCGGGATCGTAGAGATAGCTGTAGACGCGCTCCTCAATGCCGTTGTGTGACCTATCCCGCATGACGAACAGAACCCGCACGCGATCAGGATGGGGACCGCCAGAATGATGGTTGTAGAGCACTTGCGCGCTGATGACTTCGCTCACAATTGTTTCTCCTCCGCAGAAAGTGTTTTCAGGTAATCACACGGCACCGCCTCCCCATAGCTCAGCTGCCACAGCCTCGCCCAGCGCCTGCCACGGGCCCGCTGTTTTGGCCCCTGCATCACCCGCCCCTCGTCCAGTAATCGCCACAGCGCGCGATCTACGCGGCTACGGCCCACCCACAGCATCCGCTGCAGCTCGGCTGAGGTCAGGGGGAAGCCAAGCCGCAATGCCGCAACAATCCGGGGGCGCAGGGCGGGGGTCACTGGGGCGGGCCCACATATTCCGCGCGGGCTTTCTCCAGCTGCTCGTCTAGGTCGATGATCAGTTCCGGCCTGATCCATGAGTTGTAGCACTCCATAGACCCATCAGCGCTGCGGGAATAGCCGAATATCTGCGAGCTACCCGGTGGCGGATATGGAGTCATTTGCCATTTCACCGCCTGCTTCTTTCTGAATGGCCACACCGTCGTGTCCTCCGTTCTGTGACGTGGCACATATTATCCCAGCAGAATGGGTATTGCAATATAATGGTGGTTGTGTAGAATGGGCTTCGTGGACTCAACGAAGGGGATGGATATGAACCAGCTACGCCACCGCAACGGTCGCTTTGCACGGAGCCCGGTCACGCCCGAGCAGTTCCGCGAGCGTGTCGGCCAGCACGTCAGCCGCAACTTCCTGTCGGTGGAAGAGGCCACGCGCCGCACGGAGCTGGAGCTGCGCGTGCGCCTTGCGGGCGAGGACATTGTCGAAACCGTGGATGTGCGGAGGTGGATGTGAGCAACCAACAGACTTTTACGATCTACGTGATCGAGCAGATGTGCGCTCCGCCGCGCATGCGCTACGCCGCGGCATTCAACCCATTGGATGAAGGCGACTCGTGGCCGAGCGGTGAAGGCGCTACGGTTGAGGCCGCAGTCATGGACCTGATCGATAACTACGATAGGCCGTGGGATGTGCAGGAGGCTGCGGCATGAGCGAAGAACAGATCAGGAAATATGCCGAGCTGCGCTCGCACAAGCTCGGCTTGAACGGCGCCCAGCGGTGGAACTTCATCAACAGAGTTCTGCAGTACTGGCTCAGCGGCAAGCAGGCCGAGTCCGCACTGACGGAAGCGGCGAGGGAGGTAGGCAAGTGAAGACTGATTCTGAAAAACGAGAGGAAGCTATCTGGCGCCTGTGTGATAAGGCCGCTGCATTTCTGCCGATGAGTATTCCAGAACAGATGGCGGATCAACGCACGCACGCACAGAAACAGGAAGACTTGCGCTATGCCATCGTTGCCGTGAGGGGTTTTGTATGAAACTCACCGCCCTCCAACGCGACCTGATCGCCATCCTCGCCTACATCCTCGGCACATGGGCGTGTGCGGTGGTTTACAAGTGGCTGCCGGGAGGAGTGCCGTGGTGAAAACGGTGGCTCAGCATCTAGCGGACTTGGCGCGGCATAGGCAGTCGTGGAAGTTCGACGTAAACGTGTATCGCGAATGGCGCCGACGTACTGATGCGCTACGCGAAGTCAATGCACTCATCACTGCCATAGGGGAAACCAATGCGAAACGTAAATGAGCTGCGAAACGCCTTGTCGGTCACGTTTGCCGATCTCAAGGCTGGCAAGTTGAAACCAAACGAGGCGTCAGGCTTTGCCAACATTGCTGGCAAGATGATCCAGAGCGCCAAAGTGCAGGTGGATTACTACGCGCAGCGCAAGATCAAAAAGCCCATCAAGTTTTTGGAGGAGCCGTAGTCGTGTGCTTCGCGCTAGTTCGCGTGTCCTACCGTGGCGAGAAGGGTAAGGGCGAGGTCATCGAGATCGAGAAGTCCGCCGACCTCGCACCCAAGCTGGACGAGATCAAGGCCCGCTCCGAAGCCACCAGCATCAGCGTGTTCCGTTGCGAACAACGCATCCGGCTCGAATCCAAGTGGATCGCATCGCCCTACACAGAACCGGCACAGGAGCCGTCTGCATGAAACCCAAGATCACCGCCAGCGGCGGCATTCCCACGTCAACCGCTTTGAGAATCCTCGATGCGATCGACAGTGGGCGCATCAGCGCCCTCGCCGACGCACACGAGGCAGGCGTGAGCGAATCGCACCTAACCGTGTGCCTCAGGCAGATGCGTGCGCTCGGTGTCGTCATCGTCACGAACCAGGGCTGGGGTGGTGGCAAGGGACGGGCGACGCGGCCGTGGCGTGTGAAAGCGAGAGGCCCGTTCCGGAGGCAGCGATGACTGACCTCGACTTCCACCCATACGTCAGCGAGGCCGTGCAGGAACGCTATGCACGCGCACAGTTCGAGTACAAGCGCGCGATGGAGGAGCTGCTGGCGTCATGGCAGACGCTGGTCAGGGAAAGCTATGCGCGCGAACAGGGACCGCCCGATGCGGGGGAGGATTGTCGCGATCTGGGCTGACGACCCGCTAACCCAACCAACTACATCCTACTTACGAGGAATTACGTACATGGCTAAGTATCCCGTTTCAGGTGGTGGCGACTTTCAGCGGCCGACGCCTGGTATGCACGGCGCAATCTGCACGATGATCGCAGACATCGGTTACCAGCCCGCAGGCGTCTTCGGCATCAAACCCAAGGTGGTGTTCCAGTTCGAGCTGACCGACGAGAACGTCGAAGGCACCACGAACCCGCTGATCGTCTATGACACGCTCACCGCGAGCATGTCCAAGAAGGCGAACCTTCGCGCGATGCTGACTGGCTGGCGCGGCAAGGCGTTCGATGACGACGAAGCTGGCGACTTCGAGATGAAGAACGTCCTTGGCGCACCGTGCCAGCTCCTGCTGGTCGAGAACTCGAGCGGCGACAAGGTCTATACGAACATCGAAACCGTGGTGCCGTGGCCCAAGGGCAGCGAGAAGCCCAAGGCCAAGAACCCGCTCCTGTTCTATGACGCGGACAATCGCGGATCGCTGACCAAGCTCCCCGAATGGGTGCAGAAGAAGATCGCGACTCAGCACGAGCCGCCACAGTCGCGCGACGCGGTCGAGACGCAGATGGCCGCCGAGCACAACGGACGGCACGATGATTTCGAAGACGACTTGCCGCCGTTCTGACCATGGCCCACTACTATAGGCAAGATGGCACGCCGGCTCACTTTGAGGGGCCGGCAGGAGGCGCCACCACGCTCAGGGAGGCCCGCAAGCATGGGCTCGTCCCCAGCGTGACCGAGGTCCTGTCCATCCTCGCCAAGCCCAAGCTGGAGGAGTGGAAGCGCAAGCAAACCCTCCTCGCTGCGATCTGGCTGCCGGACGAGGACCGGGAGCGGCTGCAGCGCATGGACGCGCAGGTGGCCGCCGAGGCCGAGCCCGACCCCGACCACAAGGCATGGTTCAAAGGCCTGTGGTCCCGGGTCGAACGAGAGGCCTCCAGAATCGCTCAGGAGGCCGCCACGGAGGGTAAGGCTATCCACGATGCCATCGAGGCCAGCTTCGAACATAGGCCCTTTGTGGCGCGTTTCAGGCCCATCGTGTCTGCCGTCCATCAGCTCCTTGCCGACAACTACGGCGGAGTGCCGGATTGGGAGGTCGAGCAGAGCTTCGCCCACCCGGCCGGGTTCGGCGGGAAGATGGACATACGGAGCCGCTCCCTACGCCTGATCGGGGATCACAAGGGCGTCCAGGTGGCGCCGGACGAGGACAAGCAGCTTGCCCATGACCAGCACTGGCAGCTGGGCGGGTATGCGGAGGGCCTCGACATGCCGGACGACTGCCGGGGGTTCAACCTCTTCATCAGCCGCACCCATCCGGGGCATGTCCGGTTCCACGAGTGGTCGCCGGAGAAGATGCAGCAGGGGCGTGAGGTGTTCATGGCGACGCTGAGAACGTGGCAGGCCATCAGGAGTTTCAAACCATGAGCTATGCAGAATGGAAGGCAGCCAATCCGGAGATCGTGCGCGGCGCGTTCGACCTTGCCGACGACATGCGCGCGCGGGGCTATCAGCACTGGTCCATGTGGGCCGCGATCAATGTACTGCGCTGGCAGACGGGCTTGCGCGATCGGACACAGGCGGAGTTCAAGATTCCGAACGACGTCATCGCTGACCTTGCGCGGCACTACAACAAAGCCGTCGGGTTCGCGTTCTTTCGCACCAAGCGGCGGAAGGATGGGTCGCTATGACCGACCGTCGCACACTCGATCAAAACGCCTTGTTCCATGCCATCTGCGGTAAGGTTGCACGACAGCGCCAGTGGGCAGGCCTGTGGCTCGATACCACCGCATGGAAACGCCTGTTCGTGGATGCGTGGGCCCGACATGAGCAGCGCGTACAGACGCGCGTAGTTCCATCGCTGGATGGGCAGAGCGTGGTCAACCTCGGCCTGCAGACGCGGCGCCTGTCGAAACCTGACTTCGCTGACCTGATCACATTCGCGCAGTCCTACTGCGACGAGCAGGGCATCAGCATCGAGATAGGAGACTGACCGTGAGATTCCTCCTGAACCTCTGCCTCGTCATCACCATCATCGTCGTGATCGCGGTATGGATCGCGGATGCTGTGTTTCTTCATTGACCGCGCCGCACGGCTCTGCGGCATCCCTAGCTAGGAGTACACGCATGCGTTACACGCTCGGCAATCTGGATCAGAACATTCCCGGTCCCGCCTCACCCTCTGCACTGGATCAGCTCATCACGCCGGTCGGCAACAACAAGTTCACCGCGCACGATGCTCAGGCAGGCGCCAAGACCGGCCCGCTGCCGCTCGGCTCGATCGGATTCCAGCATAGCTATGTCATCCGCCAGACGCAGATGGGCGGTGGCAAGGGCTCGATCAAGCAGGGCTTCTGCGATGCCAAGGGCAACTTCACCGGCACCGTGGGCAGCGATCAGGAGTCGGCATCGATCACCAAGGATCAGGCCAACAAGCTCGGCACCGTTTACTGGATGTGCGAATACCTCAAGCCCGGCTCGTACACCTTTCAGGGCGGCGCAGGCTGACACTTGACGGTCGTTATATTAGCGTGGTAGTCTGATCGCACTGATTGGACTACTACGCCCACGAGCGGGCTAGTGGTGTCTGAGGAAGAAGGGGGGGGGGGGGGAACTGGAAGGAGCTTCACCATTTTTGATGCGCACAAGACGCTCCTGGCTTGCTCGATGGTTTGGGAGAAGACGGGGGAACGGACAAGGGAGGATGAAAACCTCGTGCAGATGGGTGGG
>Ga0105240_10002964_pt1 | contig 26738 bp, 16 predicted proteins | sample KBSC54metaG_FD_80426 | JGI IMG/M metagenome (GOLD analysis project Ga0105240, IMG submission 80426) | Corn rhizosphere microbial communities from Kellogg Biological Station, Michigan, USA - KBS C5-4 metaG | ecosystem: Host-associated > Plants > Roots > Rhizosphere > Soil | place: Michigan, USA...
GGTCGCCGCCAGCTGATGAAAATCAATCGACTCTGCCCCTTTTGATCCGGCAATCGGCAATCGAAAATGGGGAATAGGGGTGGCCGTCCACCCCCATTCCCCATTCCCCATTCCCACGATTCCCCATTCCCGTTTGCCGATTCCCACGGGCGCGGCGGAAGGGCGGGGAGCTATTCCCACGGGCGCGGCGGAAGGGCGGGGAGCGATTCCCACGGGCGGGGCGGCCGGGAGAGGCAAAGCCTGCCCGCCACCCATCCTTCCCCCTACATTTCCACCATGGCAACACGAACCCGCACCCGCTTCCTCATCATCGGCAGCGGTGTCGCCGGCCTTCACACCGCATGGCGCGCGGCCGAGCATGGCGATGTCTTGCTGCTCACCAAGCGCACGCTGTTCGACAGCAGCACCGCATACGCGCAGGGTGGCATCGCTGCCGCGCTCGGCGCGGGCGATTCACCCGAACTGCACCGCCGCGACACGCTCGCGGCCGGCGACGCGCTCTGCGACAGCGCCGCCGTGGACGTGCTCGTCAATGAAGGGCCCGCGCGCGTGCGCGAACTGTTCGCTGCCGGCGCCCACTTCGATCTCGACCCGGGCGGCGCCTTCACCCTGGGCCGCGAGGCCGCACACTCCGCCGCGCGCATCGTCCACGCCAATGGCGACCGCACCGGCGCCGAGGTCGCCAGCACACTCATCAAGCGTGTCCGCGCCACGAGCCGGGTCAAGGTGCTCGAGCGCTCGCGCGCCCTGGACCTCATCGTGCACGACGGCGCCTGCGTAGGTGCGCGCGTGAGTCGCGAAGGCGCGGCGGTCGAAATTCTCGCCGACGCCACCGTCCTCGCCACCGGCGGATGCGGGCAGGTCTATCGCTACACCACCAATCCGCAGGTGGCCACCGGGGATGGCTTCGCGCTCGCGCACCGCGCCGGTGTCGAGCTGGGCGACATGGAGTTCGTGCAGTTTCACCCCACCGCGCTCGACACACCGGAAACGCCGCTCAAGCTCATCTCCGAAGCGGTGCGCGGCGAGGGCGCCATCCTCGTGAACGATCGCGGCGAACGCTTCATGGTCGGACGGCACGAGCTCGCGGAGCTCGCGCCTCGTGATGTCGTCGCGCGCGAGGTGTTTCGCGAGCGGCACGATGGCCACACGGTCTATCTCGATGCCACCGCCACGGGCGCCGAATTCGCCGAGCGCTTCCCCGGCATCTTCGCGATCTGCATGGCGCGCGGCATCGACCCGCGCACGGAGCGCATTCCAGTCACGCCCGCCGCGCACTACATGATGGGCGGCGTCGTCACCGATCTCGCCGGCCGCTCCAGCGCACCGCGCCTCTATGCCTGCGGCGAGGTCGCCAACACCGGCGTGCACGGTGCCAACCGTCTCGCGTCGAACTCGCTCCTCGAAGGACTGGTGTTCGCCGAGCGCGTCGCCCGCGACATGGCGGGCGTGACACCGCTCACCGCGGAACCACCGCTCGGCACCTGGCGTGTCCCGCTGCTCCGCGATCGCGGTGCGGCGCAGGTCGCCGCCACCGCCGTGCGCGATACCATGTGGGAACACGCTGGCATCGCGCGGGCCGAATCCGGACTGCGCACCTGCCTCGCCGATCTCGACGCAATCGAGGCGCGCCTCCCCGAAGGCGCTACCGAAGAAGCGAATCTCGTCGACACCGGCCGCCTCATCGTGCGCTCCGCCCTCATGCGCGACGAATCCCGCGGCGGCCACTTTCGCAGCGACTATCCGCAACCCGAGCGCGATTGGGCCGGGCTGCACATCCGCGTCGTCTCGCACCAGGACAGGGCGAGCGCCGCCGCGCACACCGAACCGTGATATCCGATACCGAATCCTTCGCGTCGCTCCAGCAGCAGATCCGCTCGCTCGCCGCAGAGCGCAACGCCGTCATCCTCGCGCACAACTACGAACGCCCCGAAGTGCAGGATGTCGCCGATGTCGTTGGCGACTCACTCGGCCTCTCGCGCGAGGCGGCCCGCACCACCGCGGATGTGATCGTCTTCTGCGGCGTGCACTTCATGGCGGAAACCGCCGCCATTCTCTCGCCTGAGAAGACCGTCCTGCTTCCGGATCTTCGCGCCGGCTGCTCGCTCGCCGCCACCATCGACGCCGATCAGTTGCGCGAGTGGAAAGCCGAGCACCCCGGCGCGGTCGTCGTCTCGTATGTGAATACGACGGCCGAGGTGAAGGCCGAGACCGACTACTGCTGCACGTCCGGCAATGCCGTCGACGTCGTGAACGCCATTCCGGCCGACCGCGAGATTCTCTTTCTGCCGGACATGTTCCTGGGCGCACACGTGCGGCGCGTCACCGGCCGCACGAACATGCACGTGTGGATGGGCGAGTGCCACGTGCACGCGGGCATCACGCCCCGGCGCGTGGCCGAACAGCGCGCCGCGCACCCGGAAGCCGAATTTCTCATTCACCCCGAGTGCGGCTGCTCGACGAGTCTGCTCGAAGCCATGTCCGCCGGAGACATCGATCCCACGGGCGTGCAGATCCTCTCCACCGAGGGAATGATTCGCCGGCCGGAACAGTCCCCGGCGAACGAGTTCATCGTGGCCACCGAGGTGGGCATTCTCTACCGGCTGCGCAAGGCGTATCCCGATCGCCAGTTCCTCGCGGCCGACGATCGCGCGTCGTGCCCGTTCATGAAGGTCACGACGCTCCCGTCCGTGCTCAACTCGCTCGAGAAGCGGGAGCATCGCATCACGGTGCCGCCGGAGATCATTGCCCGTGCGCGCCTCGCCATCGATCGCATGGTGTCGATTGGCGGCGGCCCCGCACCGGCAAACGCGCCCGCGCAGCTCGTGGGCGAATGACGGCGCCGCTGCCGGCAAACCCGGCGAACCAGGCGCCACTGCGCTTCCCCCTGGCGGAGAGTGACCTGGACGCGCTCGTCCGCGGTGCGCTCACCGAAGATCACGCGTTCCGCGACGTCACCACGCTCGCCACCGTGCGCGAGGATGCCGTCGCGCAGGCCCGCATGGTGGCGCGCGCCGATGGCGTGATCGCCGGGCTGCCCATCGCGCTCGCCACCTTCCAGTGCGTCGCCTCATCCATTGCGCATGAGATCCATGCGCCCGACGGCACGCGCGTCGCGCGCGGCACCAGCATCCTCTCACTCGAGGGGCCGGCGCGCGCCCTGCTCACCGCCGAACGCGTCGCGCTCAATTTCGTGCAGCATCTCTCGGGCATCGCCACGATCACCGCGCGCTACGTGGACGCCGTGCGCGGCACGCGCGCACAAATACTCGACACGCGCAAGACCACTCCCGGCTGGCGGGCGCTGGAGAAGTACGCCGTGCGCTGCGGCGGCGGCGTGAACCACCGCGCCGACCTCGAAGCGGACGTCCTGATCAAGGACAATCATCTCGCCGCCCTGCAGGGTGACGTCGCGCTGGCGGTGCGCCGCACGAGGGAGTTCGCGCCGGCGGGCACGCGTGTGGAGGTTGAATGCGATGACATCGAGCAGGTGCGCGCGGCGGTGGCTGCACACGCCGACATCATTCTGCTCGACAACATGTCGCCTGCGCTCATGCGCGAGTGCGTTCAGCTCATCGCCGGACGCGCGCTCAGCGAAGCGTCCGGCGGTATCTCGCTCGACACGGTCCGCGCCGTCGCCGAGTCAGGAGTGGATCGCATATCGGTTGGCGCGCTCACGCATTCCGCGCCCGCACTCGATATCGGGATTGACTTCGGTCGTTGGTAGCTGGTGGCTGGTCGCTGGTCGCTGGTCGCTGGACTTCCCACGCCCTTCCAGCTACCAGCTACCAGCAACCAGCGACCAGCGACCAGCGACCAGCAACCGTAGTCAAGCCGCCTTCCGCCCCTCCGCCTGCCAGATCAATTCGTCACCATCAACGGATGGGACATAGAGAAACCGCGCCGGCGGAAAACCCGACACACCAATCTCGAGCCGGTCGCCCACGTTCGTGGCCGCCCGGTCACTGATCACCTGAAGGGCATCGGAGAGTGTCCCACTCGTCACCGACCCGGCCAGGCGAAGCTGCTCGTCAGCGCTGCTGATCGAGAATTCAAAACGCGTCATGGCCCCCCTCCCCGATATGGAGACCCATCGAACGCCTCCGCAGCGACAATGTTCGCCGCAGTGCCCTGATCCGGTCTCGTAGTCTTATACACCTGTGCTGGTTACTGGTTGCTGGTTGCTCGTCGCTGGTCACCAGCGACCAGCGACCAATGACCAGCTACCGCTTCAGATACACCGTCTGCGATGGAAACGCGAAACCGCTCCCCGCTCGTTCCACTACGTCCATGAACTGCAAAAGGATTCCCTGCCGGATCAGCAGGAATTCGTTCCAGTCCGTCGTCTGCACCCACGTCTGTACCTGCACGTTCAGCGCCGAGGCGCCAAAGTCGGTAAGGCGCACCGTGATGTTGTCCGTCGTCACATGCGGATGCTCCCGCAGCACGCGCTCCAGCCCGTCCAGCACCGAGCGCATCTGCGCACCCGTGGTCTCGTAGACCAGCCCCAGCACCATGTTCAGACGGATGCGGTCGCGTACCGCGAACGACTCGATCTGCGAGTCCGCCAGCTTGCCGTTCGGCAGCGTCACCACCGTCCGGTCGATCGTGCGAATGCGCGTGGACCGCAGCCCGACGCGCTCGACCGTACCCGCTACGCCGTCCACCTTGATGCCGTCTCCTTCCCGGAAGATCTGGTCCGCGCCGATTGAAAACGCGCCAAACAGGTTCTCCACCGTCTTCTGCGCCGCGAGCGCGAACGCCAGGGCGCCAATGCCCAGTCCGCCCAGCACGCCCGCGACGGGAAACCCGAGTGTCGACAGCACCGTCACCACGCCAATGGCCACGATCGCCACTTTCGCCACCCGTGAGCCAAGCGGGAGAATGGACCGCGCCGCTCCACCCGCCATCGCCCACCCCGACACCGCCATTCGCTGGCGCCAGACATCCACCAGGCGCACCAATCCCCAGAAAAACGCCACCATGAGCGCCGCCTTCAGCAGCCGGCCCACCCAGAGTTGTCCCTGCACACCCAGCGCCAGCCATGGCAGCAGGAAGGCAACCATTGCCACCGTAAGCCCCAGTGTCACTGGGCCGGCGAGGCGGCTGATGAACTCATCATCCCAGTCGTGCGCGGTGCGCCGCGCCACTCGCCCGAACACCAGCGCGAGCACCATGTTGAGCGCGGTGCCAAAGCCGAACGCCACCACGAGCAGCACCGGGAATGCGAGCCACTGCCACGCCGTCAGGCCCAATGGGCCCGACTTCTGTAACACCGCCGGCAAATGCTGCAGCGCCCAGCGGTCGGGAAGCGCGGCGTACCACTCCGGAATGCGTTGAACGGTGCCGCGCGAAAAGAGCCAGCGCTGTGCACCGCCCCGCCACACACGTGAGAGTCGCACGGGCTCGTGATCGCCTCGCGTCCCGGGAAGCTCGGCAATCTGTACCAGGTTGCGCGAACCGCCGCCCGCCGTATCGCCCGCCGCCGCTCCCGAGATGTCCTCGAGGTCTATCCAGACCTTCCGATCCAGTACCAGCTTGAATTCACGCGCCAGCTCCGGGCCGCGCGTCCGCAGCGAATCAGGCAGGTCCAGGTACTGCGCCGCCTCCGTGTCCTTTCCCGCGCTCGTGAGATCCAGAAACGCAGCGACCGCGGCACGCGGCGACTCGGGTGAGACCGTTTCCGGCCGCGCCGCTTGCGCAGTCCGGCTCGCCGTGTCCAGCTTCTTCTTTGACGACTGCGAGAACAGACCAAGCTGCCCCTGTGCGGGTGCGTCCGCGACGCAGCAGAGCAGCAGGACGCCGATCCCGGCGGTGGCGGCTGCACGCCCGCGGATGCTCTGAACTGAGAGGGGGAAATGCATTCCTGGATGAAGACGCTGAGTGGAACGGTGGATGGTGGCCGGCCTCACACATTACCACGTCTCCTGCCCCCCGCACTACTCCGGCCTCTCAGGTCTCTTGTTGACCAATGCGGAAGTTCGTATGTTAATTCCCCCTTATCTGTCCGCGCGTTGTCTGTAACAAATCGCGACAGATGGTCCGGCAACCTCCGGGCAGCGGCGGTACCATGACTGATCAGCGCGTCAAATCTCGCCCGATTGCGGCTGCCCGGGCGATTCCGTGGGTGCCGCAGAACGACGGCTACTACCTGCTCGCGGCAGTGATGTCCAGCTCGCGCGCCGCGCCGCTCGTCGTCATGCAGGACGTGCTGCTCGAGGTCGAGGCCCATCTGCGCACCGTTCCCGGCGGCAATGTGTGCGGCCTCTTGTATGGCTCCGCCTATATCGACCCGCGCAGCGCCGCGAAGTACCTGCTGGTGGAGGAAGCCGTCCGTGCTCCGCGCATCGACACCGCCGCGGATCCCGACGCCGCCGCGCTCGCAATGTGGAGCGACATGCTCGGTCGCTCGGAGCAGGGCGGGCGACTGGTGCTCGGCTGGTATCGTGGCGGCGCGACAATCGATTCGCCGATGGTGCTCCCCGCCGCCGGCGCCATGCAGGTCGTCTTCCCGGAGCGATGGCAGGTCGGACTGCTGCGTCAGGGAGTCCTTGGCGAACACAAAGGCGCGTTCGTCCGCATTGAGCCTACCGAAACCCGGGTGTACAGCATTCCATTCATGGAGCTTGCACCTCCAGAGGGATTCGATGGCCGCACGCTGCTCACGAGCGTGACCTGGACGAACTATCACACGAAGCTGCCCGTCACGCCGCTCGGCCCCGCTGCCCTGTCAGCGGGCCAGAAACGCAGGTCCACGGCAGCCGCACCTTCGGCATCCCGCGAGCATCACGGCCTCGGCTTCCTCGGCGCGATCCTGAAGCGGCCTCCGGCGACACCGGTCATTCCGGCCTTGAGGAGGTCGCGACCGGGCGGTGCCCCGGCATCCGGTGGAAACGTCGCGGGGACTGGGAAGGACATCACCAGGACGGATAGCGATATCGCCCGAGCAGGGCGAGCGCGCCGCGCCGCCGAACCGTCAACGAGTCAACCGCCGGCACCACCCATACCGCACCGTCCGGCCGAACCAGCTCTTGTCGCCGCCTTGTCAGCTACGCCACCAGCCATTGGACTGTCTGCAACCATGCCCATTTCCGGAGAGTCAACGAATCCAGCCGAAAAGCTCAGTCCATTGCCGCAGCAGGACCCCGTCGTCTCAGTGACGCCACACGCTGTTGCAGGGCCTGTCACCGATTCCGTCCCGCCTTCCGCCATTGTGGTCGATTCCGCGGCGCCATCTCGTGCGGAGTTCATGCCCGAGGAATCGCGGACCGATGAGCTGCCAGCCACGTCGGAGACGCGGATTCCGCCCGCGCCCGCGGAATCCGACCCGGTCCTCGCCGATCTGCGCCAGCGCGCCCGACTGGAGCGACTGGATCAGTTGCCGAAACCTCGCAGCGCCGGACGGCGCATGGCTCGCGCCGGCGCGTACGCCGGGATTGTGATCGCGGCGGGTGTCGCTGCTGCGTTCTACTTCGTGCCCCGACTGCGACCTGCCTCTGCACGACCCACCGTCACGCAGTTCGGACAGCTCGATTCCACGCAATTCGCGCTCGGCAGCCCGGAGCGCGCGGCTGATGCCGCGGGTGTCGCGCACATACCGGCCGGACTCCTCACCACGGAGCAGATCGGCAAGGCGCGCTTCGCGCTCGCGCGCGTTGGCACATACGGCGATGACCTTGCGACGACTCTCAGCGCGCTCGACTCGGCGCTGGCGTCCGCACAAAAACCCGCAAGCCACCGCCACGCCTGCCAGCAGGCCGATTCACTCGTGCGGCAGACCAGGCTGGATCTCTCCATGCTCGACACCGCACGGCAACAGGTGACCGAACTGATTGGCACGGCCCGCCTCGATTGGGTGGATGGCCTGTCTACGCGCGCCAGGGCAGCAGCTCCACGATTTGAACGAACGTGCAGATGACGATGGAGCACGCCAGGCGCACGATTGAAATCCGGCACCTTCCCGGCGACCGCCTGGTGAAGTGGTTGCCACTGGACGATGGGTACTACCTGCTGGCATCCGTGATGACCAGCACGCGCGCCGCGCCCGTGTTCGTGACGCAGAAGGCACTGCTGCAGGTGGAAGCACATCAGCTACGGGCAGTGGGTGAGCAGGCGTGCGGTATTCTCTTCGGTGCGCCGTGTGTGGACCCCGCGAGCGGATTGGAATTCATCCTGATCGACGCCGCCGCCCCCGCCATCCAGACCGCGACCATTAACAACGCGGCCGCCGCACTCGCGGCCGACCTGTCCCGGGTCATTGCGCAGGCGGAGCGCGCGGGCCGGCGCGTCATGGGGTGGTATCGCTGCGATGTCCCACTGGGCCAGCTCATTTCCGTGCAGAATGTCGGCCTGCATCGCTCGTTGTTCAGCCAGCCGTGGCAGGTGTCGCTCTTCCGCGATGGCGTCATGGGCCAGGGCAGGGGCGCGCTGGTTCGCGTCGAGCCAAATGAGGGGCGCGCGTTCAGCATCCCGTTCGTCGAGATCAGTGCGCATCGTCGCCACCACGGCAACGCGCCGCTGCTCACGAGCATCGGTTGGCTCAACTATCGCGCGGAATCGGAGATAGCCCTCCTCCCTGACGAGGCGTTTCTGGATGGATACGAGTTCCCGCCCGAGGAGCCGGTGAATGTCGAGGAGCCGCGTCGCACGGGACTTCTGGCCGGGCTCTTCGCGCACCGCCCGGTTTCGGTTACGCCGCGCCGCACCACGCCGGTCGGCCCGCTTCCTCCGCCGCCCGCGGCCGTGCCGCCCATGTCACCTGTGACGCCGGTATTACCAGCGATGCCAATGGCGTCGCTGTCACCAGCGGCGCCTGCGGAGTCCGAGACACCGACGTCACCAGCGGGGTCCGGGACACCGGCGGCGCCACCGTCACCAGCTTCACCAGTGGCGCCAACGGCCCCGGCGTCGCCAGTAGCGCCAGCTCGACGAGTGAGCCTCGAACGCGAATCTCGCGAGGCCGCTCCGCCGCCGAACGCGGCGCGCCGCAAACCTCCGAGGCCGACGCCGCTGCCGGATGTGGCTCACGATATTGCTTCCCCATCGCCGCCGCCGACTGCCGAGTCACTGCAGCAAGCACCGCGTCCGGCTGAGCGGCCGCATTCACCGTTGCCGACCGCACCTGCCTCACCAGCGTCTCCAGCCTCGCCACCGTCTCCAGCCTCGCCCACCGCGCCCACCGCGCCCACCGCGCCCACCGCGGTCGGTAATCCGGTTGCCGCCAGCGCTCCGGCAGAGGCAACGGATCACGACTGGCCTGAGCGCTCCATTCCCGTTTTTGACGAAGGCACGGAGCACGAGCGAGCCGAAGCGCTCGATGAGTTGCTCGCTGAATTGCAGCGGCGTGTACGCGTCGACGGTCCCCGAACGGCGCGACCGTCCATGGCCCCGGCCGTCCCCGGGCGGGGACGCGCCATGATGTTCGTGCTCGGCGTCGCCGCCGTCATCATCGCGGGATTTTTCGCCGTTCGTGGAATCAGTGGGTCATACTCCGCCAGGGACGGTGCCGCGGCCGGTGAACTCGATCCTGGGCAATTCGGCCGCCGGACCGCCGGTGGGGTGGCTGCCGGAACGCGTTCCGTTGCGGGTGCGCTCACACCCGATCAGCTTGCCCAGGCCAGGTCCGCACTCGCCATCATGGGCGCGTCGACCGACAGCCTCCAGAGCCACCTGGCCTCACTCGACACCACGCTCGCCGGAGCGCGCGCTGCTTCCCGCCGTGCCACTGCCTGCGCCCGTGCCGATTCGCTTGGGGTGCAGGCGCGCGCCGACAGTGCGCGGATCGGCTCCTCTCAGCAGCAGTTGTCCCAACTCATGGGACCCGCTCCGATGGATCGCGTGGAAGCCCTGTTCGCTCAAATGAAACAGGCCGCGAGTACGCTGCAATCGCGCTGCGGGAGCTAGCCGTCCGATCCGCATTTCGCCACGCCTCTGCCACATCGGTGTTGCGGCGATGAGACAGTCTGGCCAGTTTTCTTCCCCTGCATTCCTTCCCGCACCCGCGCACACGGGGGAGCGAGCCTTACCGGAGTCCTTTCGACTCCGGGGAAACGAGCACTCTTCTTGCCGCGAAAGGTAGCTCCGGCGCACGTGGCCCCGCGATTTTACCCTGCCTGCTCGGACGTTTCCGGGCGTTCGAAGAAAGGAGTTTGACAGCTGTTAAAAATGTCTTATCATTGCCCACCCTTGACTGTCGATTGCGGAAAACTCCACACCAATGCCGGATCGCGGCGGGCGACCATTGCCCGGCTTTCGCGACGGCAGCGCGGACTGCGAGTCGAGCATGCTGGCTAGCATCTGGACGGGAAAAACGGCGAGATCCGCCGCGGCGCGACTCGCCATGTCAAGCATGGTGCGGATTGTCGTTGACGCGGTTGCCATCCTGGCTGGCTTCTTCGTCAGCTACGAGGTCCGTGAGCGGGTCGTTCCAGCAACGTTGATCACGACGTCGGCCGAGCCCCTCACGAAGTATCTCCAGGGCGCCATCGCGTTCACGCTCATTACGCTGCTCGTCTTCTGGCGGCTGGGATTGTATCAGCGCCGGGGCAGCGTACTGAATCTCTGGGAGCTCGAGACGGCGTTGAAGGGAATGGCTGTCGCCTCGGCGTTGTTTTTTGCCGCCCTCTTTCTCGATCAGCGCAACGCGTATTCCCGCCTCATTGTGGTTGGCGCCATGGCCATCGGAACCTTCCTGGTCATCGTCAGCCGCCAGATCGTTTCGGCCATCATCCAGCGACTGCAGCTGTCCGGCGTCATGGGACACCGGGTGCTGATCTACGGATGCGGTGCCACAGGGCGTCTGCTCATGAAGAAGATCGTGGAATCCCCGCAGCTCGGCTGCACGGTCGCGGGATTTCTCGATGATGCCGCGCCCATTGGGCGGGAAATCGCCTGCCGCATTTCACAGACCGAATTGGAACCGTTCAAGGCACCGGTCCTCGGACGTGGCCGCCAGTGGGAGAGCGTCGTTCGCGAGCACGGCATCAACGAGCTGCTGCTCTCCTGTGCCGTGTCCCCGGATCTGCGCCTGGACATCCTGCAGTACGCGCGCGAGAACGATCTGAAGGTCGGCATCGTCCCGCATCTCGACGACCAGCGCGTTGACGATGTGTACGTCGAGGACCTGAGCGCAATTCCGGTACTGCGGCCGCGTTCTTCGCGCCAGCAGTCGCGTCTCTTCTACCACGCGGCCAAGCGCTGCTTCGACGTTCTGGCGGCGGCGTTCCTCACCGTTGTCACGGCGCCGATCTGGATCATTGCTGCCATCGTCATTCCTCTCGAATCACCAGGCCCCGTATTCTTCGAGCAGGAACGAATCGGGCTCGGCGGACGCCCCTTCCGGCTGCTCAAGTTCCGGAGCATGTGGCGCGATACGAACCCCTATGCGTTCTCGCCGGTTGGCGACCGCGATGCGCGCATCACGCGCTCGGGCCGTGTGCTGCGCATGCTGGGCCTCGATGAGCTGCCGCAGTTGCTCAACGTGATGCGGGGGGACATGAGCCTGGTCGGTCCCCGGCCGGAAATGCCGTTCATCGTGGAGCAGTACACCGCACACCAGCGGCAACGCCTCGAGGCCAAGCCCGGCATCACCGGGCCGTGGCAGATCAGCGCGGACCGCCACGCGGCCATCCACGAAAATCTGGAGTACGATCTCTATTATCTCCGGCACCAGTCGCTCGCGCTCGACGCACTGATCCTGCTCGAAACCGCGTTCTTCACCTGCGGGCTCGCCTTCTCGGCGCTCAAGCGGATCAATCGCAAGCCCGCCGAGGCGAAGGCGGCAGCGGAGGCCGTGCGCACCGGCTCGTTCCTGCTCGTCGCACTGGATCAGCGGCGGCGCGATGGCGTGCCGGCAACGTGGAGCCGGCTCGTTCCCGCGGTGTGCCGCGCGGCGCAGTTGCTGCCGGTCCGTGTTCTCGTGGCGCCTGACAACGTCGCGCGCTTCGACGAGCTGCTCTACAACACCACGCGGGAAGGACACGCGGAATACGAACTGTACACGAGTCAGACGCAGTTGTACTCGCTCGTGCGCAGTGCCGGACTCGTTCTCACGGATCTCCCCCACGTGGTGCGCTGGGGGGAAAAGGCGGGAATCGGCGTATTCGCCATAGAGGACGATGGCGTACGCTGGATTGCCGGGACCGAAGATGTTCCCGGATCCGTTGATATTCTCACGGCGATGTTTTCACCCACGCTGTCCACGGAGCCCGAAGTACTGGTGGACGCAGAGGACGGTGACCATCGGTCCGCGTCCAGGCGTGGCCGGCGCCAGCGCCAGCCGCTCGAACTTTAGTCGGACGGCCGGCTCTCCGGGAGCTGAGCGACCGCGGCTGATTCTTCGGTCGCGCCTGCCCCACGCCGCGCCTTCCTGCTCCGCAGAGCGCGCAGCAGCGTGAGTTGCACAATCAAGCGCAGGTGTCCCACGATGGTGCGCACTACGCGCATCTTGGAATACCCCAGCACGCGCACGTTCAGGACCGTGGGATACTCCACGATCGTCCCTCCCGCGAGATCGAGCCGCCCCAGCATCTCGGCGATGCCGAGAAATCCGCTGTGCTTGAGCGCCATGTCCAGCATCGCGCTGCGACGATAAACACGGAAACAACTCGTGTACGTACTCAGCTTCTGATGCAGCACCGTCCGATAGAGGCCTGACAGGTTCCGCGACAGGAACAGCCGCCATTCGGGCACGTTGCGCACGCCACCCTGCGGATGGTAGGGCGATGCCGTCACCATCATGACCTTCTCGTCGAGCAACGGCAGCATCTGCGCGAGTTCCAGCGGATCGTAGCTGCAGTCGCAGTCAATTGATGCCACGATCTCGGATCGCGCCGCGCGAATGCCGTTCAGGATCGCCACCGCCGGCCCATAGTTCGCGTCATGTCGCACCAGCCGGCAGTTTGGCCGGTCGCCGAACAACTGTTGCAGCATGATCCAGCTGTTGTCCGTACTCCGGTCGTCCACGAGCACGAACTCCATCACGTAGTTCGGCGCCAGCGCCGTCTCGAGACTGCTGAGTGTCCTGGCCAGATACGGGAGCGAGCTCTCCTCGTTGTAACACGGCACCACGAGTGACACGTGCACCGGCTCGATACCCCGCTCCGGCGCCAGGCGCAGCCGCACGGACGCCGGGCTGTCTCTGCGCACGGCCTCGGGCAGGGGACGCGGCAGCAGCTCTTCCTCCACCCCGAGGTACTCCTGGATGTTCGTGAACTCGTACCGCCGGAAGTACTCGCCCAGCCGCCGCTGCATCTGATCGATGTTGCGATAGAACCGCATGCGCGACAACGGAGAGATCGCCGTGATCTGCGGCTGGTCAGGATCCAGCTCCCACGTATGGAAGTACATGACGAATGGATCCGCGCTCGAATGGTCTCCGTGCGCCACGACATGCTGCATCAACCATTCAGGAAGCTGACGGACATAGTTTCCGGTTCCAATGGGAATGCGATATCCGCCAACGCTCGCGCTGGCCACCGGAAACTCCCACAACGTCCGGCTGCCGAACTGGTTCAGGTGCGCCACGAGGCGCCCGGGCTGTCGCCGGAAGGCGAGGCCCAATGGCTTGATGCTCGAATCGTAGAGATAGCCGTCGTTGGCCAGCACCTCGAGTGCCCAGAGGTCCTCCTCCGCGGCCCAGCCGGGTGAGCGATAGCCCAGCACACGCCGCCCGCTCGCCCGCTCGATGGTCTCGCGGGCACGGGTCACATCGTCCTGCCATACCTCCGGGCTCTGGTCGTGCACGCCGCGCTGGTCGTACCCCTTGCTCGCCACCTCGTGGCCGCGCGCCGCGACGTCGCGGATCAACTCGGGCATTGTCTCCGCAATCCAGCCCACCGCAAAGAAGGTCGCACGAATCCCGTGGGCATCGAGCAGGTCGAGCGCCCGGCGCGTGCCGCGTTCCACTCGCGTCTCGAATCGGTTCCAGTGCGACCGCTCGATGACGTGTCCGAAGTTGTTGAAGTAGTCCTCCAGCACGATCGTCAGCAGATGTGCCCGCCCATTCGGCAGCCCCTCCGCCGCCGGCGGGCCATCCACGAGCGCCGCGGTCTGCGGACGAAGTCCCTCGCCCATGCGCCGGGCGACACGCGTGGCGATCGGCGTCGACACGCTGTTCGCAAAACCGAGTCTGACCGGGAAGGATCCCATGCTGCCTCAGTTCCCTGTTGCCGTGCGCGCCAGCCGCGACACGAAACCGTGATACGCCGGCGTCTCCGGAATCTGCCCCGCGTCGGCGATGTCGCACCCTGTGGTGCACGTGCGCGCCAGGCGCTGCACGCCCGCCAGCGATGCCCGGTTGAACTCGTCGGGCGCATATTCCGCATTGAGAAACTCAATGAGCGCGGTGAGCTCGTTCGCCACGCCGCGCTCCATGACGCGGAAACTGTCCACCACGAAGTCCACGAGCGCCGCATCGGGTGTGCCGCGCCCCCGGCCAATGCCGGTGTAGCGGTCGGCCACGCCGTTCAGCGAAGCGCGATCGAGCAGGTTGCAGCCATCCACGACACCGCGCAATCCATGCATCGCCGCCAGCCGCGTTCCCACGTCGGCATATGCTGCATGGGCTGTGCACAGAAATACCAGCTCGGCGTCGTTGAGCGCGGCATCCAGATCGCGCGTGAAGCGCGCGGTCGTGCCCGTGCGTTCCAGGTTCTGATCGCGCTCGAGCACATGGGGGTCGTGCAGCGTGACATCGTTGCCACGTTCGATCAGCTCGCGGGCCAGCACGAGCGTCGGTGAATTGCGCGTGTCCTCCGAATCGAAGCGGTAGGCAACGCCCAGCAGCGCCACCTTGCGTCCCTGCACCGCGCCGAACCGTCGCTCGGCGAGCCGGCGCGTTTCGGCCGGCGACTCATCGTTGATATGCCGCGACTCGAGGATGAGGCTGCGCGACGAATCCAGCCCGCGTTCCAGCGCGCGCCACCAGAGCAGGATCCCGTCCTTGGGCAGGCAGTGGCCGCCCACGCCCACCGTGGGGACGAGCAGCGCACCCACCGGCACCGCGCGCGCATCGCTCGATGCCATGTCCGCGCGGTGCAGTCGCTCGTTCGCCCGCTGGCGGAGCGCGAAGAAGTCCACATCGTGCGCGTCGCACCAGCGGGCCATCTCCGCCGCGAACGCAATGCGCACATCCCGGTAGGCGTTCTCCAGCGTCTTGACGATTTCCGCGGTGAGACTGTTCGTGGGGTGCAGTTCACCGCCCGTCACGATGCGCGCGTACAGGCGCTTGATGAGCTGCGGCGTTGCCGGGTGCAGCCCCGCGACGAGCTTGTCGGCCGCGGCCACGCGCTCCACCAGACGCCCCGGCATGACCCGGTTGGGGCTGTTCCCCAGCAGGATGTCGCGCCCTTCCTCCAGCCCGTGTGCCGCGAAGAACGGCCGCACCACGGTGCGCATGGAGGATGGCGCGAGCGTCGATTCGAAGACGATCACGGGAATGTTGCCGGCCGGCTTGTGCTGCAGCGCCGCGGCGATGTCGCCGAGCGCGCTCATGAGCGGGCCGTACTCGGGCGCGAAGCCGTTCTTGTCGGTCTGGACGCACACCAGGATGACGTCGGCGTCCGCCAGGTCGGCGTAATCGTGCGTCGCGCGCAGAACGCCCGCGCGCACGGAGTCCGCCACGATGTCGTCCAGCCCGGGCTCCACGCCGCCAATGGGCGAACGGCCGGCATTGATGGCGTCCACCTTCCAGGCGGACGTCCGCGACGCGCGCTGCACTACCACCACGCGTGCGGGCTGATCCGTCCCCTCCCGAATGCGAGCGTGCGCGAGCAGCGCGGCCATGGGCATCCCGACGATGCCCGGCCCGACGACGGCGATCTTCTCTACGCGCCAGTTACCCGGCGCATTGTTCTCCAGCACCAACGGCATGCGAACGTCCTGAGTCAAAAGGTCAGTTTGAGTCGATGAATCGCTGGAACCACATCTCCAGATTGAGCGCGCCCCACACACGGCGGCCAAAGGCGCCCTCGTACGTCATGAGTCGTTCGATCTCGTGCATGTCGAACACGCCGCGCGAGCGCGCGCTGGGGCCGAGCAGCACATCGTTGCACAGGTCACGCACGCGCCCGTTCGACCAGAGATGGAGCGGAACGGGGAAACCCATCTTGTCCTTGCGCGCCATGATCCGCTGCGGCACGATGTCGCGTACGGCACGCTTGAGCAGGTACTTCAGCTCCCCGCCCTTGAACTTCATGGCGGGTGGCATGCTGGTCACCAGGTCCACGAGGCGCCGGTCGAGCAGCGGTACCCGCGACTCGAGCGACGCCGACATGCTCGCGCGATCCTCCACGTGCATCAGCGCGGGCAGGCTGGCCACCATGTCGAAGTGCGTCATCCGGTTGTAATACGACAGCGTGTCCGAGTGGTTGAACACGCGCTGGAATCGCTCGAAGATCTCCTCGCGATCGTAGCTGTCCCGGAAATCCTGGCTGTAGAGACTCAGGGCGCCGCCGCTCCGGTCCACGAGCCGGAAGTAGCGCCGGTCCATCGGCTCGAACAGGCCGTTGCGCCAGAACTGGCGCATCATCGGCGCATAGGCACGCAGCGTGGGCAGGTTCGGAATGATGGACTCCATCGAGACGATGTGTTCCGCTTCATCGTTCGTCTCGAAGATCGCGCCCTTGAGCGCCTGCTCGAAGTACGCCACCATGTAGCGCGCATAGCCGCCGAAGATCTCGTCCCCGCCCTGGCCGCCCAGCACCACCTTCACGTGCTGCGCCGCGCAGCGCGACACCATGTACTGCGGGAAGAGTCCGGGCCCCGCCACGGGCTCGTCCATCTGATAGACGAGCTTCTCGATGACGTCCGCGAAGTCGTTCTCCGTGGGCAGCACCGTGATCATCTCCGAGCGCGCGGCCCGTGCGGCCTCCGCCGCATACTCGGTCTCATCGAACTCGGGCCCCTCGCGAAACGCCCCCGTGAACGACTTGAGCCGGTGCGGATAGGCCGGGGACGCGAGCAGCGTGACGACGCTCGAATCGAGCCCGCCGCTCAGATACGTGCCCACCGGCACATCGCTGCGCAACTGGATGCGCGTACTGTCCCGCAGCAGCCGCCGCGTCTCGACGACGAAGTACTCCTCGGTGTGGTACGGATCGATCGTGAAATTCGGCTCCCAGTAGCGCTCCGTGCGCAGGCTCCCCGAGGCCAGGTCCACGACCTGATAGTGTCCCGGGAGCAGCTTGTTCACGCCCTGGAAGAGCGTTTCCTCGCCCAGCACGAACTGGAAGGTCAGATAGTCGCGGATGGCACAGGGGTTGGGCCGTGCCGCCACATCGGGATGGCGCAGCAGCGCCTTGATCTCCGATGCGAACAGCATCTGGCGGCCGTCGGACCAGGTGTACAACGGCTTGATGCCGAAGTGATCGCGGGCCGCGAGCACGATGCCGCGGGCGCGGTCATACAGCACGAAGGCGAACATGCCGTTCAGATGCTGCACGCACTGTTCGCCGTACTGGGCATACAGCCGTAGAATCACCTCGGTGTCCGAGGTGGTGTGGAACTCGTGCCCCCGCTGGCGGAGCTGCTCGCGCAACTCCACGTAATTGTAGATCTCGCCGTTGAAGCTGATCGTGGCGCTGCCGCTCGTCATGGGCTGCGCGCCCGAGACCAGGTCGATGATCGCGAGCCGCTTGTGATACAGCCCGACGCTGCCATCCAGGAAGTGCCCTTCGCCGTCGGGGCCGCGATGATGCAGCGTCTGCGCCATGTCGCGCAGCACGGCCAGCTCCACCGGCTGGCCATCAAAGCGCACGATGCCCGTGATGCCGCACATCGGCGCTCAGCCCGCCACGGCGACTGGAGTCCGCGCGTCGGGCACGCGCACGGCCAGCCGCGTCCGCTCCTGCACCGCGCGGGCATGCGTACTCATGTTCACGATCCAGAAGTGCTCGCCCAGCACCCGCATCACGCGAATGAAAAATGCACGCTTCTTCGGGCCCGGCACATCCATGCCCGGAAAGAACGCCAGCTCCGGCGCCTCATTCGCGCCCAGCAGATCGAGCGGGTGCAGCAGGTAACTCGGCTCCATTCCCGTGGCCCGGCATGCCATGAGCACCGTGCGCAGATACGCGATCGCGAGCGTCTCGGAGAAACGGCTCAGATACAGCAGATAGCTCAGATGAAACGGCGTCTTCAGTACCGGCATCGTGGACACCGGGATCTCGAGCAGCGTGCGGCCACTGTCCAGGCGCCAACGGTACGGCCGCACCGGGCGCAGCCCGTCGCGGAACGTGCCGAAGAGCGTACTCCGCTCCGCGGTCTTCTTCATGCCCCGCGCCGCGGTGGCGAAGTAGTAGGCACGCGCGAGCGGACCCAGATAGGTGGGCAGTGTGGAAGCGTCGAACAGGTAGCCGCGCTCCGCCAGCACCTCGAGCAGTGTGCGATTCCAGCTGTAGCCCGGCCCGCGGAAACCGACGGGCCGCATGCCCGTCGCGCTCACAATGGCCTCTTCCGCGCGCGACACCTCGTTTTCGAGTTGCGCGCGGGAATACAGGTGCAGCCAGGACTCGTGCTCGAAGGAATGGTTGCCCGCCTCGTGCCCCCGCGCGGTGATCTGCGCCATGACATCGCGATTCCGGTCGAGCGAGGCATCCAGCCCCACGATGAAGAACGTGATCCGCAATCCCACCTCGTCCAGCACGTCCAGCGCACGGGGCACGAAGGTGCGGAGGTACGATGGCCGCGCTTCCCAGCGCGCATCCCCCCGGATCTTCATGTACGACCAGAGATCATCCAGGTCGAGTGATACGCTCGCCAGCGGACGCGGAGCAGCGACATCAGGCATGCGCCGGCGCCTCCTCGCGTGCGGTCATGAGATGCAGCAACGCGGCGGCCTGGCTGTTCGCCAGACCCACCGTCTCGTTCAGATTGAGCGTCCCGCTCGCGATCTGCGCCGAATTCACGATGAACACGCTCGGCAGCGATGTGCTGAGCGGCGGCAGCGCGCGATCGGAGTAGTCAAGCGTGGAGATCGCGAGCACGTCGCGCGCCCGCGCGACGCGGAAGGCCAGAATGTCCCGTCTGTGGAAGTTCGGATACATCGCTTCCAGTGCCGCCGTAAAGTCGCGCTCGATGTCCGCGTCCGTGGCGTGCCAGTACGCATCGCCCTGCACGAGATAGCGCGGCAGATACACGAGGGAATTGCCGCCGAATCGCTCACGATCCACGAGGGCGGTCATCTCGATGACCCCCGTGAACGGGATGGCGGCGTCAGTGATGTTCGTAACGTAATAGTCGGCGAGCGGATTGCGCAGCAGCACGGACGCGCAGATCACGCCCTGGTACACCACGCGCTGCAGCCGTTCGGATTCCGCTTCCGTGAGATCGGGGCAGAGCGCCGGGATGCGCGAGGAGGGAATCGTGAGCACCACGCTGTCAAAGGCGTGCGTCTCACCATTGGCGAGCGTCACCACGGCTCCATCGCCGCTGTCCCGCACATCGGACACGGGCGAGCCGCAGAGCAACTCGACATCGCGCGCCGCGAGATGTTCGCGGAACGCCGCCATCACGGGATCGTAGCCGCCGTCCACGTAGCCGAACTGCTCGCGCTTGAGCCCCGACCGACGCGCCGCGTACATGCGCGCGATGATCGCCCAGATGAACGAGGCACTCGTGATGCGATAGTTCTCGCCCAGCTTGCTCTTGAGCAGCGGCAGCCAGATGCGCTCGAACGTGCGCGATCCACTGAGCGCGCGCAGCCAGTCCGTGACGGGAATGGACTCGAGCCGGCGCCAGTCGCGCACGCGCGATGCATACACGATGGTCGCCGCCAGCCGAGCCTTGTCCACAAGCGACAGCGGCGGGAACGCGAGAAAGTCGAGACTGCTCGAAAGCGAGTACAGCGCGCCATCCACATAGAAGCCCGTCTTCGTCGTGGCCCAGCGGAGACGATCGCCAAATCCCAGCTCATCCAGCAGTGCCCGCAGCTGCGTGTCGGAGGCAAGTATCACGTGGTAGAACCGGTCCCACGTGTAGCCGCCGATCGTCTGCGATGAGGCCAGCCCGCCCGGCGCGCTCGCGCCCTCGATGATGCTCACGTCGTGGCCCTTCTCGCGCAGGCGCAAGGCGAGTGTCATTCCCAGCACACCGCCGCCAACAATGCCTATGCTAGCCATGTCTCACACCAACTCGACGGAGAGGATCATCTGCCACTCGGAAAAACGTGAGGAATTCACCCGATGGTCCGAGTGGATTGATGCTGCAGCAAGCACATCCATTGCGCTACCGGTTGCGGCGTCGGTTGCCAGGCGACTGTGGCACCCGCAGCGTGATTCGACCCTCATGCAATTCGAGGGCCTAAATTGGACCCTTCTAACCGAAATTGCAATGTTGCACATGCGCAACATTGTGTCGTCGTCATCGCGGTTCGTACGCCATATCATTGGGCAGAATGACAGTCGCGGTGGTCGTCGCTCAGGGCAGGTCCGCCGTGCGGTGCACCCGCATGTCGGGGGTCGTTTCCTGGATCGTCTGCCTCGTTAGCTTCTTCTGATTCAACTTCAGCCTTTTCCGCCCTCGTGAACCTGGACCCGGCCACCGAACGGAAGCTCAAGTACGCGGCGTGCGCGGGCTACGTCATTTTGGTGATGATCGCGACGCTCACGAAACTGCGTCCCGATCTCGATCCGCTCGCCATCATAAGTCGCATGGATCGCGCCGTGCATTGGTCGCTCCATGCGGCGGATATCGTTGACGCCGCCAGAAACCTCCTGCTCTTTGCCGGGTTTGGCGTCGTCTGGATTCTGGCCACGTCGTCCCGGCGACCCTGGGCGGATACGCTCCGTGTAATGCTCTGGGGCTTCGCCGTGAGCGTCGCGGTGGAGACCCTGCAGCTCCTCTCAGAGTATCGTTTCGCCAGCATCAACGATGTGACGACCAACACCATTGGCGCGCTACTTGGTGCCCTGCTCGTCACACTGCTCACGACGACGCTGCGCCGATCGCGTTCGCGCCCGTCCTGGGTTGGGATCCCCATGTGGTGCGTCTCCCTGCCGTTTCTCGGCGCGGTGGCGGCGGAGATGTTCGCGCCAATCTACCGCCACGAGATGAACCCCGGCGCAGGCGGCTCGCTGTTCGCCCGCCTGCTCAACGCGTTGCACTACGTTCGTCCCGTTTCGCTGCACACCGTGTCGTACGCGGACGTGGCGCTCTTCTGGCCTGCAGGCGTGCTCGCGGTGGCCATGCTCGTGGAGTGGGGTGTCGGACGCCGCACGGCATGCCTCGTGTCCATGATCGGTGGCTGCGCCCTCTCGGTCGCGATGGAGCTCGCGCACGGCGTTGCCGGCCAGCCCATCGAGTTGAGCGCCATCGCGGGGCACACGGCAGCGATCGCGATTGGTGCCCTGGTGGGCTGGAAATTTCTCGGTCCCCTGAGCGCGAGAGTTCAGAGCCGGCGCCGCGCCGCGCTGCTGCTCACCGCATACGCGCTGCTTCTCGTCGGGTGGGGATGGCGGCCGTTCGAGCCACGACTCAGCGTGGCGGACATTCGCATTCAAATGGGGTACCGCCACTTCATCCCGCTTCGCGTGCTGGGCTCATCGCAGGACTTCTTTGGCGTCATGGAAATCGCCGAGCAGTTCCTTCTCTACATGCCGCTGGGATTCCTGCTGGCCGCCTGGCCGCTGCGTCGTCATGGCAAGGTCGCTCACATGCTCCCCGCACTCTGGCTCGCGGCGTTTCTCGAAACGGGGCAGCTCCTCGTCCGCGGACGGAATTTTGACGTGACTGATCTCCTGACGGAGTGCGCGGCCGTGCTCATCGCGTACATCGTGGCGCGGCGGGCGGGCTACCGCGTGATCGCCGAGCTGCTCCCCCAGTCCGCGGCGCCGGAGGACGTGCGGCCCGGCCGCGTGCAGCGATTGCCCGACGCCTCTCCGGCCCTGGCCATCCCCTCACTCTTTCGCAGGCGTGTGCTGGCCATTTTGGAGGTGCTCTTCGGCATTGCGCTCCTCTGGATCGTCCTCACTCACTCCCTGCTCTGGAATCCTCCGCGGGGTGATGTGACACGGCTTGGACTTTGCGCCATCGCGGCCGGCGCCGTGGCCTCTGGCGTCCTGTTCTGGCGCGATACCGGAGAGCGGGCTGCGGGCCTGCTCGCCATCGTGGCCTGTGCGGCGCTCGCGGCGCTCGCGCTGCTGTGGGACCCGCTGCGTGATTTCACGGTGCTGCGCCACGGCGAAGCGGGCGCGCGTGGCATGGCCGAGCTGACACTCGTGCTGTGGTCGCAGCTCTGGATGCTCGTGGCGGTTGCCATTCGTGCGCTGGGGCGTGGCGCAGGGAGCGCACGTGACGCGAGCACCGTGGAAACCAGGAAACCCGCGCGCGGCATTGGTACCGAATTCCATTCGCGGTCGTTATGATTTGGGGCCCAGTGATATCACCGGCGCGTCGCGATGCCGGCGCGATCCCGGCGCGGTAGCCAAGTGGTAAGGCAGCGGTCTGCAAAACCGCTATTCGCCGGTTCGATTCCGGCCCGCGCCTCTCAACGCATTCCTCGCGAATCATCCGCCGCTGAGAACAGAACGCGCCCGGTGTGACTGCCACACCGGACGCGTTTTCCTCTTGTACATAGCGTGTTGATGGTGCTCGCGGATTACCGGGGGTTCCCGCGCCTGCGTCCTGCCGAAGACACGACCGGCACGACAAGCAGAATTGAGACAGGATTCACAGGATTCACAGGATGGTTCGGAGCCGAGTCCCAACATGTCAGTCCGTTCGCCGAATGACGGCAGATACGTTTGGAGCTGCACCGTGAGAATCCTGTGAATCCCGAAAATCCCATGAATCCTGTCACGTTGTTGCAGGGGCGTCGCACGCCGCTCGCAATTGCGGAGGAATCGTAGTTCCCGTCAGCCTGTCCAGCCGTGACCGGTTTCAGCGTCAGATGGTGCGACTCTGGCAGCGACGGCAGCGCACCATGTCGGAACGGCTAGACCATTGCTTCAGCTCGTTGTTCCCCGTCGCGTCGCGCAGCCTGGCGCGTGGGCAGCAGCCGAAGCACCCGGTGCAGTGCTGCCAGCTTCCCCGTCATGGGCGGAGATGTGCCCTCGGCGTCTACCGTGAACCACTGCTTGAGCGCGGGGATCACCGCTGCACGGCGGTCGCCGTAGTCCTTCCTGGCACTTTCGCCGGTCATCAGCTTGAGCCCGAAGTCCAGGATCGGCGACGCATTCGGCGTGACGACGACGAGCACTCCCGTCGGTGCCAGCACCCGATGAAGTTCGCGCACGGCCCGATCAATGTCGGGAATGAATTCCATGGCGCTCACGGTGACGATGGCGTCGAAATAATGGTCCTCATAGGGCATCGCCTCGGCGGTTCCCTGTGTGAGCGCCGCCTGAATCCCATAGCCGCTCAGCCGGCGCATCACCTCGCCCGCATGGGGATGGACATCCAGGCCATACAGCGCCGTACACCATGACGCGAGTTCGGGGAGGAATACGCCGCTGCCATACCCCAGCTCGAGGAGCCGCCCGGACTTCGCCGGCGGCAGCATGGACAGCGCGAGTTTGAAGCGGCGGCGTTCGATCCAGCCAAGCACCGACTTATAATTCCAGTCTGCATGGTCAACCGGCCCCGTCGTGATCAGGTCGCTCGCGGGCAACAGGCGAAGGCCATCCACGCGGGTCAGTGGCAGGTACGACTCTGAGTTCATACGTCACCGTCGTTGCAGGTCGCGTGGTGCGCCAAGCGGATGTGGATGCGGCAAGGGCCATAGCCGGATCGCCGCGCAGGCGAATATGTGAGCACGGACTGAACAGCTCGAACCTATCACGTGTCGATCTGAAAGGCAGCCCTCCGCGGCGCACGCTGGTCATGGCCCGCCCGACCTCTGGGTACCCCACAGGCTGCGGTTCGATCAGCAAGTTCCGGACGCGAGCGACAGGACTCCGCGAGACACCGGCTTTTGCGGAATTGCCTGCCGCGGACGCCAACCAGCACGAACGACCCACAACAACAGTTGAGTACACTCGGATCGCCATGGCGCTTACCAGACGACAATTCATTGCCACCGTTGCCGCGGCCGGCGCGGTGTCCGCCGGAGTTGGCGTGGACGGATTTCTTGTCGAACCGGAGCGCGTGGACATCTCGCGACATCAGCTCGCGACCAGTCGGAATGCCCAGGCAGGCGCCGCGGTGGTATCCACCGTGCCGGATGTGACTTTCGTCCAGCTCTCCGACCTTCACCTCCAGGAGGTGCGAGGCCACGAACGGCGTGTGGCGGCAGCGGTGAACAGCCTCGCCCCGGATTTTGTCGTGATCACTGGTGATTCCATCGACAAGCGGGACAAACTGTCGCAGCTCCAGAGCTTCCTGTCCCTGCTCGAACCGAAGACTCCCAAGTTCGCGATCCTGGGCAACTGGGAGCATGCCTGCCGCGTGGATCTTCACGCCCTGGCACGGGTGTATGCGGCGGCGAACTGTCGCCTGCTGATCAATGAAACAGCCGTCTACTCGCATGGCGACAGCCAGATACTCATCACCGGCCTGGATGATCTCCTGGAAGGACGGGCAAGCGTGGCCAGCGCGCTGGCCGGCATCGAGCCGCGGCCCAACCATTTGATCCTCGCCCACTGTCCGGTGCACCGCGATGTCCTGCGCGCCGTGCGACCCGAATCCGGCAACAGGTGGTCCGGGCTCAGGCCCCGCGACGCCGCTGTGTTCGAGCGCTTCGCGCCAACCTGCGTCCTGTCGGGACACACCCATGGCGGACAGGTCAACCTCTTTGGCTTCGCGCCGTGGCGACCGCGGGGAAGCGGTCCGTACATCAGCGGGTGGTACCGGAACGTGCAACCCGCACTTTACGTGTCGCGCGGAATCGGAATGGTGGACTTGCCCATTCGCATAGGCGCGTCGCCGGAGGTTGCTCGTTTCGAGTGGGCGCTGGCCTAGTTCCGATTGTGCTAAACCAATGCATAGGAGCAATTAATCATTCTAACTGGCTACTCAGCCAGTTCCTGAATCAGCGGCCGATTGGCCCTTTTTCAGCGACTCCAGTAGGCGTATGGTTCGGTCGATTCAGCACCCGCTGAATCGGGACTTACTGGCAGTCCCGCGGCTAATGGTGGTCGCGGATTCAAACAACGGCGTGATCGCGAGGTCCCTGGAGGACCAGCGACAAAGGCAAAACCGGCGAAAGCCGGCGACGCAAAGCTTCGAGGCTACAGCGCGAGTCCAGCGCCAGGCCAGTCGAGCCGCCGAACGGACCCTCTTTCCCCTCGTGCCATGCAGCATCCTATCGGCCGACTTGCGTCGGTGCGTCGCCTTGTATGGGCCGCGCTCGCGGCTCCCGCCATTCTCTCTCTCGCCATCGCCTGCAACGACTCGCCGCTCGACCCCTCGGCCCCCAGTGCCATTGACGCGACCCCAAGTGCGTCGCTCACGGGCGCCCTGACCGGGGCGACGGTTTCGCTTTCGCCGCAGCTCATTTCCAGCAAGTGCATGGCGGTGAACACCAACCCCTTCAAGGCCGGCGCGGCAATCGTCCTGAGAACCTGCGCCAGCACCGCAACTCAGCAGTTCGTCTGGACTACGGATGGGCACCTCAAGGTGGGAGGCCTGTGTGTCGTGGACGGCACCGGCAGAGGTCGCGATCTCGATCCAGCGGTCCTCTGGACCTGCTCGAACGAGGCGTATCAGAAGTGGCAGCCCACGTCGAGCGGCGAGATCAAGGGAATCAATGGCAAGTGCCTGGATGTCACCGGATCGCGCACCGCGGATGGAACACCCCTGATTCTTTACGCGTGCCATGGGGGATCGAACCAGATATGGAACACCAGGTCTGCCGGTACTACAACCTCCACGTCGTCCACAACTCCGCCTCCGTCCACGACAACTCCGCCACCGACCACGACGGCGCCGTCATCCGGCTCGACGGGTCCCTCGTCCTCTCTCAATCCGACGAGCGGCGTGGTCATCCTGCCTGGGCAGAGCATCCAGGCCGCGGTCAATGCCCACCCCGAAGGCACGACGTTCTGGCTCAAGGCGGGCACCTGGCACCAGCAGAACATCGCGCCCAAGAACGGGCAGTCGTTCATTGGGGAAGTGGGCGCCATTCTCGATGGGGACAACGTGACGGGGCAGGCGTTCTTCAGCCGGGCCAGCAATGTCACCATCCGGAACCTCATCGTACAGCACTACGCGCCGCCCGTGCAGGACGGGGCCATCCGCGGCGACTGGAATTCCTCGAGCCACTGGACGGTCGATCACAATGAAGTCCGGAGCAACAGCGGGGGCGCCGGCATCTACGTCGTGGACTCCAGCACCTACACGGCCAACTACGTCCACGACAACGGGCAATTCGGGCTGATGGGCCGGGGGAGTGGCTCCGTCGTGAGCAACAACGAGATCGCGCACAACAACACGGGCGGGAACGATCCCAATTGGGCGGCCGGCGGCGTCAAGTTCTTCTACACGATCGGGATGCGGTTCACGGGCAACTACGTGCATGACAACATTGGCCCGGGCATCTGGTTCGACACGAACAACCTGAACAATCTGATCGATGGGAACCGCGTGGTGAACAACGTCTACGCCGGGATCTTCTACGAGGTGAGTTACGGTGCGATCATCCGCAACAACACCGTGACCGGCAACGGGGGGACGGGGAGCATTGCCCGCTCGGGCATCCTCATTTCCGCCTCGCCGAACGTGGAGGTCTACGGCAACACCCTGAGCGGGAACTCCAACGGCATCGTGGGACTGCAGGCGGACCGGAGCTCCGTGCCCGCCAGCTA
>Ga0105240_10002966_pt1 | contig 26719 bp, 22 predicted proteins | sample KBSC54metaG_FD_80426 | JGI IMG/M metagenome (GOLD analysis project Ga0105240, IMG submission 80426) | Corn rhizosphere microbial communities from Kellogg Biological Station, Michigan, USA - KBS C5-4 metaG | ecosystem: Host-associated > Plants > Roots > Rhizosphere > Soil | place: Michigan, USA...
ATCCGGACGGGAATGGACGGATTGCGCGGTTTCTCATGAACGCGATGCTTGCGTCCGGTGGATTTCCGTGGACGATCATTCGTGTTGAAGATCGCACAGGCTACCTGGCAACGCTTGATTGGGCCAGCATCGACATGGATATCGCACCGTTCGCACGCTTTATCTCCGACCGGGTAAGGTGAATTCGACGACGCCGCGTCCAGGTGTTCATGGCGCTGCCCTACGGTCCGACGATTACGGTGAAGCAGCCCAGCACGATCATGCCGCCGTGGGCCGTCGGGTCCATGATGCGCGCTTGCAGCAAGCCCATCGTGATCACCGTGGGCGAGCCCATCGCGATCACGTCCGGCGGACCGACGCAGACACACATGTCGGTTGCGCGCGCGGCCGGCAGTCCGCCGATCAGCACGGTGATTGCGCCCGGCGGCAGGATGGGCCCGCCGACGTGCGGCACCAGCACCGTCACCATGGGGCAAACGTGCATGTCGCTGATCCTGGAGGCGGGCATCGGCATATCGTTATTTCCCCTCTGCCCAGAGCTTGATGCGCAGGGTCACGTCCACACCCTGCGAGATGAACTGCTTGAACTTGTCGGGACCCTTCTCGGGTTCCTTCGCGATGGCGGCGAATATTACTGCGCCGGATACCGCTTTCGCAGCCAGAAATTCGCCGGGCGGAACAGGCGGCAGGTCCGGAGGCGCAAGGCTCGGGCCGCTGAAGAACGCAGCCAGTCCCGCGCACCCGGCCGGCGTGCTGAACGGCGCGGCTTCCGCGGCGGCGTAGGCAGCGCGGCGGTTTTCGTCAGTGGGCTGGGCGATCCATTTCTCGGTGGCTTCCAGCGCAGTCTTGATGGGCGGCGGTGGATTCTCGCCGGCCACCCTCTTGGCGCAGACCCAACCCCACCACACACCCTCACGCTTCGGCAATGCATGCGCCAGAAAGCGTACCGCGTCGGGAAACAGAGTCTTCTCCACGAGCAGGTTGATGTAGTCCGGCGGCTGCACGTCCGGGCGAAGCAGTGCCAGGGCCTCTTCGCTGAGTTCGGCTACCGCGGCAATCGCAGCCGCTCTTGGATTCGGTTGGAGTGCGCTGCCCATATCAGTTAATCAGGACGATTCCGCCCTTGAGGATCGCGATGCCGTCCGCATTGATCTGGATCAGTGGCGCTTTCTCCTGAAGAATCGCCGTGGCCTCTATTTTAATCATCAATCCTTTGATAGTCACGCCGACCTGGTCCACCACGATGCTGCTCTGCCCCACCTTCAGGGTAATCGACTGCATGGCTTCGTGCGTGGCCGCGCCGAGGTCCAGCTTGGTCGATTGGTTGCCCATCGAGAGTTTAGTGTCCTGGTTCCCCATGTCGAGCTTGGTGGATTGATTGCCCATTTTGAGCCGGGTCGACTGGTTCCCCTGCTCCAGCGTAATGGTCTGATTTCCCTCCTTCACGATGATGGTCTCATTGTTGTGGACCGTCTGATTTTCATCGTGAAAGATTTCGGTGGTGCGATCGTTCTTCACCTTGCGAGTCTCGTCGTGCTTGATGAGGGTGTTGTGGTCTTTCTCCGCCTGGAAGTAAACTTCCTCCTTACCCTTCAAATCCTCGAAGCGGAATTCGTTGTAGCCGCCGCTGCCTTTCGAACTGTCGCTCTTCAGCGCACTCTTGGTCTTGTCCCCGGGCAGTGCATACGGCGGCATGTTATCGGCATTGTAGACGCTGCCCACGATGATCGGCCGGTCTACATCGCCTTCCACGAAATCCACGATCACTTCCTGTCCGATGCGCGGAATGTGAATCGCGCCCCACTGCTTCCCGGCCCAATAGCTGGCCACGCGGATCCAGCAGGACGCATTCTCGTCCTTCGCCCCCTCTGGCTGCGGCTCGGAATCCCAGTGGAATCTCACTTTCACCCGGCCGTACTTATCCGTGTAGATCTCCTCGCCGGCGGGCCCCACAACCTTAGCCGTTTGCACGCCGCGAACGCTCGGCGCGGGCGTAAACCGGGCCGGCCGGTAAGGGGTGTCCCAGGGAATACAGGTGAAATCGTTCTCGTAGGAAAACGGCTCTTCGTTATCGCTGACCTCCAGCGGTTGCCTGGCGTAGTGAGTGACCCTTGTAAGCGTGAACTTGTTATCGTCGGCGAAATGATGTGCCAGGGTGAATCGGTATCCGGAAGCCAGGTTCCAGTTCAGGCTTTTGCCGTGAACGATGTTAGAGGGCACCTGCTCCTCTTCCACGCGAATCTTGGCGAGCGCTTCCCCCTCGGGCAGCTTGTCGTACCCGCCCGCATTGTCGTAGAAGAGCATTTTATGATCTTTTGTCTCGCTCTTCGCCACTAGGTTTTCCTTCGGCGTTTCGAAGTTGTAGTCGTTCAGGTGGTAGTTCCCTGCCCGGTACTCGTTCGTCTTATGCCAATCATGAATGCGGCCGTTCTCACGCAAGCCGCCGATCACTTCGTCATATTCGATTGTCGGCGTTACAGCCACATCCTTGAAAGCGGTCTTGTCATTTGCAAATACGATGGTGTGTTTGCCTGCTTCGTGGCGAAAAAAGTAACAGATCCCCTCGAACTCCAGCAACCGGCTGATGAAGGCGAAGTCCGTCTCGTTGTATTGCACGCAGTATTCGCGGCTCTTCAAGCTTCCCTTCACCTTATCGTCGATTTCGGTAGTCCCGCAATCCTTCAGAACCCGCTTCACGATGTCCATTGCCGTTTGATGCTGGTAGATTCTGCAATACGATTCGTGGGTGAGAACCCAGGCTTTCGGAACCAGTACCAGGGTGTACAGAATCAGTCCCGATTCCTTCACCAGCGGGCCTTGGACGATCGATTTGACGATGCCGTTAATGTACCGTGGACTCTTCTCCATGTGCATTTCGATCGTTACCGACTGCAGGAGAATGTCGTCCGGTTTCAACACTTTCGAATCCTGGGCAACCACGCTGATTTCGAAGTGGAAGAGTTCGGAAATGCCCTCCCGCCCGCGCACATCGGTGACGATCAGTTTGTCCCACGGCTTGGAGAGGCGGATTGGCCGATTAGTGTCAACGAACGGCGACATGAGGATCCTCCGTACGGCGGTGCGGGTTGGTTACCCGCACCTGCCGCGTCTGCTTGCGTCTAGTTGTAAACGAACTCGCCGGATTCTCCGATGGTGACGTGAATCGGGTCGAGCTTCCGCCGTTCTGCCATGCATCCCAGAATTTTTCTGGAGATTTCCGGCAGCAGCGTATTCGTCAAAATGTTGTCGACGTTGCGGGCGCCGCTCTCCACTTCCGTGCAGCGGTTCGCCACTTCGTCGATTAGGGCTTCGTCGTGAGTCAGCGGGATTTTGTGGGTCTCCATCAGGCGGCGCTGAACCTTGCCGAGCTTCAGCCGGATGATCAGCTTCAGCGATTCGTCGCGAATCGGGAAGTAGGGAATGATGACCATGCGGCCCAGGAACGCCGGCTTGAAGATCTTGTTCAATTCGGGTTTCAGCGCCTTGACCAGACCTTCCGGACTGGGCATGGTCTCCGGATCGGCCGTCAGCTTCATCAGCGTGTCGGTGCCCGCATTCGAGGTCAGAATGATGATGGTGTTTTTGAAGTCGATCTCGCGGCCTTCGCCGTCTTCCATCTTGCCCTTGTCGAATACCTGGAAGAACAGTTCGAGCACGTCGGGATGGGCCTTTTCCACTTCATCCAGCAGCACCACCGAGTAGGGCCGGCGTCGCACCGCTTCGGTCAACACACCGCCCTCGCCGTAGCCCACGTATCCGGGAGGCGATCCCTTCAAAGTGGAAACGGTATGGGCTTCCTGGAACTCCGACATGTTGATGGTGATGAGGTTCCGCTCGCCGCCGTACAGCAGGTCGGCCAGCGCGATCGCGGTCTCGGTCTTGCCGACGCCGCTCGGTCCCACCAGCATGAACACGCCGATCGGCTTGCTCGGATCTTCCAGGCTGGCTTTGGAAGTACGCACGCGCTCGCTGATCATACCGAGCGCATGGTTCTGCCCGATGACGCGCTTGCCCAGATGCGATTCCAATTGCAGAATGGCGGCGACTTCGTCCTTCAGCATTTTGCCGATCGGAATGCCTGTCCATCCGGAGACCACCTCGCCGACGATCTGCGCATCCACGCAGATGCCCATCAGCGGATTTTCGCCCTGCAGCTTTTCCAGCTCGCCGTTGAGAGCGGCCAATTCCTCGCGCAAGCCTTCCACCGTCGGCGGTGGCGTGGCAGGCTCGGCAGGCGCTGCTTCCGCCGGTGCGACTACAGCCGGCGCCGCCGAGGCCGGAGCCGCGGCTGCTTGTGCTGCTGCAACCGGCACACCGGCCGGATGCACCAACTCTTCCAGCTTGCCGCGGATTTCGCGGATCTTGTTCACCAGGTCGCGTTCCTGAGTCCAGCGCGCCGTCAGTTCGGCGAGCTTCTTCTCGGCGGCCTCTTTGCGCTGCGCCACCGCGACGAGCCGTTCACTATGATCGGCGCCGAGGGCGGCTTCGCGTTCCAACACGCGAATCTGTACGGCGCAATCGTCTACTTCGCGCTGCTTGTCTTCCACCGCCGCCGGGGTCGCATTCTGTCCCAGCGAAAGGCGCGCGCAGGCGGTATCCAAAACGCTGACGGCCTTATCGGGGAGCTGGCGATCGGGCAGATAGCGATGCGAGAATTTCACCGCGGCCGCCAGACCTTCGTCCAGAATGCGAACCGTGTGGTGCTTCTCCAGCGCCGGAACCACGCCGCGCAGCATCACGTTGCACAGCTTTTCGTCCGGCTCTTCCACCTTCACCACCTGGAAGCGGCGGGCCAGCGCCGGATCCTTCTCGAAGTACTTCTTGTACTCCGACCACGTGGTGGCGGCGATGGTGCGCAATTCGCCGCGCGCCAGCGCCGGTTTGAGCAGGTTGGCGGCATCGTTCTGTCCCGCGGCCCCGCCCGCGCCGATCATGGTGTGAGCTTCGTCGATAAATAGAATGATGGGGGTCGGCGAACTCTTGACTTCTTCGATCAGGCTCTTCAGCCGGTTTTCGAATTCGCCCTTGATTCCCGCGCCGGCCTGCAACAGGGCCAGGTCGAGCGTCCGCAGAGTCACATTACGAAGTACCGGGGGAACGTCGCCCGTGGCGATGCGCATGGCGAAGCCTTCCACGACGGCCGTTTTTCCCACGCCGGCCTCGCCGGTGAGGATGGGATTGTTTTGCCGCCGCCGCGTCAGGATGTCGATGATCTGGCGGATCTCGAAGTCGCGCCCCAGCACCGAGTCGATCTTGCCCTTCTTGGCGTTCTCGGTGAGATTGACGGTGTACTGGTCGAGATTGGGAGTCTTGCCGCCCATCTTGGGCGCGCCGGGTGCGCCCGGGGCAGCAGCGCCGCCGGCCGGAGCCGCGGCTGCCGCGTGCTCCAGCGAATCTTCCAGGATCGCGGGCAACTGCTTGCGCAGCGACTCCGGCTCGATCTTCTGCAACTCGCGCGAGACCTCGCGCACGATGCGTGACAATTCTTCGTCGGAGACCAGCGCCAGAATCGCGAATCCGGTTCGCACCTGTCCCGCGTTGAATTCGAGGGAGCCGATCGTCCAGGCTTCCGTCAACATGCGGAACAGTGAGGGGCTGAAGGCCGGCGTCCGCGCATTACCGGTTTTCAGCTTGTCGAGGCTTCGCGAAAGCTCGGCTGAGAGCCGGGCCTTGTCGATGCCAAATTGCTTCACGATGCGCGCAAAGTCCGAATCGGTCGCATCCAGAAGCTTCATCAGGAAATGCTCGATCTCTACGTCGTAATGAGTCCGGGCCAGGCATAGCCCGGCGGCCCCTTCCAGCGCCGCCCGAGTGGTATCGTTCAGCCTGCCGACTATCGCTTTCAAGCTAATTGCCATTTATTGACTCCCCTTATATTGGTTACAGTTCCAGGATCGTCTCTCCGGGATCTCTGGTGAATTCCATTGATTTTATCCAACTCGTCCAGCCCAACTGCGGCTCTTGTTCGCCCACTTGTTTCAGCTCGAGCGCAGGCACCTCTTCCCGTTTGAGGATCAGCTGCGTCTCCAGGTCGTACTCACCGCCGGCGAAGAAGCCGGCCAGTGCGAGAATCTGGCGGTGACCCGGTCCGCCAGGAAGAAACTCCAGGTACTGCTCCAGCGTGAGCGGTCCCAATTGAATGCGCACGCGCGACTGCTTGTCCCAGATCTCGTCGCCCACGACGGCGCCTAGCCCGAGGCGCTCCGAATCCGTCATGTCTTTTCCCAGCGAGCACTGCGCTTCGAACTCCACCGGATACCAGGCACCGACGAATTGCTCGATCTCTACCGGCACGCCAAAGTAGTCCATCAGCAGATGGCGCAGAGCCGACGCGCTGCGCGAGTGCATCGCAAGCAGGCCGCTGTAGAAGAGCAGCGAATCGTCAGGCACATCCTGCCGGTCCTGCAATCCCGGGGTGCCGAGCCCGAGCAGTGACAGCACGTGATGCGAGAACCGGTCGCGCTCGCCGCGTTCGTAGGGTATGTTGAAGCGGTATTTTTCCCAGGCCTGATAGAACAACGACAACATGCGGTGATTGAACAGGTCGAAAAACTCCCGCATGGCGGTATCTTTCGATCGTTGGCGGTCGATCACCATGCGGCTATAGTCGAGCGGCAACACACCCAGGGGACCGGTGAGTCCCATGAAGTTGACTTGCATGGCAGCCGGTTGCTGCTCCATATCCAGCGACTGGATCTGGCTGGCAGGGAAGGCCACCGAGGCAGTAGCGCCGAAGTGCGCCACTTCCGCACCGGGATTCGTAAAGCGGCCCGGCACCTGGCGATCGGGATACATCAGCGACAGCAGCCGGATCGCCTGAAAAAACTCGAAGCGATAGGGCTCGCGCGCGAGATCCTTTGCGATCGGGAAACGCTCCTGCCAGATTTGCGTGTCGAAATCCGGGTGGGTCAGATCAGGATTTTCCGTCCGGCTCGTGGAGGCCACTGCTTCAGAATCTCCTTTCTCTGGCGAGTTTTCACGCGAAGCTGGCTGAAGCTGTTTATAGAAACGTAGAGCCCCAGAAAATGCTCCAGCACGGCGGCCATCAGGTACACGCCGCTGCCCACAAACTGCTCTTCATCGAACTCCATCTCCACCTGGGTGCCGCGCGCAAAGGCGATGCCGTCTTCCGATACGACGCGCGCGAAGTGGCGTTTGCTGGACAGTTCGATCAACCCCTGGATCTGCTTTTCCGAGTACGTGGATCCGGTGAAATTGTAGAGGCGCAGGATTTCCTGCAGCGCCTCGCGGCCGCTATCCACGAGGGAAAGATAGTTGAGCGAGAGCTGCGAGATGAGGCGCCACAGCGAATCTTTGCTGGTGGGCGGACGCAGCGTGTCGCTAGGCTTGAGGAGCGCCACGGTGCGCTTCACGGCGGCCATGCCTTCGAGTTCGAAATCGCCCGCCTGATTGCCGAACGGCAGCCGGGAAGGCAGGTCGCGATTAGTGCAGATGGTGCGCACGGTGAGCGTGTCCACGTCGCCTTTGATGGGCCGCGAGGAGAGATCCATGATGGAAAGGAAGACCTGCGTGCCTTCGTCCTCGCGATATCCCGAAGGCCGGCGGACCGCATGCCAGAAGGCCTGCGCCTTCTTCTTCGCGCTGCCATGGCGATAGGAATAAAAAGGCTCGAAATTGATGATCTCGCCGGTCTGCGGATTGGCGCTGATCACCTCCTGGATTTCGAAGACCTCCATGGCGTTGCGGCGGCTGGCATCTGGAACTACCGGATATTCATACTGCGCGTGGCTCACCAGGACGGGTTCGGCGGTATGCGGAAACAGGTTCACGATGGGCGAGCAGCCGAGTCGGAATGTGTTGGCGTTGACGCCCAGCTCCAGCATCTGGCGGCGGTCGCTGCGCTCGAAAGGAGAGATCAGCAGAATGACTTCAATGCGATTGCCGAAGCCGGCGGCCGCGACGTGTTCCAGGCCGCTCAGGTCCATGAAAAAGTACTTTTGAGGGAAACAGAAGTATTCCTGCAGGAGCCCGTATCCCAGGAACGACCGGTGCGGATACGGCAGCATTGCCTCATTCTCGGCAAAGCCGGCCGGCTGCAGCGAACCCTGCGGCAGCACGATAGGCGGCCGCGACTTCGACGCCGGATCGCGCACCAGAATCTGCGCGCAGTTGTTGCCCAACAACTCGTACAGATTGTGGATCATGTTGCTTTCGCCGCTCAGATAGAATCGCAGCGATTTGGTGGACAGCTTTTGAAACGTCAGGTCGCGCGCGCAGCGCAGTTCCAGCCGCACGGCCGCCACGGCGTCGGTGGCGCGGATAGCGGGCTGCAGGCGGTCCGGCGTTTTCCATTCGGCATCGGCGACTTCGACCGGCCAGAAGGTCACGTCATAGCAGGTGCGGAACTTGCACGGGATGCCCTGCACGGGGCGGGATCGCAAGATGGCGCCGCGCGGCAGGGTAAGACCCTTTTCCGGAGTGACCTGCTCGTAATCGACATGGAATTCGGCCACCGACATGGCCGGAATGGGCCGCAAATAGTGCGGATAAAGAATGCCCAGTAGGGACTCGGTGATCTCCGGGAATTCGTCGTCGATCTTGAGGTGAACGCGCGCGGCCAGAAAGGAAAAAGCCTCTAGCAGCCGCTCGACGTGCGGGTCTTCGCACTTGTCGGGCTCGATAACGAGGCGCTGTGCTACCTTCGGGTACTTGGCGGCGAACTCCGCGCCCATGTGGCGGAGAAACGTCAGCTCCCGTTCGTAATACAGCAGCAGATCGTCACGCACCGATGTCACCCCTTATCTGGTATTCTCCGCTGGACAACTGCAGAACGGTGTCGAACGAGATGTGCTCGGGCGCCGGATCCATGTCCAGCAGTCCCTGAATCTGAAAGCGCAGGACGTGCTGCGCGCCGGGCGCCGACTCCATAGCCATCACCTTGAGTCCGGTGATCCGCGGTTCAAAATGGGCCACCGCCTGCTCGATCATACGCGAGAGGCGATTGCGGTCGCGCGAGGAATCCCAACTGAAACTGGTCATATCGGGGAGTCCGAAATTGTAGAGCGACTTCTCGGTTTCGGGGAAGTCGCTGGTAGCCGGCGTCGGAGTCCGGCGCGTATTCAAAAGCCATTCGAGATCGCGGCGCAAGGAAGCTTTCAACTGGCGAACGGAAGCCGCGCGCGACACCGGCGGATCGGCGCCCAGCAGCGGATCGCGATCGATCAGCCGTTCCAAGACGGATTGTGTAACATTCTGCTCGGGTTCCCACCGGGCCATGCGCTCACCTCGAAACGCTTAAAGCAGCCAGCGGATCCAGCCGGCACAGCCAGGAATAGAGCTTTTGACTCTCTTCCTGATGGCCTTCGACCCGCGACAAACAACGGTACAGCAGAGCCAGCGGATGGGCCAGCAGGTCGGGCGCTTCCCAGTCCTCCAGCTTGCGGCGTTCGATCTCCGCAGCCAGATCCTGCAGGATGGGGAAGGCAATCGGTTCGTGGGATGTGCCGACGCAGAGCTGTGCCAACTGCGCTTTGCGTTGGAAACGTCCCCGTCCGGTGCGCTCCTGCGTCATCTCGCGCATGAGCATTTGAATGCCTTCCTGCGGCCGTCCGGAACGGGCCGCATCCAGGGCCAGTTCGAACACATCGGGGGTGGGGGCGAGTCCCGGTTCGGACGCGGGCGTCGTGTCCCACGAGGGTGTATCGGCGGCGGCGCTATTTGCTGCGGCGGCGCCCGGCCGGACGTCGTCACGAATCCACGCCTGAGTCTCGTTATTGGCCGTCGCAGTATCGTCCATCATCGTGAGATCGGGCAGCGACGGGTAATCGGTCAGGAAAGCGCGGACGCCTGAAAGAATGGCGGTGCGCACGGCCTCATAGCCCAGTTCGTAGCAGGCGCGCGCGGCATAACGCTGCACGTCGAGCCAGCCGCGGCCGCATTCCATGCCCATGGCGGTTTCGGCGAATTCGAGCACCTCGGCCCAGCTCATGTCGAGCGAAGCTTTCTTAAGCGACTGGCGGATGTGAGAGGGCGGGGCTGCCAGCATGCTCTGGTCGATGGTTTCACCGGCGGATCGCAGTTCACCCCAGCGGAGACCGCGCAGCATGAGGTAAGGGCCGGGATCGGCGGCGTTCTCGGCGCGCAGGAATTTGGCCGCGGAAATCACGCGCGCGATGGCATCCTCCCGGTCGGCGGGCTCGGCTGCGAGGGCGCCGCCTGCCTTGCGGGCTCGCGCCGGCGCAGCGGCGGATCCTCCGCTGCTTTCTTCCGATTCGGATCCCGATGCTGAACCCCACGAATCGGATCCCGCCTCCTGTGCGGAGTCTTCCCCCTCCACCGGCTCGTCCGGCTCACGCTCCCTTTTCTTATTCAGGAAACTGCGGACTTGTAGCTGGACCTCTTCCAGGGCGGATCGAAGCGTGCCGAAGCTGGGCGCGAAATCGGTGAATTTCTCCGTGCAGACATCGTCGAGGGCCTGCAGCGATTCGAGGGCTCCTTCGAAACTGGCGGCTAGAGCTACGTAATAGGCTTTCGGAGAACTGTCGAAGCTCTTCTCGAATTCTTCTTGTGAAAGCTTGCCCTCGGCCAGCATCGCCTCGCGGATTTCCAGCTTGGCGTTGTTCTCCTCGACGTCGGCTTCGGTGGGGACTTTACGCGAGTCCTTATATTGATAAAAACTGTATCCCCCGCGCGTGAGCGGCGCATCCTTGACGGACTTTTCCAGGCGATTCCCAACCCATTCGAGGGGCCCGGCCCGCATCTCCAGATCGCCGTCTTCGATTTCGGGGTAGACGGTATCCCAGAAATTTTCGGTGAGGCCCTTGAGAAGGTCGAGCCCTTCCTTCAGGCCCGCGATGCCTTGAGTTTTGAGCAGAGCCTCCGTGAGCCAAGCCGCCAGTTGGAGGTCCTTGCTCTTAGTGGCAATTACCTCGCTGGCGGTTTTGATAACCGTCGACCAGTCGGCTAGTTTACGCTCGCGCTTCCATTCGCCCTGTGCCGCGTCGTCGTCTTCCCGGCGGGCCTCTTTGATCTTGTCGTAGACGGGGGCATAGCGCAGGCTCGGCCCACTAGGGTTGTCGCCGGGAATCGGGTCGAGGATATCATTGCGCAGCGGCATTTTCGTTAGCGGCGGTTTCGGGTACGTGGAATTCCAAGTTACGAATTTCGAGAATGGGGAATTCCTCGTCGTCCACCATGAAGCACCGTTGCCCGGCAGGCACTACCACACCCTCGACTTCTTCCCATTGGGTGACCCGGCCCAGGCGAACGGCATCGTCGGCGTTCGCGAAAGCCAGCGGCGTAAGCACGGGGAGCAGCACTTCGCCCAGTTCCCGCTCCTTGAAGCCCGGACCGGTCCGAACCAGAGCAGGGACCCATAACAAGTCTCGCAATCTCTTTGGCGCCTCCATCTCGATAGAGGCAATGTGCTCCATGGGGAGCCACATGTAGTTGCCGGCTGCGAATACTTCCATTTTTCCAGCCAGCCGCGGATCGGCATCCTCGAAGAAGGAGAATGGTTTGCCGTTCAGCGTGCCCGAAAGCGCAGGCGGTTCAGTTTCGCCGCCGCTACCGGGGTAAGTCTTTTTCTGAAACATCTCGCTGCGCGTGCGGTCCGCGCTGAGAGCACCCGCGTAGAGCAACGCTCCCAGTTGGGTGTCTTTGTTGGATTGCGCCAGGACGTCGAGTTGCTTCTCCGCCCGATCGTAAGCGCCCGAAAAGCACAGCAGCTCGAATAAGAAAGTGCGGCGCTGAGTATCCGCGGGATTGTCTCGCAATTCCGCACTCAGCGCCTGCACCGCCTCATTCAGCTTGCCGGCTTTGAATAGCTGTCCGGCATTCATAGATAGGATCCCGAGTTACCCTTTAAACGGTCTTCTGGAGCTTGACGTCGTAGCCGGTCTTTACCAGACCGCCCAGCGTGCCGTCCGGCTTCTGTTCCTTGTATTCCACTTCCACCTTCGAGAAGTTGAAGGAAATCTGGTCCACCGGAAGTGCGTCCCCGTGCGCGCTGCCGCCCGTCTGGTAAGACGAGATCAACAGATCGGTGAAGTTCCACTTCAAGTATTCCTGCTGTTCCTTACCGGCCTTGCGGCAGGTCAGCGTAGCCTTCTTGATGTGCTCGCCGGTGGCGCAAGCCAGGAACAGCTTCGGCGACGCCTTGTTCACTCGCATGACGAAGTGAAAGTCCTGCATGGAAACTTTGCCCGCGCCGCCGCCACCACCTGCGTGCGACGTGCCGTGCTGGCTTTCACCAAACGACCACGATTCAAGATCGATTTCACTCTTGTGCTTGTGATCCTGGGATTCGCCCTCGATCCCCTCGATCTTCAAAAAAAAATCGACATGTGCCATCTTTTATTCCTCCTCAGTTTATTGCCGTAGTTATCTGAGGGACCAGCGCCGCGGCGGAACTGGTCCCAGGCTTGCTAGGTCCCCCTTGTTACTTTGCGCCTGCGGGCAACTCAGCCACCAACCGCAAAGAAACGGACAATTCGTCCAGCATGAAGTGAGGTCTCAGGAAGCTGACCGCACGATACACGCCTGGCTTTCCGGGTACTTCGGAAACTTCGATCTTCGCATCGCGCAGCGGATGGGACGCCTTGACGCTCGGCGAGGCCGTGTCGTCCGGAGTCACATAATTCACGATCCACTGGTTGAGGAAGCGTTCGCAATCGGTGCGCGACATAAAGCTGCCGATCTTGTCGCGCATCATGCTCTTAAGATAGTGGGCGAACCGGGATACGGCGAAGATGTACGGAAGCTGGGTGGACAGACGCGCGTTGGCGTTCGCCGAATCCAGATCGTAAATCTTAGCCTTCTGCGCCGACTGCACACTGAAGAAGGCCGCGTAATCGGTCCCCTTGCAGTGCACGAGTGGAATAAAGCCCTGATCGGCCAATTCCTTTTCGCGCCGGTCGGTAATGGGCGCTTCGGTCGGGCACTTCAGCGCAATATCGCCCGAATCGGTGGTGAAGTTGTGGGTGGGCAGTCCTTCGACCAAGCCACCGCCTTCCACGCCGCGGATGGCGGCGCACCAGCCGTATAAGGCGAATGCCTGGGTGAGGCGCGCGCCTAATGCGTAAGCCGCGTTGCCCCAGAGATACTTCGTGTGATCGGTGCCGTCCACGCCCTCTTCATAATTGAACGCTTCGACGGAGGCGCCGTTCTTCCCATAAGGCAGGCGCATGAGTACGTGCGGCAGCGTCAGCCCGACGTAGCGGGAATCTTCGCTGGCGCGGAAGCTCTTCCACTTCGCGTACTCGCTGGAGTCGAAGATCTTGGCCATATCGCGAGGCGCGTCGATGGCAGTGAAGCTCTCCAGGTTCACCATCTCCGGCGATGCCGCCGACAGGAAAGGCGCGTGAGCAGCGGATGCCACCTGCGCGATCTTTTCCAGCAGCTCGATTTCTTCCGGACCGCGGCCGAACTCGTAGTCGCCGATCAGCGCTCCAAAGGGCGCGCCGCCGAAGACGCCGTACTCTTCTTCGTAAACCTTCTTGAAGAGCGCGCTCTGATCGAACTCGGGAGCCCGCTGCAAGTCGCGCAGCAGTTCCTTCTTGGTGACGTTGAGGACCTTGATCTTCAGCTTATCGCTGGTCTCGCTCTGATCCATCAGGTACTTCAGACCGCGCCAGCTACCTTCGAGTTTCTGGAAGGGCGCGGCGTGCAGCACTTCGTTCAACTGCAGCGACACGAGGTGATCGATCTGCGCGATGCGCGCGTTGATCATGGCCTCGGCGTCTTTGGAGACGGTCATGGCGCCTTCCAATACCTGCGCCACGAATTCCTTCACCAGGTTCTTGCCGCGCTCCCGGGATGCGGGGTCGCGAGCCAGTTTTCCTTCTTCTACGATCTGGTCCAGTAGACCAGCGCCCTCCAGCGTTTGCTCGGAGCCCTGCTGCGCCGCTTTTTGTGCTTCGCTACTCATTGGATCCCTCCTTCATGCCCATCTCCGCGCGCAGTTTGGCAAGCTTGTCCTTGTCGGTGACCGCGTCGCGCAGCACCTCTTCGAGCTTGTCATTGCCCTGCATGGTGCCGCGCAGGTCCGTCAGACGGTCGCGCAGTTCCAGCAGTTCACGCAGCGGGCCCACCTGGCGGGCGACGTTTTCAGGCGCGAAATCATCCATGCTCTTGAAGTTCAAATCGACTTTGAGCTTGGGAGCATCGGGATCTTCGCTCAATTTGTTCTCCACCGAAAATGCAAGGTGGGGCTTCATGCTCTCTAACACTGCGTCGAAGTTGTCAGGATTGACTTCGACGAACTTGCGGTCCTTCACCCGCGCCAAGGGTTCGACCGGCTGCCCCGTGAAGTCGCCCATTACGCCCATCACGAAGGGTAGTTCCTTCAATTCGATTGCGCCGCCGACTTCGACGTCGTATGTAATCTGAACCCGCGGAGCGCGCACGCGATCGAGTTTATGTTGTGTGCTCTGTCTCGCCATTTTGCTTCCCCTATGTTCCCCGGCCCGCTCGTTGGTGGCGGTGCCTAGGGCAGTGTAGAGATTACCAAATTAATTGTTCGACCACAAACAATGCGCCGGGGTCGTTCGTGTCTTAACGATCAAAAACATCAGCCAGCCCCATTCGCTTCAATCATCATACGCCCGGAATTTCGGAACGGAACCAGCATTCAGAAAAAACGGTACTAGTGTCCGGCGCGAGCGCTAAACTCGAAGAAATATGCCGACCTCATATGACCTGGTACAGTACCCCAGCCTGCCGTTCGACCGCTCGCACCCGGATCAGCTAGCGGTCATGGCGACCCTGTTCGGGCTCGAGCCGGCCCCGCCACAGAAGTGCCGCGTACTGGAAATCGCTTGTGCCGACGGCGGAAATATCATCCCCATGGCTTGCGAGCTGCCGGAAAGCACGTTCCTTGGCTTCGACCTGGCCGAAGCAGTAGTTGAGAACGGGAAGCGGCTCATCGCCGAACTGGGACTTACGAATATCCGCATCGAGCAGATGGATCTGATGGACGCCGGCCCCGAGCTTGGCCAATTCGACTACATCATCGCGCACGGACTGTATTCGTGGGTGCCCGAGCCGGTGCGGGACAGGTTGATGTCGGTTACGAAATCGCTGCTGGCGCCGCAAGGAGTGGCATACATCAGCTATAACGCGCTGCCCGGCTGCCGGATCCGCGAGATGTTTCGCGAGATGCTGCTGATTCACCTGCGCGACGTTACCGATCCCCAGGAGCGCATCAAGCAGGCACGGCAATTTCTGGAGTGCCTCAAGCAGTCGAAGGAGCGCTCTGGCGATATGGGAAATTTCCTGCGCATCGAAGCGGAATTCCTCTTGGACCAGGGACCTGTTGTCCTTTTCCACGACGAATTGGGCGAGGTGTACCATCCCGTGTTCGTGCACGATTTCGCTGCCCATGCGGGGCGCTTCGGCTTGCAGTTTCTGGCAGAGGCCAGCTTTCCGGAGATGCAGGCCCGAAAATTCCCGCAGGAGATATTGGACCTGGCGGAGCAGTGGTCGGGTGGGGATCGCGTCATGCGCGAACTCTATTACGACTTCATGCGCGGCCGCGTGTTCCGCCGCACCCTGCTGTGTCACGACAACATTCAAGTGGCCGGCGAATTGGTCGAGGACCGCATCGCGGACCTGTACGCAGCGTCGCAGGCCAAGCCCGTCTCTTCCACTCCCAATCTGCGAGAGGGAGTGGCGGAAGAGTTTACCGGCATCCGTGGCGCTTCAGCCAAGACCGCCCATCCGTTGGCAAAAGCCGCCCTCCTGCTCTTAGGCAAAGAGTGGCCGGAAACCCTGAGCTTCCTGGACCTGGTGAATTCCTCTGCGCGGCTGATCGGCGAGCAACCCGATGAAAAGAGTATGATCCGCATTCTGTTCGGCACGTTCGCGGCCGGCCTGGTCGAGTTGCACGCCGTTCCTCCGCGTTGTGTTTCCGAGCCGGGCCCGTTCCCTGCAACCACGGCCCTGGCCCGTTTACAAGCGCGGCAAGGCATCAAGATTACAACGCTGCGTCACACGACTGTCGAAGCGGAAGGCGAAATCGAACGCCATCTTCTAACCCTGCTCGACGGCTCGCGCGATTTTAAGGATCTGGTTCGCGAAATGGCTCCGCAAATCGCCACGTCACGGGACGAAGCGGCGCGGCGGCTGCGGGATAATTTGCAGAAACTGGCGCGGTTCGGGCTGCTGGTCGCATAAAGGTCGGCCTGGTGCTGTGACCGCTTGAATTGTAGTTTTAAACCGCTCGGAGCCGCGCGCGTAAGCAAGCGAAGGACAGCAGCAATTTCATCGCCTCAATCCAGAGGCATTTCCGCGATTCGGACCAAGCCGCTGCCGGCCATGGCTGTCAGGACCGCGCCGTATTCCTCGGGCGTCGTGGCAGGATCGATGATTCCCGCCGTCTTGGCGGAGTTCATCAACTCGCCCCACGTGGACTGGCCGTTGCATTGGGAAATGACTTTCGCCAGCCATGACTGCACGACGCACTCCGCGTCGAACGGTCCGTCGCACTTCAAACAGAATGTCTCCGGCGCCAGGCGGCCTTCGCGCACGCGATGAAAGACGCCCAATTCGAATCCAGGTGAGATGACGGGACGATATTGCAGCAGAGTTTCCGTGTCGCCGGCCCGGTTGTGCCAGTTCAGTAACCATTCAGCGTGCTCCGGCCGGTAGCCGTCGCCTTTCTGGACGCGCACGGTAAAGGGCGGACGCTGGTCAGCGTGGCGCTGGATCACGACCGTGCCATAGAACAGAAACTGGACTTTCTGTTTGGCCCAGATCTCCTGTCTGTAGAGGACGTCGTCCAAGGGTGTATTGCGCTTCGCCAGCATGTTGCCTACGACATCCTTCGGCGTCGTCAGGGTATGCGACACCATGACAAGATCAAAGTCCTCCTGCGCATCGCCGAGCCACGAGCGGATGCGGTCCTCGAAAGCCTCGTCCTCGCGATCCGACGCCGTGACCAGCATGTAGAAGCGGCCACCGGGCCGGAGGAACTCTGGCAGGCCTTCGACCACGCGCCGGATGATCCGTTCGCCGTCTTCCCCGGCATCGCGGAAAATCATGGTGTCCTGGCGGGCCGGCACGTAGGGCGGGTGGGACACGATCCGGTCGAAGGTCAGTCCCCCGACCGCTTCGTAAAGATCGCCTTGCGCGACGGTGCTGTTCTCGATGGCGTTGAGTTTGCAGTTAAACGCGGCGAACAGGACGGAGCGGGCGGCAATGTCGGTGCCCCAGACATGGCCCGCGGTCCGCGCGGCGGCCATGGCGGCGATGCCGGTGCCAGTGCCGAGATCCAGCATGGCGTCGCAAGGCGTTTGCGGCAGGAGTCGCTGAAACTCGCGGCTATTGGCGATGGTGGCCGGGTAGACCACGTCGGCAGGCCAGACGCAGGGCGTCATATCGGGCGCATCGCTGCGATCGCAGATGGTCAGAATCGGGCCCGCTGGCAGAATGGCGACGGTGGCATAGCGGCGGCCTTCGCCGGCCAGGAGTCCAAGATTCTCCATCGCGGCCAGACCTGTTGCGGGAATCAGGCGGTCCAGTACGTGCTGCTCCACGTATACGCCATCGCAGAACAACAGGATCAGCACGTCGAGTGTGTCGGTCACCGGCCGCGCTGCCAAATCGTTCGAAGCAGGTGTCCTATAGTCGCCGATATTGAGGGCGTTCAGCCGCCGTGCGAGTCCGCCTTCGGTGTAATCGGCTTGGGCAAGCACATCGCGCAATGTTGCAAAATCCGCATCGGAGCCGACCCGCGGCACCTTTTCAAACCAGTTCTCAGACATGAATGCGAGCATAGCAGAGGGTCAACGCCCAATCAGCAGGCGCCCTCCTTTGGGGGAGTGGGATGACCGCCATCGGGCCCCCACTTGGCACTCCGCACCAACTCTGTTACTGTGAGTGCAAATGAAGCGACTCCAACCGGTGATCTGGACGAAGGGCACCTTTCTCAGCCCACAGCATTTGCAGATCCAGGACCGCTTCCTGGAAAACCTGCTTCAGTTCCAACTGGAGAGCCTCTCGTTCCGGCCGTGGGGCTTTGCCTCCCTGTCGATCAGCCAGGAAGCGCTGGCGGGCGGGCTGTTTGGCATCTCGTCGGCGTCGGGCATTCTCCCCGACGGTCTGCTGTTCGATATCCCGGCTTCCGATGCGGCGCCCCCTCCCAAGCAGTTGTCGGACTGTTTCGAGCCGGACCAGACCAGCATCGATCTGTATCTGGCCGTGCCGCACTATCGCGAACGCGGGCTCAACGTGGCCACGTCGGCGCGAGAGGGCGGCGCCCGGTACCGTGCCGAAATCGAGCTGTTTCGCGATGAAAATACGGGCCTCTCCGAGAAGCCGGTGCAGATCGCGCGCAAGAATCTGCGCCTGCTGGCGGAAGGCGAAGCGCTGGACGGCTACTCGACGCTGCGCACCGCGCGCATCCGCCGCAGCGAGGCAGGCACTTTCCAGGTCGACACGCACTTCGTTCCTGCGCTCTTGAACTTTCACGCCAGCGACTATCTTTCGTCCATTGCGCGCCGCGTGGTCGAAATCCTGACCTCGCGATCCAGCTCTATCGCGGGAATGCGCAGACAGAAGAATCAAACGCTGGCCGACTTCACTGCCGCCGACATCGCCAATTTCTGGCTGCTGTACACGATCAATACGGCGTTTCCGGTCTTCCGGCATCTGTTCGAAACGCGCGGCGGCCACCCCGAGGCGTTGTACTCGGCGATGCTCTCGCTCGCGGGCGCCCTCACTACTTTTTCGCCCACCGTCCATCCGCGCGACCTCCCCTCGTACGATCACGACGATCTGGGGGCATGCTTCACGGAACTCGACGACAAGCTGCGGTTGCTGCTGGAAACGGTGGTGCCGACCAACTTCGTGTCGCTGCCATTGAAGCTGATCCAGCCGTCCATCTACGCGACGGCCATCGACAACGACAAGTATCTGATGAACACGAAGATGTATCTGGCGGTGAATGCCGAAGCGAGCCAGGCCGAGGTGGTCAGCAAGACGCCGCCGCTGGTGAAGGTCTGCTCGGCGAGTCATATCGAGCACCTGGTGCGCAACGCGCTGCCGGGCGTGCCGCTGACGTATGTGGCGTCGCCGCCGAGCGCGATTCCGATCAAGATGAATTACCAGTACTTCAGCCTGAGCCAGTCGGGCGTGGCGTGGGAAGCGGTCCAGCGGGCGCGCAATCTGGCGGCGTATGTGCCCGGCGATCTGCCGAATCCTCAGTTGGAATTGATTATCCTGCTGCCGCAAGCGGGATAAGCTTCTTTTCAATAAAACTAACGGGGACTGGTAGTCATGTGAGAGCGTTGGCCGGTGGTCGTCTCCCAGTAGTCCGTCCAACGCAGGCGAATTCCCTCGGTGCGATCCAGCAGTTCCTTGCTGGGCGTTTTGCCGTGCTCAACCACGACGACCATTCCGGTGTTGAAGTCCTTCTGCGAATGCTCGACGTCGGGCAGGCGCGGACCTTCCACCGCGATCACATCCTGAATCGTGACCTTGGTTCGATCCGCTTTGAAGATGGGCCGGCCGTTGGCGTCGCGGCCGGCGGCGACGAGATTGCGCAGGATGAAGAAATCCGGCACCTCGGGGGGCGCGATCATCCCCATGAGATAGAGGTCCAGGTACGACCATCCGGTCGCCGGGACGTAGTAGTCGTCGTCAAGCTGCGTGTACGTGCCGTCGAAGTTGTCCTGCCACACGCCGCCGCCCATCGCCGACGCTTCCACGGGACGCTGGTAGGGGAACGCGACGGGCGCTTGCAATCCGCGCGCCCAGTGAGTGGGGCCGAGGACGATAGTCTCGCTGCCAACCTTCGCGGAGACGAATGCCGACCAGCGGTGCCCCATCTCGTGGCCGATTTGCGACATCGCGTAGTCGTACGGCGGGATCTTGCCGTTGGACGTCCGCTCGGCGAGTTGGCGCGTGTAGGCCACGATGTTGCGCGTGCTCGGATCCTGGATTCCCTCGGGCGGATACTCCTGCATCTGGTTCGCGCCGACGTACACCGGCTGGATGTATTGCCATTGGAACCGCCCCTGGCTGCAGTAGCTCGCAAGGTTCCGCTGGTTGGCGCCGATGCCGGTGACTGCTCCGCCCGCGGGTCCGCCGCCCAGCGGCCCGGTGCTGGAAGTGCCGGCCTCGGGATTGTCGATCCGGAAATCGGAGTAGTAGGCCAGCATGTCGAATTTGTCGCCGAGGGCCTTGATGACCGTGCAGGTGAGGTCCATCGCGCGCGGCGGCTTGAGGTAATGGAAGGCTTGGAAGATGACGGGGAAGGGTCCGTCATCCTTCTTTACGGTGGACAGGTCCACTTCGGGACTGGCGAGTCCGGCGAGTTTCACGGAGTGTGCGGCGACGCGGCTGATGATTTCGGGCGAGGGACCGGCGGTCGCGGCGGAGGCCGATACGAAGATCGTATCGCCGGCCCGATAGCCGGCGGGCAGTGTGCCCTGCATGATGATGGTGTTGGCGTCGACCTTGACCGCTTGGGACACACCGCCGCCGGATGCGAAATACCGGCCGCCGCGGCCGCCTTGCACGGACCAGATCGCATCGGCGGGGGTATTCGGGGCGCAGTCGCCGGCCGTTTTTTTGGCGCTCAGACAGACGCGGTAGGCGGTAGCGGCGTCGCCGTCGACGGCCGCTCCACTGGTCGCGATCGAGAGTTTGAGGAAGAGGCCACCCACAGCGGAAAGCTTGAGCGACTGGATGCCGCGCTGAGGTGCAGCGGCGTTCTGGCCGGCGTCGATGCTGGCGATTTCCTTTTCCGCGCCTCCCGTTACTACCGGGTAAACGCCGACGATGGCGTCCTGCGCGGCCACCTCGTCATACGACATCTCGATGGTTCCGTCTTTCCGCAGCACGGCCTGGAAGCGGTTGACGGTGGGTGTCCACGTCATGTCCTGGATTCCGCCGACCGGCTCGGTGAGGCTCCAGGTGATGACGGCGCGATCGTCGAGTTCTTTCATGTAGCGTTTGCCCGACATGCGCGGTTTGAAGAAGACGCTGATAGCCGGCGTGGTGTTGATGAGACCGTGGCCGGCTTGCGCGAGTTCGGCGAATCGGTCAACGGAAATGCCGCCGCCTCCCCTGCCTCCGCGCCCGCCGCCGGCCGAGTCGCTGAACGTCAGGGATCCGGTGACGCCCACGGAAAACGTGTCCCACGACTTACCCGAGAAGGGAAACTCAAACTGCTTCAGCGCCGCCCGACTGCCTGTCATTTCGGCTCCGAATTCCGAGTCCCACTGCCAGGCTGCGTTCTCGGCGCGGTATTGCGAGCCTTCTGGCGTAAAGCGAAGAGTGTGATGGACGAGATCGAAGAGGCTGGCTTTCCCGAGCACTCCCTCGTCCAGCGTCATGACGATCAGATTGCCGCGGACGGCGATCGAACCTATGGACTTTCCCGGCTCCTGGCGTCCCTGTCCGAATGCGATGGAGCAACAGGCAACGCCCAGGGTGACGATCGAAAGGCAGCTTCTTCTCATGGTTTAGCGGGGTGACGTAGATACGGCCGCGGGCGAGCGCTGCTCGCCTGCACAGGCTGAAGGCCGCCTGAAGCCTGCGGCACTTTTCTAGCTGAACACGCCGGCCAGCGCGCTCTTGCCAAGGACGTACACGCCCCACGGCAACAGCACCGCAAACAGCGCGCCGCCGAAGGATAGCTTCTTGCCCGCCGCGGCCTTCAATCCGGTTGCCAGCAGGAACATCGTCCAGAAGGACAGCAGGTCGATGGAACTGGCCAGCGAGTAGAGAAACTTCGAGCTGGTGTCCGCATCCATGAACGCCGCCGGATTGAACGCCAGCGGGTTCTGCATATTGAAGTCGTCGGGATTTTTGACAAAGATCACGATGATGGTCAGGATTGACGTCACCAGGTACACGATCCCGGTCCAGCACACTACCGCGAAGATTTGTTTAAAACGCACCGGTGCCGACATGATTCCGGCCACGATGCCCAGGAAAAGGGCGGCCTCAATTAGCGCGACCAGCGGGACGGCGATCACGGGGCCGACATACGCGCCCACCGTGCCGAATTTGACTTGCATGCTGATGGCCTGCTCCCGCTGATCGGGCGGCATCTGCTGCATGCGCGAACTGGTCTCCGCCTGATGACGGAAGATTCGCTCCCATCCGATCTTCTGCGAGATCGTGTAACTGCTGGCCAGTCCCGCAAGGATCATTAACACGATGGGAAGAAGAAATGTGGGTCGCGCCGCGATATCGGCGTACGTCTTCCCCGGCTCGAAAAATATGCCCGCTACGCGGGAGAGTTCGCTCATTCCGCCGGGCTTCGGTTCGAGGGCCTGAGCATTTTCTGGAGTCATCTTACGTGCGATTGTACTCCAGTTTCGGATTCGTCGCTCGGGTATCATGAATGGTTCATGCGCCGATACCTCGCCCTCCTGCCGCTGTTGCTGTGCGCCTGCAAGCCGTCCGAACAAGGCCATATGAAAGCCATCGTCGGGGCAGTCATGATCGATGGCCGGGGCGGGCCTCCGTTGAGCAATTCGATCGTGGTGATCGACGCGAGCGTGATTCGCGAGGCCGGCCCGAGCTCCGCCGTGCCGATTCCCGACGAGGCCGACAAGATCAATGGCGCCGGCAAATTCCTCGTGCCCGGACTGGTGGATGTCTGCCCCTCCGCTGAGCCTCCGCGGATCGTGCGCGCGACGTCGGCCGACGATGCCCGCTCCCAGGTGGGGGCGCTAATCGCAGCCAATCGTTCGCCGATCTATGTTGGGAAGATGCCGGCCGCGGCCATCCAAGCAGCGCTCGAGGCGGCGCGCGAGTCGACAATCCCCGCGATCGGCCTGATCGCCACCAGGGCCGACGCGCAAGTCATGGTGGACAAAGGCGCGACGGCACTGGTTGGCATGATCCGCGATACGGAGGATCTGGACGCCGCCCTGCTGAATCGCCTGCGCGATCTGCGGATCGTCGTGGCGCCGGCGTTGGCGGCGATACCGCCCGGCCCGGAACTGGACCTCGCGCGCCGCAACACCAAGCGAATGTTCGACTCGGGCGTGCTACTGGCCGCAGCATCGGCCGGCGCCGATCTTTTGCGCGAAACTGAAGCACTCGCCGCGGCCGGAATTCCGCCGCTCGATATCATCGTCGCCGCCACCCAACACTCGGCGCTGGCGCTCCGCCAAACGGACGCCGGAACCATCCAGGCCGGCCATCGCGCCGATCTGATTCTGCTGTCCGCAAACCCCGGTGAAGACATCCGTAACCTTGCCCGCGTGGCGGGCCGCGTCACCGCCGGTGTCTGGACGGAAAAGTAACGGAACAAATCGGGAATCGTTCGCGTATCCTATCAATCGAGGACACCTATGCGCGCGAGGCTGCTTATTCCCCTGTTGGCTGCGGCACTGCTCTGCCTGGCCGGCTGCGACCTGGAAGATCTCGACGGTGGATCAAAATACAATCGGGACTTTCACTACAGTTACTCGATGAAGCCCGGCGGGCGGCTGGACATCGAAACTTTCAACGGCTCCGTGGACATCTCCGGCTGGGATCAGCCGACCGTGGACATCAGCGGCACGAAATACGGCCCCACGCCGGAAGCGGCCGACTCGCTCAAAGTCGACATCAGCAACTCGCCCGACGCTGTTTCTGTGCGCATCGTGCGGCCCAGCGTGCGGCGCAACAACGAAGGCGCGCGCCTGGTCATCAAGATGCCGCGGGGCGCGCTGCTCGACCGCATCGTCAGCAGCAACGGTTCGATTCGCACCGCCGACGGCACGGGTCCGGCTCGCCTGCACACGTCCAACGGCTCGATCCACGTGCAGGATTTGCGCGGCGCGCTGACGGCGGAAACCAGCAATGCCGCGGTCGAATTGGACGGAGTCGAGGGCGACGTCACGGCGCACAGTTCCAACGGCCACATTCGCGCCGAACGGATCAACGGCGCGCTGGAAGCTCACACTTCGAATAGCAGCGTGAATCTCAAGGTGGAACGCGCCGACAAACCGGTGCGGGTCGAATCCAGCAACGGTGCGGTGGACGTGTCGCTGGTGCCCGATTTCGCCAGCAATGTGCGCGTGAATACATCCAACAGCAGCATCACCCTTCATGCGGTGTCCGAACCCAACGCCCGGCTGATTGCACGGACCAGCAACGGGAACATCACGTCGGATTTCGATATGCGGGTCCGCGGTGAATTCAGCAAGAATCGGATGGAAGGCACGCTCGGTCGCGGCGACGGATTGTTCGACCTGAACACCTCCAACAGCAGCATCCGCATCATGCGGCGCTAACGGCTACTTATTTGCCGGTGTGGCGGCGGCCGCGCGGATGCTCTCCGCGATTTCCGCGGCCCGCGCACGCGCAGTGTGCATGTAGGTCTCGTTCCTGGCTACGCGATCCAGCATGGGCAGAAACTGATCGGGCGCCACGAGGCGGCCGCGTTGCAGCGCCGACCCCAGCAGCATGAGCGCTTTGAACACGCCGAGGTGATCGTACTTCGCGGCCCGTTCCAGCTCGATGCGATGCTCGGCCGATTCCGCCATCCGCTCGAACCAGTCCTGTAGCGCCTGCGCCGTCGTGTCCGCCGAGTAGTTGAACTTGACCTCGGTCTTCTTGTCGCCCTCTTCCCACGCGAACGTCTTCGTGCCCATGAAAGCGACCTTGACCGGTGCCTCCAGCGGGTGCTTGAAGCGGTCGAGTTTCTCGGCCAGGCCGAAGACCTCGTCCACCTCCGCGGGAGTCAGTTTGAACTTGAGCGGCAGCTCGTCGTCCTTGGCTTCGCGATAATCGGCGTCGCCGTTTTTCTGCACAATCACCTGGATGTAAGCCGGAGTGCTGCCGGGAAAATCGCGCGAATAGAAGAGCTTCGGGTCGTCGGCGGCCGACAGCAAGCCGGCAGTGAGGAGAATCAGACACCACTTCACGGGTTAAGCCAACCTCCGGCTGGTGGATTCGTGGGTGGCGTGGCAGATGGCGACGGCCAGCGCATCGCAGGCGTCTTCGGACTGGATCGGCTCGGCCAGCGACAGCAGCGACCGGACCATGATTTGCACCTGCGACTTTTCGGCCCGGCCATAACCCACCACGCTCATCTTGACTTCCAACGGAGAGTATTCCGCGAACTGCATCCCCGCCTCGGCGATGGAGAGCAGCGCAATTCCCCGCACGTGCGCCAGCTTCAGCGCCGTCTTGACGTTGGCCGAGAAGAACACTTCCTCCACGGCTCCGGATTCGGGCGCGTGACGTCGAATCAATTCCCGCAGCCCGCCTGCGATCTCCAGCAGCCGCTTTTCAAACGACCACTTGGGATTGGTGCGTATCACCCCGGACTCCAGCATGCGATGAACGCTGCCGTCGCTCTCGATTACGCCGTACCCGGTTCGTTCCGAGCCGCAATCGATGCCGAGGACCCGCACCTTATTGCCCGAGCGCCTCTAGCTCCTTCTCGTCGATATCGAAGTTGGAGAACACGCTCTGCACGTCGTCGTGATCTTCCAGCGCATCGCTCAGACGCAGCATGGCAGCGGCGTTCTTGCCTTCCAGCTTGATCAGGTTTTTCGGCACCATGGCGATCGCGGCTTCGGTCGGCGCCAGTTTGGAGGCTTCCAGAGCTTTCAGGACCGGTTCGTGCGCCTCGGGAGGCGACAGCACGATCCATTGATCGCCATCGTCCCGCAGGTCGTCCGCTCCGGCGTCCAGGACGATACCCATAAGGTCGTCTTCCGCCGCGGCTTCCTTGGGCAGGATGATCTGGCTTTTGCGCTCGAACATCCAGGCGACGCTACCCTGTTCGCCCATGTTTCCGCCGTTCTTCGAAAAGGCATGGCGGATGTCGCTGACCGTACGGTTACGGTTGTCGGTGGCGACGTTGACCAGGACCGCCGCCCCGCCGGGACCGTAGCCTTCGAACATGACTTCGTCGATCTGGCCGCCTTCCAGTTCGCCAGTGCCGCGCATGACCGCCTTTTTGATGTTGTCGGCGGGCATACTGACGGCTTTGGCAGCAACGATGGCCGTGCGCAGACGTGGATTCGAGTCCGGATCCCCGCCATTGCGTGCGGCGATCGTAATCTCTTTGATAATGCGCGTGAAGATTTTCCCGCGCTTGGCGTCCGTAGCCGCCTTTTTGTGCTTAATGGTGGCCCATTTGGAATGGCCTGACATGTGAACCTCGCAGGTAGGCCCGGCGTCGTGCCGGGGGATGCTATGTTGTTATGAATTCAACCTATTGAGGATAGCAGAATCGGGAATAAGGCTCAACTTCGGGTAGGAGCCGCCGAGGAATGGCGATAAAAGAGAAAACCTTTTCACCTCCGAGGCGCCCGGACGCAGAGGAAACGCGCTTCAGCCGACCAGTACGACAGTGATCTGGCCGGGGCCGTGGACGCCGCGGACGAGGATTTGTTCGATGTCGGCGGTGCGGCTGGGACCGGTGATGAGGACCATCGAGCTCGACTGCTCGGCGGGACGCGGGAGGACGGTAAACAGCTCGTCGAGGCCGGTGAGGATGCGACCGGTGGGGACGACGGCGATGTGGGCGGGCGGGAGCAGCGAAACCATGCGGGCTTCGTGGGGGCTCGCAATCATGACGAGGGTACCGGTATCGGCGAGGACGTAATCCGCGCTGGTGATGCCTATGTCCACGGTTGCGCACAATTCGCGCAATTCTTCCCGGTCTGTCACGCCGGAATGGACGCCGGGCAATCCCGTGATGCCGCATTCCGCAAGAAACGGCGCATTGGAAGTGACGGCGGTCTTCCCCGCGAGGGCGTCCCTCACGATGACGCAAGCCTCCGACGGCGTGGCGGCG
>Ga0105240_10002967_pt1 | contig 26712 bp, 22 predicted proteins | sample KBSC54metaG_FD_80426 | JGI IMG/M metagenome (GOLD analysis project Ga0105240, IMG submission 80426) | Corn rhizosphere microbial communities from Kellogg Biological Station, Michigan, USA - KBS C5-4 metaG | ecosystem: Host-associated > Plants > Roots > Rhizosphere > Soil | place: Michigan, USA...
GGCCACGGCGCTGGGACAAAATCTGCTGGTAAGCATCGCCGGAGAAATCGACACCGGCTCGGGCCGCCAGCCGTTGCTTGGCAGATACCGTGTATCTTCCTGCAAAATCGCCGGCACCGGAAAATATCATGCCGAGTTGACACCCGAGCCGGCCGCGGAAGAATCCGTCTCATCGAACTCATGCACCGACGGCGAGGAACCGGATTACTATCAGGTCCTGCAGGTCAGCCGCCAAGCCGACACCGATACCATCCGCCGTATCTTCCACGTCCTTGCCCAGCGTTACCATCCCGATAATCGTGAAACCGGCAATCAGGATAAGTTCCGTCAGGTGGTTGAAGCCAACGCGATATTGTGCGACCCCGAAAAGCGCGCTGCCCACGACGTGTTTCTGGCAAGTGAAGATAAGCTCCGTTACAAGATTTTCGATTCGCTGCAAAGCACCGAGGGCGTTCCCGCGGAAATCCGCAAGCGTCAGGGAATTCTAAAGCTGCTCTACGCCAAGCGTCTCACCGATGCCCATCGGCCCGCCATGCGCGCCCGTGAATTTGCGGACATGCTGGATTGCCCCCTGGAACACTTGGAATTTGCCCTGTGGATGCTCCGCGAGCAGCGCCTCATCTCCCGCTCCGACAACAACCACTTTGAGATCACCTGGCAGGGCGTTCAAACGTTTGAGGCCGAACAAAGCGATTATGCACGGAAGTCACGGGCCGCATTGCCGGCTCCGGCAGAATCCGCCTAGCGGCACGTTCCGCTATAATCAGGAAGCCCCCCGAAGTAACTATGCCCCTTAGTGTGATCATTGGACTCCTCTGTGTAGCCGGCGGCATTGCTCTGCTGGCAGCTTGGGCCGCCTTGCGCCCACGCTGGACGCCGGAGAAGCGCGAACGCCGCCGTAGGCTCGACCTCCATACCCATGGCCGCCTGGGCGATGCGCTGCTCACCGAAGTTCACGGGGATACTCTTTGCTACACCTATACCGTCCGCGGCGTTCACTACGCGGCTTCGCAGGATATCGGCAGTTTGCGCGACCGGTTGCCAGGCGAACCCGAGCGGTTGGGCGGGATGGTGGCCATGAAATATTCCGGGCAGAATCCTGCCAATTCCATTTTGATTTGCGAAGAGTGGAGCGGGCTGCGCCTGCCGCCACCGAAGTCCCGCGACGCGAGCGATTCGCCGGTGAACAGCGCGGTGTCAGCGAACCGTGATGCTGTAGGGCATCAACCGCAAGATCCCGCCATGGCCCAAGGCTCGCAGGGGTAGATCCCCCACCAGTTCCCGCACTTTGGCATCGATCCGCGAATCCACGATGCGCGATTCGATGGAGGTCAGGTCGGTGCCGCGCTCGAACAGCACCTGCAAAAGATTGCGCCGCGGAGGATAGGCCACCAGCGTGATTTTTTCGGAAGCGCCAATCTTAGCCCGCTGCTTTACCATCTCAATCGCGCGGTCGATGCCGCCGATTTCGTCCACCAAACCATTCTGCTTGGCCTGAGCGCCGGTCCACACGCGGCCTTGCGCGAGCGGCTCCACGTCGTCGTATTTGCGTTTGCGGCCATCCGCCACTCGCTCGACGAACCCCTTGTAGAACACCTCGATTTCAGAGCGCAGTTTCGCCCGCTGCTCATCGTTGAGCGGTGCGTAATCGGTGTCGATATCGGCGAAGTGGCCGCGCGTCATCAGTTCCTTCTTCACGCCCAGCTTGTCATACAGTCCGCGCAGATCGACCTTGCCGAAGAATACGCCGATCGAGCCGGTCTCGGTGTTGCGGTAGGCCACGATTGGGTCGCCGGTCATGGCAATGAAGTAGCCCCCGGATGCGGCCAAGTCCGACATCGAAATCACCGTCGGCTTCTTCTGGCTTAATAGTTTCGCCTCATGCAGGATGTCGTCGGACGCGACGCCATCGCCGCCGGGCGAGTCGATTCGCAGAATCACGCCCTTGATCGAGGCATCATCGCGCACCGCGCGAATCTGCCGGATCATGCCGGCCGTGGTGATTCCACGCTCGTCGGAATCATTAGTGGAACCGCGCGTAATGTCTCCCTGCCCCACCAGCAGGGCAATCTTGGTCGGGCCGTCCACTCCTAAATTAGTGGCCGGCGCCCGGGAGTAATCGCGGTCCGCGATCTTTTCGAGCTTGCTGAGCTTAAGCCGGTCCTTCAGCTGATCGTACATCTGGTCTTCATAGATCAGCGCATCCACAAGACCCCCGTTCAGTGCTTCTTTGCCGATGAAGGGGCCGTTATCGATCAATGCACGAACCGCATCGGGCGTTTTCTTGCGGCCCTCCGCCACCGTCGTGATGAAGTCGCCGTAAAACTGATCGAGAAGCTGATTGATAACCTCGCGCGTTTCCGGGCTCGATCCGGTCTTGGTAAACATATCGGGCGCGTCCTTGTATTTGCCGACATGCTCGAATTCCATTTGCACGCCCAGCTTATCGAGCGTGCCCTTGACGAATACCAGTTCGGCGCGCAGACCTTTCACGTCCAGTTCGTCTTCGGGCGACATGAATACCCGGTCGGCGGCCGACGCGACATAGTATTCCTTGGTTCCGGCGGCCCGCAGGAACGCATACACTGGCTTGCCCGATTTCTTGAAGTTGAGAATGTCGGCACGGAGTTCTTCGAGCTTCGCCCAGCCCACGCTAAGCCCGCGCGGCTCCAATACAACCGCTTGGATGCGCGAATCCGCCGCAGCGTTGCGCAACATCCCCCAGGTCTCGGCGATCGTGAGGGGCTGTTGGTTTTGCAGAAATGGAATGGGCAAATCGAGCGCCGGTTGCTCGGGCAAATCGCCTTCCAGCTGCAGCACCAGCGCGGAGTTCGCGACTACCTGCGGCGGCCGGTTCCCCCCGAACCGGATCGCTGCGGCCACCAGGATCACCCCCACCAGCGCCACAAACAGAATGCCGATCACAAAGCCGAGCAGAAACTTTTTCATAGGCCTTCTTTTAGTTTAGACGCGCCGGTGCCAGACAGAGGAGAGTCCGCCACCAATTAGGGGCGGCCAGGCGACAAAAAGGCCGCCCCTTTCGGAGCGGCCTCAGTTTTCGCAAATCAGCGCGGGTGACTAGAAGTCCATCCCGCCGCCGCCGTGCTCGGGACCCATCGGAGGCGCGGACTTCTTCTCCGGGATCTCGCAGATCATGGCTTCGGTGGTCAGCATCAGAGCGCTGATCGAAGCGGCGTTCTGTAGCGCCGAGCGGGTCACCTTGGTCGGATCGATGACGCCAGCCTTCACCAGATCTTCGTAGCCGCCGGTCGCGGCGTTGAAGCCGAAGTTGGAGTCTTTGTTCGCGCGGATCTTCTCGATCACGATCGCGCCTTCCCAGCCGCCGTTACCGACGATCTGGCGAACCGGCTCCTCGCAGGCGCGGCGAACGATGTTGATGCCGATCTTCTCGTCGTTGTCGCTCTTAAGTCCATCGAGCACCGAAGCCGCGCGCAGCAGAGCCACGCCGCCGCCCGGAACGATGCCTTCCTCGACCGCCGCGCGCGTGGCATGCAGAGCATCCTCGACGCGAGCTTTCTTTTCCTTCATTTCGGTCTCGGTGGCCGCGCCGACCTTGATCACCGCAACGCCGCCGGCGAGCTTCGCCAGGCGTTCCTGCAGCTTCTCGCGATCGTAATCGGAGGAGGTGTCTTCCACCTGGGCGCGCAACTGCTTGATGCGGCCTTCGATGTCCTTGGCTTTGCCGGCGCCATCGATGATGGTGGTGTTGTCCTTATCCACAGTGATGCGCTTGGCCTTGCCCAGGTCTTCGAGCTTCACGCCTTCGAGCTTAATGCCGGTCTCTTCGAAGATGGCCTTGCCGCCCGTGAGGATGGCAATGTCTTCGAGCATGGACTTGCGGCGATCGCCAAAGCCCGGAGCCTTGACGGCGCAGGCGTTCAGGGTGCCGCGCAGTTTGTTCACCACCAGAGTGGCCAGCGCTTCGCCTTCCACTTCCTCGGCGATCACCAGCAGCGGCTTGCCGCTACGCGCAATCTGCTCGAGTACCGGCAGCAGGTCCTTCATGTTGGAGATTTTCTTCTCGTGGATCAGGATGTAAGGATCTTCGAGCACGCACTCCATACGTTCCGGATCGCTGACGAAGTAGGGCGAAAGATAACCGCGGTCGAACTGCATGCCTTCGACAGTCTCGAGCTCGGTCACCATGGTCTTCGACTCTTCAACCGTGATAACGCCGTCCTTGCCGACCTTCTTCATTGCTTCCGCAATGGTGTTGCCGATGGTCGCGTCGCCGTTAGCCGAAATCGTGCCCACCTGGGCGATGGTCTCGTTGGTCTTGGTCTCGATCGAATATTTCTTCACTTCTTCGACCACTGCCTCGACCGCGCGCTCAATGCCGCGCTTCAGTTCCATCGGGTTCGCACCGGCCGCCACGCTCTTTACGCCTTCGCGGAAGATGCACTGCGCCAGAACCGTCGCCGTAGTGGTGCCGTCACCGGCCACATCGGAGGTCTTTGAGGCCACTTCACGCACCATCTGCGCGCCCATGTTCTCGAGCGGATCCTTCAGCTCGACTTCCTTCGCCACCGTCACACCGTCCTTGGTAATGGTGGGTCCGCCGAATTTCTTCTCCAGGACCACATTGCGGCCCTTGGGGCCCAGAGTAACCTTCACTGCGTCGGCCAACTGGTTGACGCCGCGAAGAATCGCCTGCCGGGAATTCTCGCTATAAACGATTTGTTTAGCTGCCATAGTTCAAAATCTCCTTATTCACCTAAAACCCTAAACCTTGGCCTTTTTGGCCCCGCCCTCGAGAACGCCCAACACTTCGTCCTCGCGCATGATCAGGAACTCGTCGCCGTCCAATTTAATGTCAGATCCGGAATACTTTCCGAACAGGATGCGATCGCCAGCCTTGACGTCGAGCGGAATCAGCTTGCCATCGTCGTTGCGCTTACCCGCGCCAACGGCGATCACTTCGCCTTCTTGCGGCTTCTCTTTGGCCGAATCGGGAATGAACAACCCGCTGGCCGTTTTCTCTGCACTATCCTCAATCCGTTTGACCACAATGCGGTCGTAGAGCGGACGAATTTTCATGGTTCAACCTCCTCTGGAATCACTCAAAATTTGGGCTTGTTTCGTTGCCTAAACTGGACCCGGCTGAGCCGCCTCGGTCCAAGAACTATTATTAGCACACTCGGTGGAGGAGTGACAATACTTAGTTGTAAGTAACTGATACTAAGAGGGGGTTGATGCAAATATTGCAGTTGTATTACGCATTTTCTTCGCTTCGGGGAACCGCTTAATTCCCTTTCTTTTTGATCTCACCGAGCGGTGTGTCGAGCGTGCCGTCGTTATTGATATCGAGCGGCATGTCCTGGTCGAAAAACGCGCCGGCTTTGTGCAGGATAATCTTGCCTCCGCCGGTCCAGCATTCGAGTTCCTCGGGATCTCCCAGCCCCCCCGCCATGGTCGCCTTACCCGAGCGGAAGGTGATACTCAGCCCGCCTAATCCGCCGGTGGACGAATAACGCCCTTCGAATTTGCCGGCGCAGCTCACCAGCCCGGGCTTGGGCGGCGTCCCTGCAGCCGGCGGCTTGGGAGCGGCATCCGCGGCGCTCTTGACGAACTTCAGGAACCGCGGCGGGGCCCACGTGGACCTATTCCCGGCCAGCTTTACCTCGTATTCGGTGACCTTGTCGGTGATGATTTCGCCGTCTTCCCAGCGGCCGTCGACCAGCGCCTGCACCCGGTCGTGAAGCTCGTAGACCCCATGCGCGCGGTCCTCGGCGTTGATCGGGCCAATGCGCCGCAATTCGTCCGGATACGGCTTCCAAACCTCCGCGCCGCTTTGCGCGTGGACGTAATAGCTGTTTCCGTTGATCCGCAGAACCTTTGCATCCATCCAGCCGAACGCGGTATTGATCTTGACCGTGTCGCCAACCTTGAACCCGCCGACTCCAGTTGCTGCGGCAGCCGCTCCATTCCCCGGTGCCTGCGTTGGCTGAGCGGCCTGTTGCGCTTCCGCCGGAGTTTGCGGATGACACAGCGGCCGAAGAGTCATGACCTGCTGGCGGGTAGATTTACCGCTGAGGTTGCCCCGCCCATTTACATGGGATTGAACATCGCACAAATCGCCGGCTCCGGGACCGGCGCAAGAAATGACCCTGAAACTGTTTCCTCCGGGGCACTGATAGATCGTGCCGAGATCGAACGACGACGTTTGGGCGGCGATCAGCGCCGGAAAAGCCGCACACAGGAAAACGGAAGCGAGTGGGCTTGGGTGGGAGCCAAGATATCTCATTTGAGATAGCCTCCTTTGGATCTGGATCCGCGGCCAGCAGCCGCGAGGTTCATTCGAGTCTACTCGCTCGCCCGGGTCGAATCAAGGGACTTCGCGGGCCACGATTTCGAGGCGCAGCTAGGGACGACATCGTGCGCCGATTCGCTTCGGGATGTTAGGGAAACCGGTCCGGCGTCGATCCTTGTACGATAATTAAATTATGCAGTCCCATGTGTTCCGCGTCGTCATCGAGGAACACCGTTTTGAAAACGGGTCCCCGGCGTACCATGCGTTCTGTGCGGCCTTGAAAGGCTGCCACACCTGGGGGCACTCGCCCGAAGAGGCGCTGTCGAACATCCGCGAAGCCGCCGAGCTTTACGTGGAGGATTTGATCGACGCCGGCGATACCATCCCCGATAATCCGCAAGACGGAACCATCGTCATACCGGCTCCGGCCGTGGTCGTCAGCCGCTAACACATGCTTCGCCGTTCTATCACGGCGTTCGAGTTCATTGCCTCTCTTTCGCGAGACGGGTTTGCGCTGCAGCGTTCGCGGAAGCCATCGCGTGTACCGGAACCCAGACGGGCGTCGGGTTGTGGTCGCATACCATGGCCTTGGTCAGACGTTCCCCAGCGGCACGCGGCGCGCCATGATTAAGGATGTTGGTTGGAGCGATGAGAATCTCAAGCGTTTCGGTTGGATCGATAGCTGAACCAGCCCTCAAGCGGTCCCGGTGATTGCGATGCGGCGCGATTCCGCGTCCGGCGCCTCCAGCCGAATCTCGATGCGGTTGTCTGGCAGCAACTGCGGAAAGCGCTCACCCCACTCGATCAGCACCACGGCCTCGCGGTCGAAGATCTCGTCAAGACCTAGCGTGGCGGCTTCCTCGGCGCGGTCCAGGCGGTAGAGGTCGATGTGGTAAACGCGGCCTGCTCCATATTCGTGGATCAACGTAAAGGTGGGGCTGGTTACGTCCTCGACGCCGGCCGCGTCCAAGCCGCTGATAATGCCCTTCGCCAGCGTAGTCTTGCCCGCGCCCAGGTTGCCGATCAGCAACACCACCGCGCGTTTCGGCAGCGTGGCGGCGATCCGCCGCCCCAGTTCAATCGTCTCTTCCTCGCCATGAGTCTCAAACGACTTCACGGATGGCCCTCGGAAGATACGTCAGCAGATCGGTAGCGAGCACGCAGTATTCCGTTAGTTCTTCCGCCGCCAATTCACCCGCGCGCCCATGCAGCCACACCGCCGCGCGCACCGCGAGGCCGATGTCGCGCGCTTGTGCGATCAGGCCCGCGATCAGTCCGGTGAGCACGTCGCCCGTGCCGCCCTTGGCCATTGCCGGCGAGCCGGTGGAGTTGATCCAAACTTTGCCGTCCGGAAAAGCGATGAGCGTACGAAAGCCTTTGAGAACCAGGCAGACACTGCGGTCGATGGCAAACTGGCGCGCCGTCGGGACGCGATCTTCGGGCTTAACGGCGGCCTTCAGGCCCAGCAGCCGTCCCATCTCCCCGGGATGCGGCGTCAACACCGTCTCCACGCCGCGCCCGCGGAAATCCGTTCCCGCGATAGAATTCAAGCCGTCGGCGTCGATCACTGTTGGGACCTTCGCCTCACCCGTCAACTTCGATACCAGTTCACGGTTCACCCCTAAACCCGGCCCGATCGCCAGCACCGTCATGCGCTCCAGACTGACGGCATCGAGCGATTGCGTCATTAACTCGGGCGCCAGACGGGAGGAATCCGCACACGCCACCGTTACCAGTCCCGCTCCCATCCGCAGCGCCGCGAGCCCCGACATTGCCACTGAACCAGTCTTGCCCGCCGCGCCTCCCACGACCAGCACGTGGCCATAATCGCCCTTATTCGCGTCGCGCCTCCGGGGCTGAAACAAAGGCGCGAAATCCCGCGGCTCGGACAATTCCAGATCCGATTCGAGGAAGTCGGCGGGGATTCCAATGTCGGCCACGATCAGCTTCCCAGCGTTGCCGGCGCGCGGGTCCAGCAACATTTCGGCTTTGGGCGCCGCAAAGGTCACGGTGAAATCCGCCCGCACCTGCATGCCGGAGGGGATGTCTACCGCCACCACTTTCGCTCGCGGAAATTGCTGGTTGATGGTCGCAATCAGCTCCGCGTAGCGGCCTTCGAGGGGCTCGCGGAATCCGGTGCCGAGCAAAGCGTCCACCACGATGGTGGCGTCACGCTCGATGGGTCCCGGCGGGTCGTCAATTCGAATCACTTGCAGGCTGGCGACCCGGGTTTTGAGCAGTCGCGCTACCACCAGACCGTCACCGCCGTTGTTGCCGGTCCCGCAGAAAATCACTACTCTCTGCCGCGACAGCGGAGAAAATTCGGACTCCAGAAATTCAACCACTTTGCTGCCGGCGCGCGCCATTAGGAAGTCCGCCGGCGTGCCTTGCTCGATGGTCCGGCGGTCGGCCTCGCGCATCTGCTGATTGGTCAAGACCTTCATGCGGCGGTCCCCGCCAACAGTTGTTCCAGCTTTTGCAGGCGATTCGCGTCGCCCATCACGATCAAATGATCCCCGGCGGCGATTTTCATTTCGAGAGGGGGATTGAACAGCATCTCGCCCGCCGCTTTGCGAACCGCCAGCACAATCACGTCCAGATCGCGCTGTACGCGAAACTCCGCCAGCGTGCGGTCGGCGAAGGAACTGCGCGTGCTCACCTTCACCTGCTCGATGTTCACATCCAAGCCGGCGTCTTGCGTCGCGAAATTGATGAACTGATGCACGTGCGGCTTGAGCAGCGCCTGCGCCATGCGATGGCCGGTGCTGTAGTAAGGTGCGAACACGAAGTCCGCTCCGGCCCGCCGCATCTTTTGTTCGGACGCTTCCTCATCCACGCGTGCCGCCAGGTGCAGGCGTGAATTCAAAGACTTGGCGGAAAGAATCAGGAACAGGTTGTCGGCATCGGAAGCGAGTGTGGCGATTAAGCCGCTGGCCTTGTCGATCCCTACGTCGCGCAAGGTTTCATCCCGGCTGGCGTCGGCCGCGACGCTCAGCATTCCCAGTTTCATGGCGCGTTCCACTCGTTCTTCATCTCGATCGATGACCACGAAAGGCACGCCCGCACTCCGCAACTCATCGGCAGCGCCTCTTCCCAGGCGTCCGAAACCGCACACGATATAGTGCCCCTCCAGTTTCTCGATCATGTTTTTGACCCGTCGCTTTCCGAAAAATTGATTCAACTCGAGTTCGATCGCGGTCTGCGTCATGGCGCCGACGGCCAGAAAAATGACCACCACGCCGAATGAGATCAGGAAGGAATTGAAGATCCGCCCCGCATGGCTCAGCGTGCGAATTTCGCCGTAACCCACCGTGGTCACCGTCGTCAGCGTCATGTAGAACGCATCGAAAACCGGGTAGCCCTCGATCACGACGAACCCGGCGGTCCCGAACGCCAGCGTGAACAGGATGGCCAGCGCGATCACGGCCAGCCTTCGCGGAAGATGCTCCATTGGTCTTATAGTAAACGCGGGCGGGATCTTGCGCTGACTGCAGCCGCCGAAGCCTGGTAAGGTTTACGCGATTCCGAAATTCTTGCCGCGGCCCACACCCAGGAAGACCCTATATCGTCCTTCAAATCAGTGTTTTGGCACTGGCGATTCAGTTGCTGCTCACTCCAAAGGAGATTTCGCCAATGGATATGCATCAGCATCACATGGACGTGGATCGCGAAAATTACGGTCTAAGGTGGGGACTCGCTCTCGTGCTGGTGGCCCTGATCGTGGTGGCCGGCTTCAGCCTCGCCTATGTTTCCCGCGAGCGCCGGCAGTTGAATGATCTGACGGCCACCAACCAGTCGCTGAGCTCCTCAATGTCGCAGCTCAAAGCCGAAATGCAAGCGATGGCGGATAAGTTGAACCAGCCCCCGCCCGCGCGGTCGGCAGCCATCGTTTCCCCAAATCCTCCGCGTGGTATCGTGCAGCCCCGAACGGTTTCGAGGGCCGCGGTCGATTCGCGTTACACCCAGATGCAAAAGCGCCTGGCGAATCAGGAAAAGGAACTCACCAGCACCCGCGATGACCTGAACAAGACCCGCGACGATCTCCAAGGCAAACTGGATTCCACGCGTGACGAACTTTCCGGATCCCTGGCGTCCACTAAGGATGAGCTTTCCGGTTCGATTGGCCGGACTCACGACGACGTGGTCGCGCTCCAAAAACGCGGCGAAAGGAATTACTACGAATTCCACCTCACCAAATCCAAGGAGTTCCAACGCATCGGGCCGCTGAGCCTTTCTCTCCGCAAGGTCAACACCAAGCGGAAATCGTACGATCTCGCAATGTTCGTTGACGACAATCAACTGCAGAAGAAAAGTATTAATCTGTACGAGCCCATTTGGATTAACTTGGAAGACCGCCCTCAGCCCGTGCAACTGGTGGTCAATCAGATTAGCAAAGACCAGATCCAGGGCTATATTTCCGAGCCCAAGTACAAGCGGTCGGAATTGGGCGAAAGCGCCGCAACGGTTCCCGCGGCTGCCCCCGCGCTCAAGCAACAGCAGTAGGCGCCGGGCGCCCGCTTTCTGGAAGTGACTTGTAAAGGAGACCCGTTATGAAGTTTGTTTCTGTTTCCGGTACTGCTGTGGTGTTAGCGTTGCTGACTACCGCCGCAACCGCGAATGCAGCAGATCAGCGGGATGCGCCGATCTACCGCATCACGGTGGTGCAACGCAGTCTTGCGGCCGTGAATTACGGCCACCGGTCGGGACCCACTAAGATTGATTTTCGCGGCACCGTGCTCGCTCCGGAGACCCACGGCAGCGCCACCGTCGAATCGAAGGCAGGCGCGGTGAGCATCCGTGCGAAGCTCGATGGACTCGATTCACCCGCGAAATTCGGACCCCAATACTTGACCTATGTCCTCTGGGCCATCAGCCCCGAAGGCCAAACCCAGCGCCTGGGTGAGGTCATTACCAATCACAAAGATGACGCCAAGCTGGAGGTGACTACCTCGCTTCAGACTTTCGGCTTGCTGGTAACTGCCGAGCCTTACTTCGCGGTGACGAAGCCCGGTCCGGTGGTAGTGATGGAGAACGTATTGCGTCCGGATACGGTCGGGGCATCCGAACCGGTTTCCGCAAAATACGAATTGTTGCCCCGTGCGGAAACCTACACGGTCAATCTGCAACCGGCCGGCGCCGCCGCGGGAACCGGACCCATGGTCTCGCAGCGCGAATATGAAGCAGTCCTGGCTATCTACCAGGCTCGCAACGCCATTCAAATCGCGCGAGCCGAAGGCGTTGACGCCCGTGCGCGGGGAACTTTGGATAAAGCCGAACATCTGGCGCAGGAAGCCGAGCAGATCCCCGATCGCAAGAACAACAGCGACCGCGTGATCATGCTGGCGCGCCAAGCGGTGCAGACCGCCGAGGATGCGCGGAACATCGCGGCCCACGATAGGTAGCAACCCGCGGTCGATTCTCGCAAGCGGCCCGGCTGCCTATGCTAGACTGCGCGACTATGGGCTGCTTTTTACGAATTTCAATCGTCTTGTCGCTCGCCGCTGCTCCGCTATTCAGCGCCGATCCGCCCTCCGGTCAAGCCCTGTATCAAAAGCACTGCGCTGCTTGTCACGACCAACCCAGCCCGCGCATTCCTCCGCGCGCCGCTTTGCAGAACCTGTATTCTTCGCGCATCCTGCGAGTAATGAATTCGGGCGCGATGTTAACCATCGCCTACCCGTTAAAGCGCGCTGAGAGGGAAGCCGTAGCGGCGTATCTGGGCAAAGCCGGCCCTGAACCGGGGCCGCCGCCCGCGGCCTTCTGCAAGGATCGCACCGTGAAAGTTGATACCGGTTCCAAGTTCAGTTGGAACGGATGGAGTCCCACCGTTACCAACGCGCGATTCCAGTCCGCCGCTACCGCGGGCCTCAGTATCGATCAAGTCAAGCGCCTGAAACTCAAATGGGCTTTCGCTTTTGAAGGCGATATCTCGGCGTACGCGCAGCCCGCCGTAATCGGAGGCCAGGTCTTCGTCGGCAGCGCCAGTGGCGCGGTGCAGGCCCTGAACGCCGATACCGGTTGCCTCGAGTGGGTATACCAATCGGCTGCGCCAGTGCGCACGGCGATCTCGGTTGCCCCCCTCGGCCGGCGTCATGCCGTGCTGTTCGGAGATCTGACTGGCACGTTTTACGCCGTCGAAGCCGAAACCGGCAAACTGCTTTGGAAGAAGAAAGTGGAAGAGCACGAGGCCGCGCTGCTCACCGGGGCGGCCACGGTCTTTAACGGCACGGTTTTCGTTCCGGTCGCTTCCTGGGAAGAAACCCGCTCCCTCAACCCCGAGTATGCGTGCTGCACGTTTCGCGGCAGCGTGGTGGCGCTGCGCGTCCGCGACGGCTCGCAAGTCTGGAAAACTTACACCATCACGGAGGCTCCGCGCGAATTGGGCAAGACTTCCGTCGGTACGCCGCGCTGGGGGCCTTCGGGCGCGGGTGTGTGGGGCGCGCCTACCGTCGATTCCTCGCGTAAGCTGCTGTACGTCGCAACCGGCGATAACTATTCCCCACCAGCCACGGCCCTGAGCGATTCCGTGCTGGCGCTCGATCTTGCCACCGGGCGCGTGGTCTGGTCCCGCCAAGTAACCGCCAACGACGCTTTCAATTCGGCGTGCGTCAGCGGTGTGAATGGCCCCAACTGTCCTGAGGGCAGCGGTCCGGACTTCGACTTCGGCTCCTCCGTCATTCTCGTCACCACCGGGCGCGACTTGCTGCTCGCCGGACAGAAGAGCGGTATGGTTTACGCCCTAGATCCGGATCGCATGGGCGAAGTGGTCTGGCAGACCCGCGTCGCCAAAGGCGGGGTGATCGGCGGCGTCCAATGGGGCATGGCCAGCGACGGCCAGAACCTCTACGCGTCCTCTTCCGACGCGATTTTCGTGCAGAGGAACGGCGTGCGCAGCCTGGACCCGGCGGCCGGCGGCGGGCTTACCGCTCTGCGCGTGGCCGACGGCAACAAGGCCTGGTATGTTCCGCCGGTGGTTTGCGGCTCCGCACCGGGATGCAGCCCCGCGCAATCGGCCGCCGTAACCGCCATCCCCGGCGTGGTTTTTTCCGGATCGATGGACGGGCATTTGCGCGCTTATTCATCCGAAGACGGGCGGGTACTCTGGGATTTCAACACGATCCGCGCCTACTCCGCCGTGAACGGCGTCAAGGCCAATGGCGGGGCGCTAGACGGACCCGGACCGGTGGTGGTCAACGGAATGGTCTTCGTGAATTCAGGTTATGCGCGCTTCGGCGGCGCTTCCGGAAACGTGCTGCTGGCGTTCGCGCCCGAGGGCGATTAAGCCGGCGCTACTATCGGCGCCGTGGCTGGGAGCGCCATCCGCACTACCGTCGCTATTCGCGCGCGCTAGCCGATCAGCCGTTCCAGCTTCGATCCCGGACGGATAATAGTCTCGTTGCGCTCCGGGCCCGTCGAGATGCCGCCGATCTCGACACCGGTCCGGTCCTGGAGAAACTGTAGATACGCTTGCGCCTTAGCCGGCAGATCTTCGAAGCGCGTTATGCCGCGCGTTGAAGTTTTCCATCCCGGAAGGTTTTGATACACCGGCTCGATAGCTTCGAGCGCGCGATAGGTAGCCGGCATCTCGGTGACTTCCTGGCCCTTCAGCCGGTAGCCGGTGCACACCGGGATTTCGACCAGCAGATCCAGGACGTCGAGCTTGGTGATCAGCAAGGTATCGAAGCCATTGACCATTGCCGTATAGCGCAGCAGCGGCACGTCGAACCACCCGCAGCGGCGCGGCCGCCCCGTGACAGCGCCGAATTCGTTGCCCTCGCGGCGCAGCAGCTCGCCGCCGCCATCGTGGCTCTCCGTCGGGAATGGACCCGACCCCACTCGCGTGATATACGCTTTTGAAACCCCGATCACGCCATCGATTTTCGTGGGTGGAACGCCCGCCCCAATCGACGCTCCACCCGCCGCCGCGCTGGAGGACGTAACAAAAGGATAGGTGCCATGATCCACGTCCAGCATGGTGCCCTGCGCGCCTTCAAACAGAATGCGTTTCCGCTGCGCCATGACGCCGGCGAGCAGAGCCGCCGTATCGCACACCAGCGGCCGGATACGTTCGGCGAAGTCTTCGTACTGCTGGCGGATCTGTCCGTAGTCGATACTGTCATGCAGATTGAACGTAGCGGCCAGAGCCTTCTTGTCCTCGACCAGCGTGTCGTACATGATCCGGAAACTTTCCGAATCGTACAGGTCCGCCACCCGGATGCCCCGGCGTCCGATTTTATCTTCGTAGCACGGCCCGATGCCGCGCGAAGTAGTGCCGATGGGGATGCGGTTCTCGCGCGCTTCCGACATCTTTTCCACCAGCCGGTGAAACGGGAAGATCACGTGCGCGCGATTGCTGATCCGCAACTGGCTCTGGACGTCGATTCCGGCGGCTTCTAGCATGCTCATCTCCTCGAGCAGCGCCGCCAGATCCACCACCACGCCGTTGCCGATCACGGCCTGCACGCCCGGGCGCAGGATCCCGCTCGGAATCAGCTTCAGAACAAATTTCTTTTCTCCGATAAATACGGTGTGGCCGGCGTTGTGGCCGCCCTGGTAGCGCGCCACCACGTCGAAGCGCTCGGCCAGCAGGTCCACTACTTTGCCTTTGCCTTCGTCGCCCCATTGCGCGCCGAGAACGATAATATTTTGCATTGAGTTTTAGTTATGGGCGCTGTCACCCCTCCGTGCGCGCACAAACTCTCATTGTAGCAGCCGCCCGATTTTCTCTCTCAACACCGCGCCTTCCACTCCCGCGCGCGGGCGCTCCCCGCTACAATAGCCTTGATGCAGCTTTCCGACATTTTCCTCCGGCTGGGTCCGGATAACTTCGAGCAGCTCTTGCGCTCCATCTCGCTCGGCCGCCTGAAAACCTTCCAGATGTTTGAGCCTTTTAAGACGCGCCTGCACCTTCACAAGCTGAATTCGGAAACTTTGCGCAAGTCCGCGCCCCGCCAATTGACGCGCCTTGCCGAAGACGGCAGCGCGGATCTGGCCACCGATCTTGCGCAGGCCATCCTGATCTCCCACATGGACATGATCAAGGCGGTTTTGGATGAGCTGGGCGTGCCCCATGAAGACGGGTTCTTCGCCAAGGATACCGACGTGAGCACATATCTGAAGGCGGGCTGGCAGCAGATCGCCTGGGATAAATTCCGCGGCCAGTTTCCTCCCGCCGCGCTGCTGTTCTATATCAACCACCTGGCTTGGGAAGTTTCCAAAGCCGAAGACGTATTCGCGCCCGCTGCGTAATGGGCCGCCAGCATGCAGCCACTCTACGAAGCTTTTCGAGCCGGTGATCGCGATAGCGCGAACCTGCTGGTGGCAGCCGATCCTACGCTCGCCATCTTTGCCGCCGCCCTCTTCGGCGACGTACCGGAGATCGAAAAACTGCTGGCCGGCAACCGTTCGCTGGTAACGGCGGTCAGCCCCGACGGATGGTTCCCGTTGCATCTGGCCGCGCACTTCGGCCATGCCGAGGCTGCCCGCGTGCTCTTGAATAAAGGAGCGCAGGTGAATGCGTGCTCCACCAACGCCTCGCGGAACATGGCGCTCCACGCCGCCGCCGCGGGCCGCTCCCGGGCGGTGGCGCAACTCTTGCTCGATGCCGGAGCCGACGTGAACGCCCGGCAAGGCGGTGGATTTGCGCCCCTGCACTCGGTTGCGCAAAGCGGCGATGTCGAATTCGCGCGCATGCTGGCCGAAGCCGGCGCCGATGTCAATGTGCGCGCCGAGAATCAGCAGCGCCCGCTCGATCTAGCCCTTGCCAACGGGCGCCAGGCGATGGTGGACTTCCTCGAATCCCACGGCGCGAGTCTGTAAGTCCGCCGCTTGCCCCGCGCGTTACTTCTGCCCGAAGATCCCGATGTAGACGCCCTTGGCGATCACTTTGCCGTTCATGGCGCTCATCAGATCCGCGCGCGAGGTCGACGCCGGCAGACCCAGCTTGGCGTTCAGCGCGAAGATCTCGAAGGTATAGTGATGATCGCCGTGTCCCGGAGGCGCGCACGGGCCCAGATAGGTGGGTTTCCCTGTAATGTTGTTAATTTGCTTGGCCCCGTCGGCCTGATCGCCGCTCTTCACGCCTTCCGGCAATCCTTTGGCATCGCCCGGAATGTCGAAGATGGCCCAATGCAGCACGTCGTTGGTGGCCGAGCCGCCCAGCACCGGGTCGGGGTCGTGCAGAATCACGACATAACTCTGGGTATTAGCTGGAGCGCCCGACCAGGATATCGCTGGTGAAGGACTCATGGGGCTGCCCGCGCAGGTGTACTTGTTCGGAATGCGGCCGCCGTCGGCAAAGCCCGCGATGCTCAGATGGATCATGGGCGGAAGCTGGATGCCGCCCTTTTTCTTGCCGCCTTTGTCCTGAGCCCCCGCGGTCGCCACGGACGCCAGCACCGCCGCCGTGATTAACAACACTTTTATGTAGCGCATGAATCTCTCCTGTCGGTAACTTAACTCTAATCCCCTGACAGCGTACCTGACGCGGCCATTGGAGTTCAAGTCCAGGCCCCGATTGCCGGGCGATTAAGAAGGAATACCCGCTTACTGAGCGGCGGCGAAGGTGTTGCAAGCGGAGATCTCGCCGGCATCTAATCCGGCTTGAAACCATTGGGTGCGCTGCCGCGAAGACCCGTGCGTGAAACTTTCGGGGCTCACATGCCCGGTGGCCATTTTCTGCAGCCGGTCGTCGCCCACCGCGGCCGCGGCTCGCAGTCCCGCTTCCACATCGCTCTGGTCGATAATCTTTCGCTGCTCCGTGGATTTGGCCCACACTCCCGCGAAGCAATCCGCCTGCAACTCCAGACGTACCGACAAGGGATTTGCCTCCGCCGGATTACTCTCCCGCATCCGCTGCACTTGACTCTCGATTCCCATCAACTTTTGTACGTGATGCGCAATTTCGTGAGCAATCACGTAAGCTTGCGCGAATTCGCCGGGTGCTCCGAAACGGCTCTTCAACTCGTCAAAGAAACCTAGATCCAGGTATACCTTTTCATCGCCCGGGCAGTAGAACGGACCGGTAGCGCTTTGCGCTTCCCCGCAGGCGGAATCAATCGAGTCGCGGAACAGCACCAGTTTGGCGTGCCGGTACTGTTTGCCGGTCTGCGCCGGTAGTAAATTCTGCCAGGTTCCCTGTACATCGTCCAGCACAAAGGATACAAATTGAACTTCGGTGTTTTGTGCCGCGCTAGACGGCTCAGAAGACGTGGCAGAGGGCCGGTCAGTGGCGGAGCCCCCCAAAAATACGGAAAACAGATTGCGATGGAACACCAGGCTGAGAACCAGCAATACCAACGCGCCGCCGATCCCTATATGCGGCGCTCCCAGGCCCATGCCCGAGAAACCTCCGCCGCCTCCGCTATCCCGGCGATCCTCAACGTCGTCGCTGACCCCGCCCGGCTTCCAATCCATGCGGGAGCCGCTGCAATCGACGGCCCACTCCCCCCGGGCGGCTCGGTGACTCGACCCACCTCAGCGCCATAACGGATTTCGACCGCACATGGTCATCTGACGGAATATCGTTATTCTCGCGGGCGGAATTTCGCCGGCCCTGCCGTCAGGCGGCCAGAAAACTCATCGGTAATCAGCGTGCTCAGCTTTCCGGCAGGAGATTTGATTCAATGCGGGGAAATAAATGCAGTGACGTGATGACCAGTGACCCTATCTGTTGCATGCCGTCGGATACGGTTCACGTGGTGGCTCAATCGATGAAAGAACAGGACGTCGGCGCCATGCCGGTGATTGACAGCCACGAGAAAAAGCGAGTGATCGGAATCGTTACCGACCGGGATTTGGTGCTGAAGGTCCTGGCTAAAGGACTGGACCCGCGGAAAACAGCGGTCGAAAATGTCATGTCGCGCGACATGGTGGTCTGCAAGACCGACGACAGCTGGCAGATCGCGCTGGATGCGATGGCCAAGCACCAATTGCGGCGGATCCCGGTGGTAGACCAGCAAGGAAAAATTGCAGGCATCATTGCACAGGCCGACGTGGCTACCCGGCTGGAGCAACCTGAGGCCACCGCCAAGATGGTGGAAGAGATTTCACGAGCGGCCTAGCCACCGCCTACGCGGGAATCGAAAGTCCCGGCAACGCCGCCGGCTGATCTTGTTGCACGCCATCGCGCAGGCGCAGGAACCCTGCCGCCAGCGCGCTGGTGCGCGGCCCGGGCAATATCACTCCGGTGAGATTGAGAGGATCGGCCAGCGCGATTTCGATCTCCTCCCCTTGGCCTCCGTTGCGGCGCAGGTCGCGCAGCAGTTCTACCGCCTCCGGGCGCGCGAATTGTTCGCCCGAGAAGCCCGCCACAAACCGCCCGCCGCGTACTTCGCCGCGAGCCTCCCATTGTCGCAGGACTACCAGCAAGCTCCGCCACGGCGGCGCCAGAGTCTCGCGCGCCAGCACGTCGCGGAACACCACGCCCCAGCGATCCAGCAACACCCGCGCAAAGAACTCGACATCGGTCGCGGAAGCGCCGGTATCGAGAATCGCCCAGCGCCCCGTCGCGTGCCGTGGACGCGCCGTCCGCCCGCGCCCCTCGCCGCGCCGCCTCTTGGGATCGATCAACGCCCGCAGATTTTCGAACCCGTCCGCGGTGACGCGCCCCCCCGCCGCCAACTCCCACAAGCCATCTTCCACTTCACTTTGCAATCGTCCGGTGGCGCGCACCAGATCGTCGAAGAAGGAAGCCCCGCGTTGCTCAAGCGCGGCCAACACGTCCTGCGCGGCGTGCGACCAGGTTTGCTCGATCGTCCCCGGCGCCGGCAGCAATCGCGCCGCGTCTTCACGCAGAAAGATTCCCAGCGGAGCCACTCGCGTCGGCCGCACCCTGCGGCTGCCGAGGGATTCGAGCGCCGGATGGGGCGACAACCGCCCCCACATCACTTCACCTGCCAGGCACAGCCGGTCCAGCCACTCGGGATCGTACTTGTGTACGCGTCCCGGCAGCACCGTCGATTCCCATGCGGCGGCTGAAATTTCGTAGCCCTGCAGTTGCTTCAGAACTTGAAAGAGGCCGTCGACGCCATGCAGTCTCGCTCCCGGACTCAGATGCTGCCAGCGGCACAGGAAGCGCATGAAATCGGCGGAACTAACCGGCTCGATCTCGCGGCGCAAACGTCCCAGCGTCTGCCGGTGAATGCGCGCCAGAATGCGGCGCTGGCAAAACTCGTGGCCCGTGGCCGCCCCGGGACCCCTGTCTGTGAAATTGCCGCGCAGAATCTGGCCTTCGGCTTCGAGCTGCGCTAGCGCAATCTCAACGTCGCTCACCGGCAAACTCAGGCGCGCCGCCAGTCCCGCCGCTGTGAACGGACCAATCGAATCCGCCCATCCGCGCAGCACCGCAAGCGTGTCATCTTTACGGTCCAGCCGTTCGGTGGCCACCCAATGCCCGTCGACCATGGACGCGCGTCCCGCGCGCGCCAGCTCATCATAATATCCGCGCCACTCTTCGACGGGAGGCAATCTCACGAGCGTCAACAATGCATCGTGTAATTCATCGGCATCGCGAACCTCCGGCCAGGATTGCTCGGAAACTTCCGCGATCGCGGCGGGATCCAGAGCACCCAGGGTGGCTGCATCGGCCGGCGGCAGGCCTCGCCGAAGCTGTACGGCGCGCGTGCGGCGCTCTTCGAGCGGCGCGTCGTCCAGATAGGCATACGGATTCGCATTAAGAATCTCGTGGCAGAAGGGCGAGGGCTCCGGCGTATCCACCGCTACAGTGCGCAGCGTACCTTCTTCCATGCGTTCGAGGATAGCGATCAGCCCGTCGAGATCCATGGCCTCATGCAGGCAGTTGTCGATGGTCTCGTTTACCAGCGGATGATCGGGAATGCGAATCTCGCCTTCCAGATTTTCCGCGCAAGCCGCCTGATCCGGAAACACCGCCGCCAGTAAGTCATCCGCGCGCATGCGCTGAATCGGGGGCGGCACTTTGCGGCCGCCCAGAAAGCGCGGCACCGCCAGCGCGCGCGATGCGTTCCATTTCCAGCGCGCGCCGAACATGGGAGCCGCCAGCAGCGCGTCCGTCAGAACTTTGGTTACCGTATCCGGCCGCAAGTAGCTGAAAACCAGCTCCAGCGGGAAAGAGTGCTGATCGCTCAATGACAGCACCAGCCCGTTGTCGGTGGCCGCCGCTTGCAGCTCAAAGTTGAAGGAGCGGCAGAAGCGCTTGCGCAGCGCCAATCCCCAGGCCCGGTTGATGCGCGAGCCGAAGGGCGCATGCACCACCATCTGCATTCCGCCGGCCTCGTCGAAGAACCTCTCCGCCACCACGGTGTCTTCGCTCGGCACCGCGCCCAGGGCGCGCGCGCCCGCGCGGACGTACTCCACCGCCTGCTCCGCGCCCAGCCGGTCCAGCCCGCATTCCGCCATCAGCAGTTCGAGCGCATCGGCGCGATCCGCAATCTCCATGCGCAGTTCTGACACTGCGTGCGACAGCTCCCGGGTACGCCCCGGCGCCTCGCCGCGCCAGAAGGGAATCGAGGGAGCCGCACCATGGGCGTCCTCCACGCGCACTCGTCCGGTCTCGACGCGCTTGATACGCCAGGATGTCGTGCCCAGCAGAAATACATCGCCCGACAGACTTTCCACCGCAAAATCCTCGTCCACGGTGCCGACCACGGTTCCCTCCGGCTCGGCCACCACCTGATACTGCGCGCTATCGGGAATCGCGCCGCCGTTGGTGATCGCCATCAGCCGCGCCCCACGCCGCCCGCGCAAGCGGTGATTCACCTGGTCGCGATGCAGAAACGCCCCGCGCCGTCCGCGCGAAGTCGCCATGCCTTCCGACAGCATCTCCACCACGGCATCGTAGTCGCGCCGGGCGAGTTCCCGATAAGGATAGGCGCGTTGCACAAAGGCGTAGAGCGCGTCTTCATCCCAATCGTCGCAAGCCGCCATCGCGACCAGCTGCTGCGCCAGAATGTCCAGCGGCGCGCGCGGAATCTCCAGACGATCCAGCTCGCCGCGCTTGATCGACCGAATCACGGCCGCGGACTCCACCAGCTCATCGCGCGTGGTAGCAAAAATTCTGCCTTTAGGCTTGGCGCCCACCCAATGCCCGGCGCGTCCAATGCGCTGCAGCGCCACCGAAATCGACCGTGGCGAGCCCATTTGGCACACCAGATCGACAGTCCCAATGTCGATCCCTAATTCGAGCGACGCCGTTGCCACCACTGCTCGCAGCTCTCCGCGCTTCAGGCGCTGTTCGGCTTCAAGACGCAGGCGCCGCGAAAGGCTCCCGTGATGCGGCAGTACCGCGCCCTCGCCCATCCGCTCACCGAGCGCATGCGCCACCCTCTCTGCTTGGCGGCGGGTATTGACGAACACCAGCGTGGTGCGGTGCTCCGCCGCCAGGGTGGCCGTGCGGTCGTAGATCTCCGACCACATTTCATTGGATGCAACCGCCCCCAATTCATCGCGCGGCACTTCCACCGCAATATCCATATCCCGGCGCCGGCCCACTTGAATGATATGCGCGCGGTCACTGAGGAACCGCCCTACCTCTTCAATGGGACTCACCGTCGCCGATAAGCCAATCTTTTGAATCCGCTTCTCGGCGAGCGCCTCCAGCCGCGCTATCGAAAGCGCCAGATGCGAGCCGCGCTTCGATCCTGCCACCGCGTGAATTTCATCCACGATCAGCGTGCGCACCGAGCGCAGCATCTGCCGCGACTTTTCCGCCGTCAGCAAAATGAATAGCGACTCCGGAGTGGTCACCAATATATGCGGTGCTTTTCTGGTCATTAACGCTCGCTCCGCCATGGGAGTGTCGCCGGTGCGGACCGCTGCCCGTAGGGGGGGCAGTGCCACGCCCTCGGCGCGGGCCAGCTCCGCGATCCCCGCCAGCGGAATCTCCAGATTCAAGCGGACGTCATTGCTCAGCGCCTTCAGCGGAGATACATACAGGATGCGAGTTTCCTCCGTCAGTTCGCCGGCGCTGGCACTGCGCACCAGCTCATCGAGCGCCTCCAGGAATGCCGCCAGGGTCTTGCCCGATCCCGTCGGCGCGGAAATCAGCACGTCCTCGCCCGATTGAATCACCGGCCAACCCAGCCGCTGCGGCTCGGTGACGCCTGGGAACTGCTGGGTGAACCACTTCTGAACGATGGGATGAAAGCGGGAAAGCGGCATAAAACTGGTGCCCTGCCTTTAAGCATAGCGTCTTCTTGGCCATCTGGAATCCAGTGGTTATGGTAATCTGAAGCGTCGGACGAACGTCTTATTGGAGAACCTTTCTACTCCGCCGGAGAGGTCCGGCGTCGCTTATCGAAGGTATTCTGAATCGCGTGAATTTAAACATTTTTCTCCGTAGAAGTGCGTGGCTGACTGCCTTTGGTCTGCTGACCCTGGCGGTGGCGTCTCTGCTCATCCAGGGATGCAACCGGGGTACTGAAGTGGAGGCGGCTGGAAGCAAAAAGGGAAAAGGCAAGGGCGGGCGGGGCGGCGATGGCGGCCCGGTGCCGGTCGAAGTCGCCAAGGTGGTTCGCAAGAATGTGCCCCTCGACTTAACCGCGGTCGGAAATGTCGAGCCGCTCTCTACCGTTTCCGTGCGGCCCCAGGTCAGCGGTCAAATCGAGGAAGTCTTCATTCAAGACGGCCAATATGTCACCAAGGGCCAAAAGCTATTTCAGATCGACCCGCGTCCCTTCGAAGCTCAAGTCGCCCAGGTGGAAGCCACTCTTTCGCGTGACCGCGCGCAACTGGGGCAGGCACAAGCCAATCTGGCGCGCGACGTCGCCAACGAAAAATACGCCCGTGAAGCGGCCGACCGGTATGTGTCTTTGTTCAAGGAGGGCGTGGTTTCGCGCGATGACCGCGACCGTTTCGCCTCCAGCGCCGACGCCCTCACGCAACTGGTGATTGCCGATAAGGCCGCCATCGAAAGCGCGCAGGCGCAGATCCAGGCGGACACCGCCACGCTGGCCCAAATCAAGCTTCAGTTGAGTTTTACCACCATCTATTCGACGCTCGACGGACGCGCCGGCACGGTCACCATCAAGGCCGGTAATATCGTCACTGCCAATCAAACCGAAGTATTGTCCATCGCCCAGGTCCAGCCCATTTACGTTACCTTCGCGGTACCCGAGAACCGCCTCGCTGAGATTCAGCGCTACATGGCCGGTACGCGCCTTCCCGTCGAAGCATCCGGTCAAGATGACCTGGTCAATCCCGAATACGGGGTGCTTACGTTTATCGATAACAACGTCGATAGCACCACCGGCACGATCAAGCTGAAGGGCACTTTCCCCAACGCCAACCGCAAATTGTGGCCCGGCGAATACGCCAACGTCACTCTGAAAATGTCCACGCAGCCCAATGCTCTGGTGATCCCCACTCAGGCCATGCAGACCGGGCAGGATGGCAATTATGTCTACCTGGTGAACGCCGATCGCGTCGCCGAGGTGCGTCCGATCACCGTCGGCCTGCGCCGCGAGAACGAACTGGTGGTCGACAAAGGACTCGCCGAGGGCGACACCGTGGTCACGCAAGGGCAGTTGCGCCTGGCGCCCGGCAGCCGTGTGACTGTGCAGGGTGACGGCGGCGGTCCGCCTAAGAACGGCAGCTGAGAGAGCCTCCCGGCTTCACTCGATCACCACGTCCCGGTCGAACACCACATCGAGCGTAGTTCCCTGGCGCAATTCTACTTCGTTGCCGCGCGTAAGCAACACCGTCGCAAGACCCACGGCCGTCCCCACGCCGCCGCCAATTCCGGCGCCTCTGAAACTACGATCCGCGAGAGCCCCGATTGCCGCTCCGCTGCCCGCCAGAATAGCCACTTGCCCCGCGTCCTTGCCGCGCGTCGACGCGGCATTCACCTGGCTCTCCGCATGGTCCACCTTCTGGCCGGATCCGCCCGAATCCACTGCACTCAGACGCGGCGCAATCTTCACTACTTTGCCGCCCGCGAAGGTCATGGTCTCGAGACGAATACCCAGCTGCGCGCGTCCCTTCACTCTTCCGCTGCGCTGGGCATGGGAAACCTCACCTTGAACGTACGTGCCGGGCGGAACTACGATTTCGCTGTTAAGCGCAACCGGCGTGGCGGTTTGCAAATATACCTGATCGCCTTCGGCAGCGGTGCGTGTGCTGATCGAGTTCATCATGCGCAACAGCAGGTGCGTACCCTTGGGGATCTCCGCGGCTCCCGCGCTAAAACATACTACAGCCAACGCAGCGGCGAACTTCATACTGCCACGCTAGCATGAAGTGATGAGCGCCGGAATGGTCCTCCACAGCGGCGGCCCAACCCCCGTAGTCAATGCCAGTCTGCTCGGCGTGGTGGAGGAAGCCCGCCGCCATCCAGGGATGGGACAACTGCTGGGCGCCCGCTTCGGAATCGACGGCATCCTCAAGCAGGACTTCATCGATCTGCTGGCGCTCGACCCTAACCGCCTGACCGCCGCCGCGCTCGCGCCATCGTCCGCGCTAGGAACTTCGCGGCGCTATATCGATGAAGAAACCGTGGGCGCGATGCTTTCGGTATTGCGCTCGCGCGAGATTGATTATCTGTTCTACACCGGCGGCAATGGGAGCATGGGCGCTGCCGCCCGCATTGCGGCGGAGGGCGGCGGCCTGCGCGTCATCGGCATTCCTAAAACCATCGACAACGATCTGAACGCGACCGACCACACGCCCGGCTATCCCACTGCCGCGCGTTTTTTCGCCTGCGCCGCGCGTGACATCGGCGCCGATAATCGCGCGCTGCCCAGTCAGGTGGAGTTCATTGAAGTGCTGGGCCGCAACACCGGCTGGCTGGTGGCCGCAACCGCTTTAGCGCGCCGCGATCCCAATGACGCGCCGCATCTCATCTACTTGCCGGAAACCCGGCTCCCGTTAGCCCATTTGCTCGATGACGTCGATCGCATCTACCGGCGGCTCGGCCGCTGCGTCGTAACCGTTTGCGAAGGCCAGCTCGACGAAACCGGGCAGCCTTTCGGGGCCGATGTGCGCCCCAGTTCCGGACGCCCCCTCGCCCTGAATCTGGCGCATCGCCTGGCTCTGCTGGTAACCGAAAAGCTTAAGCTACGCGCGCGCAGCGAGAAGCCAGGATTGCTGGCGCGCTCCGGCGCAGCCTATTTTTCACAACTCGATTGGGACGAAGCCCGGCTCGCCGGCGGAGCCGCGGTGCGCGCCGCTATCGAAGGCGCCTCCGGTGTCATGATCACGCTCGAACGCCAACCCGGCTGCGACTATTCGGTGCGCTGCGGGACCGTCCCGCTCGCGGCGGTGGCCTCCGCCGAGCGCGCCTTCCCCGCCGAATTGAGGAACCCCGCCGGCAACGATGTCACCCGCGCCTTTCTCGATTACGCCGCGCCGTTGATCGGCCAGGTCGAGCACTACCCCGCGCTCTAAGCCGCCACCAACTTTTTCAGGTCGACCGCTTCATCGGCGGCCTGCTCCGGCGTGAGCGCCGTACCCGCCGCCAGCATTTTTCGGGCGGTGATGTGGTCGCCGAAGCGATTTACGGAATCCACCGCCAGCAGATGTCCCTGCTTGAAGTAAAACACCGAAAACTTGCGGTTCTCAATACTCCCGCGCAGCACGGCCTGATCGTGCCCCCCCGATAACCCCGCCATCTGGAAGCGAATTTCATATTGATCGGTCCAGAACCAGGGAACGTCGCCATAGGGTGCCGATTTCCCGGTGATGGCTCGCGCCACGCACTTGGCCTGATCGACGGCATTCTGCACCGATTCAAGCCGCACGCGGTCCCCGGAGTAAAGACTCGGATGGTGCGCGCAATCGCCGATCGCAAAGATATCGGGGTCGCTGGTGCGCAGAAATTCGTCCACCATGATGCCGTCGCCGACTTCGAGGCCGGCTTCGCGCGCCAGTTCCACATTGGGCAGGACGCCAATGCCCGCAACCACCAGATCCGCGGCAACGCGCCGTCCACCGCTCAGGATTACCGCATCAGGCCGCACCTCGACCACGCCGCTATTCAGCAGGACTTTCGCGCCTTGCGCCCGATGCACGTCCACGAAGAAATCCGAAAGCAGCGGCGAGACCGCTCGCGCCATTAAGCGAGCGGCCACCTCGATCACGGTCACGGGTTTCCCGGTGCCGCGCGCCACGGCTGCAACTTCCAAACCAATGAAGCCACCGCCGATCACCACCACTCCGTGCCGCGCCTCCGCCAGACGCTGCTTCATGGTCACGGCTTCATCGAGCGTCCGCAGATACAACGCATTTTCCGCGCCCGGCACCGGCAGCGGCCGGTTGCGCGCGCCCACTGCGAGAATCAATTGCGCGTAAGGCATGGCCCCGCCCGCGGAGAGATGCACTAGTTTGGCGCCGCGGTTGATTTCTGTGACGCGATCGCCCAGCACCAAGTCGATGCGATATTTCTCGTAATAACCCAGCGCGCGCAGGAACACGCTGTCGGCTTCCTGCTTGCCGGCGAGAAAGTCCTTGGAGAGAGGAGGCCGCTGATA